>OGEZ01001134.1_pt1 | contig 15175 bp, 12 predicted proteins | sample 1570831 | NCBI WGS metagenome assembly OGEZ01 (sample SAMEA2582059, study PRJEB24529) | metagenome | biome: Human gut stool | place: China | collected 2011
CTTCGTCCGTAATAGGCCCTTATAGGGCCTCGTCAAACCTCCGGCTTAGCCGGAGGTTTTGATTTTTTACAGCAGGCAGCTCCGGCTCACGCCCAGCGGGACGTTGAAGCCCAGCGCCTGATACATGGCCTCGTCACAAGGGGCGCAGCACACGGTCAGGCTGCCCACGCCCCGTTCACGGCACAGTGCCTGAGCGCTGCGGGTCAGCTGCCGGGCGATGCCTTGTCTCCGGAACACCGGCTCCACGTACAGATCCTCCAGCACCGCTACCGGCCCGCAGCAGAAGGTGGAGAAGTTCTCTGCCACGGAGCACATCCCCACGGCCCGGCAGCCCCGGTATGCCAGCAGGAAGCGGATATGCCCCTGCTCCACGGCGGCTTGCAGCCGCTCTGTGCTCTCCTCCGTCAGCAGTGGCTCCCCAATCTCCGCCAGATAGCCGTTCTCCAGCTTCCGCGGCTGCCAGTCCGCCGGGTCCTGCAGCAGCTCCACGGTGATGGACAGCGCCTGCTCCGGAGGGCGCAGCATCAGCGGCTCGCCCCACTCGTCCCGGCCATTGGGCCGGAAGCCCAGACGGCTCCAGAATCGGATGCGCCGGGGGTCGGCGGCGTTCAGCTCCCCATACTGCGCTCCCCGATCCGCTGCCCAATCCAGCAGCAGACAGGCGCAGGCGGTGCCTGTCCCGCCGCCCCGGAACTCCGGCAGCACACAGAACTCCATGACGAAGCACTTGCCGCCCTCCGAAGGGTACAGTGCCGTCAGGGCAAAGCCGATATCCCGGCCCTCCCGCCGAAACAGCAGGTAGTAACAGCAATCCCCTTCCCGGTCATGGATCCGCTGTACGGCGGCCCGGTATTGGCTGTCGTCCAGAAAATATGCCCGGTCCTCCTCCGCCGGGTCGGGGAAAATATCCCGTGCGTGATAGGCGTGCAGCTCCTGCCAGAAGCGCTCCACCTCCTCCGGGGTCACGGCCTCCCGGATGTGAATGGTCTTGTTCATGATGGTTTCCTCCTAAATAAATTGGGAGGGTCAGGAAACGTACACCCTCCGGATACGTCCCATGTTCATAAAGCATCATCCTTTCCTGATACATTGTATATACACATCGCCGCCGCAGCGGGATGGCATACCCTGTTACAGCCGCACCGGCACGGGGGCGTCCAGCGTCACCGTCTCCGGCGTCACCCGGCAGGTGTAGGCCACGATCTCCACGCCCCGGCGCGCCGCCTCCCGCAGGGCTTCGCCAAAGGCTGGGTGAGTGGTGTCGTTGGGGGCAAAGTCCAGCACGTCCGCCATCTGGATCACGAAGAAGGCCGTGGCCCGGTGGCCCTCCTCCACGGCCCGCATCAGCTCATGCAGATGCCGGACACCACGCTCCGTGGGGGCGTCCGGGAACAGGCAGTGGCCCTCCCGCTCCAGCGTCACGCCCTTCACCTCCACCAAGTGCAGCCCCTCCGGCCGTTCCAGACAGAAGTCCAGCCGGGAGTCCCCGTAACGGTACTCCGGGTGGACGGTGATCTCCGGCTCCTGCTGGCGAATCCACTGGGCAAAAATGCGGTTGGGGGCCTGAGCGTCCATGTTGATGAGCCGGTGGCCCTTCTCCACGGCGATGAGGTCCCACGCCGTCCTGCGGGCCGGATTGGTCCCACGCTCCAGATAGACCGTGGCCCCCCGCACCAGCAGCTCCCGGCAGCGGCCTGTGTTCTTCACATGGCACACCACCGTCTCGCCCTCCAGCTCTACATGGGCGATGAACCGGTTGGGCCGCTCCAAAAAGTGCGCCTGCCGCACCTCTCCGTATTGCAAGTACATCGCCTCCTTTGTCCTATTATAGCACACAAAGATACGTTTGAAAAGGACATTATATCCATTCATCCGCGCATCAGATACAAATGTCTGCGATTTTTCTTGACGCCCGATCAAAACTGTGTTATACTGGCACGCAATTAAACTGGGGGAATGTATTTATGAAAGCACAAACCAACCGGCTGACCTTCAGCCAGCAATTCTTCATCGCCACCATGCTGTTCGGCCTGTTCTTCGGGGCAGGAAACCTGATTTTTCCCATTTTTCTGGGTAGTCAGGCCGGGCGCAATGTATGGCCCGCCATCACCGGTCTGCTGATCACCGGCGTAGGCATCCCCCTCCTGGGCGTAGCCGCACAGGGTATCAGCCGCAGCAACGGCCTGCAGGAGATGGCCGGGCGGGTGAGTCCTCGGTACAGCATCTTCTTCACCTGCGCTCTGTACCTGACCATCGGTCCCTTCTTCGCCATTCCCCGCTGCGCCTCCACGTCTTTCACCGTGGGCATCGAGCCGCTGCTGGGTGAGAATGTCAACGCCACGGTGCTGCTGGCGGCGTTCTCCTGCGTGTTCTTCGCCGCCGTGCTGTTCTTTTCTCTGCGCCCCGGCAAAATTTTGACGTGGGTGGGAAAGCTGCTGACGCCGCTGTTCCTGCTGGTGCTGGCCATTCTGGTGGTGACGGCCTTGCTGCATCCCACAGACCGCATCGCCGACGTGACGCCGTCGGCGGCCTATGCTGCGGCTCCCTTCTTCGCCGGTTTTCTGGAGGGCTACAACACCATGGATGCTCTGGCCAGTCTGGCCTTCGGTATCGTGGTCATCAACGTCATCCGGGGGCTGGGCGTCACGGAGCCCGGCGCTATCGCCAAAAATACGGTGCTCTCCGGCATTTTCAGCTGCCTGTTCATGGGCGGCATCTATGTGGCCGTCACCATCGTGGGGACCCGGAGCCACTCCCTTACCGTTTCCTGCACCAACGGTGGCGAGGCCTTCGCTGTCATTGCTGAGCACTATCTGGGGCGGGCCGGGCTGGTGGTGCTGGCACTGACGGTGATCCTGGCGTGTCTCAAGACCTCCATCGGTCTGGTCACCAGCTGTGCCGAAACCTTCACCGCCATGTTCCCAAATGGGCCGAAATACGGTTTCTGGGCCATCTGCTTCAGTATTTTTTCCCTGCTGGTCACCAACATCGGCCTTAACGCCATCATCGCCATCTCTCTGCCGGTGCTGATGTTCCTGTTCCCACTGGCCATCACCCTGATCCTGCTGGCGCTGCTGGGAAATCTGTACGGCCACGATACCGTGGTGTATCGGTGGGTCACGGGCTTCACGCTGGCGGCCGCCCTCTTCGATTTCGTGAAGGCGCTGCCCAAGGCCATCACGGAGACCCCTGCTGTCTCCGCTGTCATCGGCTTCGCTGACAGCTATCTGCCCTTCTTCGAGCTGGGGTTGGGCTGGATCTGCCCTGCCGCTGTGGGTCTGTTCGTGGGACTGATCTTCCATCGCACACGCCGAAACCGGCCAGCCGCATAAGAAATCGATTTTTCTGCGATCCATTCAGGCTGGCCCAATGCTGGCGCAGCAGCCTTTCTGTTTCTCTGCGAAAGGAATTCTGGAACATGACAGCCATAACCAAAGTTCTTTGTACGACTGAGTATCCTTGAAGGACAGGAGCTCACCGCCCTTTCTGCATTCACAAAAAGTTTATAATTCCAGACCTTCCGAGTTTTCGTTTTTTTCTAAGTAATAATAGAAGGACGATTTCACCCGGGTGAGGTTGCCCCTGGTTCGGTACGGCACGGTATCTGCGCCGACGAATCCACATGGCCTTCGACAGAGTATCTATGAGAGCATGGACACTCTCCGCCATACGGTAATCCGCTCGGAAGGTCATTCCATCTCTGACCGTGCTCCCGGGAGCACGGTCTCTTTTTATGCTGACACGGAGGAGGCGAAAAAGATAGTTTACAGATGAGGGCAAAGGAGGAATGTGGATCACACAACATACCCGCGAAGATACCGCCCGGTGACTTCCGCTGGTACGCCGCCTTTCACGACGAGGGCGAGCACCCGCACATCCACATGATGGCCTGGTCCGCAAAGCCGGGACAGGCCTACCTCTCCAAAGAGGGCATCCGTCAGATCAAGTCCAAGCTCACCAACGATATTTTCCGCAACGAAATGCTCCATCTCTACGAACAGAAGTCTGATTCCAGAAATGAGCTGGTGCGGGAGGTGCGGCGGAAAATGCTGGAACTGGTGCAGACGATCCAAAAGGATACCGCAAGAGCGGTGGAGTGGTTTGCCAAGTCGGCAGAGAGAGGAAATCCCTGCCCCCAGTATATGCTGGGCAAGCTATACCTTGCTGGTAAGGAGGTTCCCCGCGACGAGGAGAAAGCCGCATATTGGCTGACCCAATCCACCGAGCAAGGCAATCAGTATGCACAGTACCTTCTGAACCACTTGGAGGAAAACCGTCCGCCCTCTGCGATGCTGGCATTGACCCGGTTGCTCCACCACATGAGTCGGGTGTTCCGGGACAACTCCGTACCCAAGTCCTGCCCCGGAGGTGTTCAGATCGACCGGAAGCGGCTGAAGAAGCTTCAAGAAAAGCGCATGGCGGGTCATAAACCGGACGACCATGAGGAGCAGTGGCCTGACATGACCATGTAAGCGGCTCAAAAACTGGGCCGTAAAACAAAGAATAAAATCCTTCTGGGCGAAAGGCAGAAAGGAACTGAATGAGAAAATCCAAATAGAATTCGCTTGATGAACTCCCGCTGATGCTGACCGTGGAGGATGTGTCCTGTGCATCGGCTTGGCTCATGCCTACGAGGTAGCCCACCGCAGGGATTTCCCCACCATCACACTGGGAAGCCGCATCATCGTTCCCCGTGACAAATTCATGGAATGGATCGACGAGCAGGCCGTGAAAAAATCTGAGATATTATGATAGCTATTTCGGAGATTCTGTGGTATGTGTTTGTGTTAAAAAGGAGGGATCATAAATGGCAAAGAAACGAGCCAACGGCGAGGGCAGCATCCGTAAAAAGCCCAGCGGCCGTTGGGAGGGCAGATATACCCAGGGCATCGACCCGGTCACCGGCAAAGCCATCCAGAAAAGCGTGTCCGCCAAAACGCAGTCGGAGTGCAAAGAAAAGCTGGCGAAAGCGATTACTTTTATGCCCTAAATTCGTATCAATTTCTGTGGCGCTTTCTCCACCCAAAAAGGGCAGCCAAGATAGCTTGGCAAATAAACCTGCTGATGTTTTATTAGCAATTTCTCCACTTTTTTCTTTTACCTTATCTGAGGTTTGAACTTTAGCTCCACCATCCTATATGTAAAGATAATCTGTTGCAGATTGGTCGTCGAAATATACAACTTTAATCATATTACATATCTCCCCGGACAGCCATTGTTATTTTAAAAGGACCGCATGGGAATACACCCACACGGCTGAGGCGCAAAGGCCTACCGTAGAATTATTACAGTGGATAATGTTGGAAAATTCAAGTTTCCGACGTATCTGCGTCGAAAATACGGAAGTTGCATCCGTTAGGGAGGGGTTAGGGATTTTGCGGTCTTCGGCGTTCCTCAGTACCAAGGGCGCAACTGCTACTTTACCGCTCTGACCACAATTGGGATGTGGTCAATCACACTTCAAAAATTGAACTAATAACACAGGAAAACCGCCTAAAAAGGCGGTTTTTCTGGGAAAGGTGTGTTAGGACGTCACACTGATAGCGGAAGTATACTTTTCTCACGGCTTTCCTTTAAAGCCATGCCTATGACAAAGCCGTGAGAAAATAAGATTTTGCACCAATTTTTGTATTAGCTGGCGAATGGTAGCGCTATAACTTAATATTTAGCGTCTTGTCTTGCCAGAATGAAGCTTTATAGTGAAGCATTAGATTAGCATCATCTTTCGGAACTTGAAAATAGAGATCGGCAGACTTCTTGCCATTCGGGGCTAGATCACCGCTATTAAGAGCACCATCTACCGTAAATTGCAAACCCGCATCAATACTTTGAATGTCACCATCAAGTTTACCTTAATAATCCTATCTAACTAGTAGCAAGTTGCGTGGGCAGTATCTCCGAAACTAGATATATTACAATTTCTTATCCTATTCAAAGAGTTTAGAGTTAAGTCCCAAGCCCTATCGGATTGTTCTTTACGTTTTTCCTCCAGCTTAGACACGGCTTCGTCGTACCTAGTTTTAGCTGAACTTATTTTATTATTTGCTTCGGCTATGTTATTATCCTTAGCTTTAGTTACATGTTCTTCGTTGCATTTAATGACGCCATTTTGAAATGCTACGTCATAACTATATGACCAAAGATCCATATATCCCTCTTCGCGAAATTCTAGCCCCTCAGCCTCAGTCAAAGAATTAGCATAGTTCTTAGCGTCTTCATCTGCACGTTCGTTACAAACTCTAAGCAACTTCGCCTCATTCGCTTCGCGTATCTCGCCATCGTAGTATAGATATCCAAATACAGATAAGCCGCACAATAATATGAGAACGGCACAGAGAAGGGCAATCGCTTTTTTATTTCTTTTTACGCCAACAGCGGCCTTTTTCGTTCTTCTAGCAAGCTTATCTTCACCGGAAATCTTATATATTTTAGCCTGTATTTTATACATGCGCGAAAGTTGAGACTTCGAGCAGGAGTCTTTATACTGGTCAGCTAGCTTATCTAATACACGCTGACATTTTTCGAGTTGGCCACGAGATATTCCATCTTTTAGATGGTCGTCAAGTTTATCTAGGACATCATCTATTTTATCTGACCTTTTCGAAGGGGAATCCTCACGATCAAGACCGTATTTTCGTTCAGACCCCAAGCCTACATCCATACATCTCTCCGGTTATACTTAAATAATTATATCATTCTTTAAAAGATAAACACGAGCAAAGCTTAGGAGTATCCGAGAAAAAAGAATGATATATCAGTTCTTTTTTTATATGCCAACTCTCTAGATACATGTCATAATTATATCAGGTTATTTTTTGCTACGCCGGGTCAATTTGTAGCGTCCCCACACAGCACCAACCCACCATACTATTTTTTCGATCATTTGGGATCTCCTGTTTAGTTTGCTAAGTCAAGATAACCCGAATCAAAGAAACAAGAAAGCATGAGTTCAATGTTTATGACATCGCAAGAGACGATAGCTGTGCGAGCAAGTAGGCATCCTTGTTTGAATTTTTCACCTCGAGCCGACCTAGCACAGATTGCTCCGTCTCAGGGCTCCAATAAATCTTCAATTTGTTCTTGGCTCTAGTGATCGCAGTATAGAAAATATTGTGCGTGATTCGTTCTTCCGTTTCATTTGTTATTACAATCTTCACAGAGTCATATTCCAAGCCCTGTGCCTTGTGGATGGAAACTGCATATGCGACTTGGAACGGGACGACCGTCGAATTATTATCGTCATCGTCTTCGTCGGTGCTCCGATATCTATTTACACTGAACGAAATGATGGATTTTCCTGCCTCGGACTCCCCGATGAGTTCAAAATCATAACTCCATGCGTCGATTTCATTAATCGATTCCTCAAGTTCAATATCAAACCAGATTTGCTGTTCCTCTGGGCGAATATCGACAATTCTGCCTTTTGAGTTGTTGTGAATCAGCGGAGAAAAGATATTCGACTCATTGAATAGGATCGGATCACCTACCTTGTAGGTATTAATCCCCCATACGATGGCTGGACTAGGATTACTATTCTGCAAGAACCTGTTGATATTATTTATACCATACAGACCGTCATAGTTTAGGCAAAGAATAATCTCATCGTCATCGCTATGCTCAAAGATGGATTCATCAAGTCTTGCTACATATCCGTTCTTTACTAGCGGCTCTAGGATCGCATCGTCGAGCTTGCACACGCGATTGGGTGGTCGCTGTGACCGCCCGGAAAGGAAAACTATCATGCCTACGAAAAAATATTCCACCATCCTTGCCGATCCGCCTTGGAGTATTAATCAAAAAGGGAAGCGAGGAGCTGTCATGCATTATCAACTCATGTCTTTAGAAGATATTAAAAATATGCCCGTCGCCGATCTAGCGGAAGAAAATGCACATCTATGGCTGTGGATTCCAAATGGGTTGCTCCAAGAGGGATTAGACGTCATGAAAGCCTGGGGATTTAAATATCGCGACCCCTTTTACTGGATTAAACCCCGTCTCGGGTTAGGAAACTACCTGAGAAATGCAAGCGAATCAAGGTATGCGTACCATCATCCTGCCGCACAGCGTGACCGAAATCCTGCGGCGGCGCAAGGCGGATGCCATCAGCCAATGGATATTCCCTGACCCGGTGAAGCCGGAAGATCCCGTCGATCCCAACGCGGCTTATCGCCACATGTAGACGCTCCTCCAGCGGGCGGGGCTGCCCAGCATCCGCTTTCATGATCTGCGTCACACCTTCGCCACCCATGCCCTCACCAGCGGCGTGGATGCCAAAACGCTGTCCAGCATCCTGGGTCACACCAATGCGTCGTTCACGCTGGACACCTACACCCATGTCACATCAGATATGCAAAAGCAGGCTTGCGGCATCGTAGGCGGCTTCATGGAAGATATCTTCGGAAAGGAGTTGAAACCGTGGCAAGAAAGCGAAAAGCCGGGGATGGAACCGTAAGGCAACGCAAGGATGGCCGGTGGGAGGGGCGCATTGTTATTGGCTACGATGATAACGGCTATCCCAAGACGAAAAATGTCCTTGCCAAAACGAAGAAGGAGTGCGTTGAGAAGCTCCAAAAGCTCAAGGAGGAATGCGGCGGGCTGAAGCCCGAAAAAGTGCGGTCTGAGATGTCCTTCGGGGACTGGCTGACATACTGGTACGAGAATCACTCCAAGTCCAAGATCCGCCCCACCACACAGGAGACCTATGAGAGCCGCATCCGCCTGCATATCATTCCGGAGATTGGGGACATCCCGCTGAATAAGCTGACACAGAACGACCTGCAGCAGTTCTACGGTCGGCTCAAGAAAAGCGGCCGGAAGCGGTTCACCGACAAGTACGGCGAAGGGCTGTCCGACCGAATGGTGCGTATGTGTCACGCCACCTGCCGCTCCGCATTGGAGAAGGCGGTGCAGGATGGGCTGATCCGTGTGAACCCGGCCATCGGCTGCAAGCTGCCGCCGAAAAAGGCACGGGAGATGCAGGTACTGACGCGGGAGGAACTTCAAAGGTTCCTCATTCAGGCGAAGTTCGAGGGCTACTACGAAGTCTTCCTTCTGGACTTGGCAACAGGTCTGCGCCGGGGCGAGCTGATGGCACTGCAATGGGATGACCTGAACTTCAAAACCGGTGTGCTGAATGTGAACAAACAGGTCTACGATGTGCGCGGCCAGCTTCAAATCAGCACGCCCAAGACGAAAAACTCCGTCCGCAAGATCGTCCTGCCGCCCGCCGTGGTGGCGGTGCTGCGGGAGTACAAAAAGGCGGTGGACTCCCGCTGGATGTTCCCATCCCCGGTAAAAGAGGACTGCCCTATTACGCCCGGCGTGGTGCGCCGCAGACTGCAGCTCATCTTGGAGCACGCAGGGTGCAAGCATGTTCGATTTCATGATCTGCGCCATACCTTCGCGACGCTGGCGCTGGAGAATGGCATGGATGTGAAAACACTCTCCGCCATGCTGGGTCATGTGTCGGCAGCCACCACGCTGGACATCTACACCCACATCACCGATGATATGCAGCGCACAGCCGCCGCCAACATCGACCGCGGCATCGGCAAAGCAGCGCCGCAGGAGGACGCTTCAGAGCCGGGGCGGGAAACTGCCCCGGCCCAGGCAGAAAAGCCGAGAATGACCGACTTCAAGCCCTACGTGGGCCGCAAGCGCCGTTCCGGCACCGGCTGTGTCACCGAAATCAACGACCATCTCTTTGAAGGCCGCTATTCTCCCAAATGGCCCGACGGCAAAAAGCACGCCCGCAATGTCTACGCCCACACCCGCGAGGAGTGCGAGGAGAAGTTGAAGGTGTTGATCGTGGAAATGAAGGCGGAGATCGTGGAAGCAAAACGGCTGATGGCGGAGGGGGCGTTTCCACCGCAGGCACCGGAGAAGGATAAGAAGGGCAGAAGAAAGTGAAGACGGCGTAAAAGCGCAAGTAAAAAAGGTATCTCCATGTGTGCGGATTCTCCTACACACATGGAGATACCTTAAATTAAAGTTATTTGTCCATTACCTGAATCAAATTCCATCTAACGCCTTCTCGAAATACTTAAATGCGTAATTTAGTAATGCTTCGTCTTCTTCATCCAGTGCTTTCGCATGAGCGTCGGCTCTGTGAGTGTTGATGATGTCAAAGAACTGCTCGAATTTGACTCTATCAGAAAACAGCACTTGATAAGTATTCCAATCCTTGATCATCAGCACCTTCAGCTGTGAAAAATAAAGTTCTTGCATTGCATCCTTAAAATCTTTGCTCTGCAGCTTGGCTTCTTGAGTCTTATCAGTTGTCGCATTTTTTACGATGTCAATCATGCGCTCCTTCGCTTTTTTCCCAAATTTGAGAGTAAGGTTTGTCTGAATTAATCCTCGAAGCTTTTCCTCAATTTTGCCACGTCGCACAGTAATACGAGCTCTTTTTTCTGATGTATCGTCCAGTGATTTCTCATATTTGTGTTTTTCGTTCAAGTATGTGGCTACTGTTTTTATTCTTACATAATAATCGTTGCGATCTCTTGTAATTAGACAGTATCCGAGCAAATGGGCAATAGAGCTATCACCGAAAGGCAAGCTCTTCTTAAATGCGTCACTACCATCCAAGGCAAGTATTTTTAACAGATTATATTCTGTCGGATAGTGATCTTCAAGTACTCCCAATATCTGTTCAATTACTGCTTCCAACTTAACTTGGTAGTCGGGAGCTTGCCTTTCATAGCTGTATTTAGACACGCTAAAGGGACGATTTTCCTTATTTTCCAGCACATCTGAGTTGATTTTACTACAAACCTGGCGAGTCAAAAAAGGATGTCCACCATAATCATCGACCAGTTTTGCATAGACTTCTTCTTCAAAAGACAAGCCAAGATGACTACCAATTGCGGAAACCATAGTTTTTATGTCATCATAGTCAAAAGCGTAATGTATTGAGGCGTCAATGCATTGAAAATAGGATTTGGTTGTCCGTTTATTTTGCTGTCTTCGACACATTTAGGGTTGACACCCGCAATAAGAAAAGAGAATATACTACTGTCAGTTTGGGAAATCGACCGTAAAGCATCCCAAAAGAATAGGGCATCACTTTCCGTACGCCAGTGTTGAGCGGGAGATGTGCCGAAACTGATTCGCTCAATTTCGTCAAAAATTAGCAGAATTCTGCGGTTGTTCAGTCCTTGAGAAAGTAATTTTAAATCTGTCTCAAAACTTAATGGGGCCTTGGCTTCCGTATAACGCGCTCCGGCACTATCCAATAAAAAGCCTTCAGGAAGAAAGCCGGCGGGCGTTTCTGTGCCGATTGAGTATTTATCACGGATTTCATTAACAATTTGGTGTAGGAACGAGTTCCACTTTAAGTGATAATACTTTGTACAATCAAAATAGATTGCAACGCCACCATTTTGTTCGACACGATTTCGAAGAAGATTGAGGATAGATGTTTTTCCAATTCTTCTTAGACCGAATAGCCCTCCGTGTTCTCCCTGGAGATATTTCCCATACAGTTCCGAGATTACATTAAATCTCTCCTTACCGAAAAATAAGTTGTCATCTCTCAGTGGCGAAGCGACCCCGAACAGGTCGCGTTCGTACAAAAATGTGCGCATTCTATTTTGAAATGCTTCGGCAGTAACTCCCTCTTCCAATTCCTTATATGAAAACGGCACAATCAACCGAGAATCAGGATTCTCGCTTCGATCGCGTTTAATTAGTTCCTCAATATTGTCGCAGTCGTCGACAATAAAACAAGTTACTTTATCGAGTCGATTTCTATATTCAGACTGGGAACCAAGCAAGTAATCAATTAGATCCTTTGTGCGGCTTTTGAAATTAGTTAGGCTATCATTGCAACACAGGATCAAAACTTCTTCGCCTAAATTATACAATTGCTTTAATTTTGCAACTGGCTTAATAAAATGGATTGAATACGTAGAGCTTTTGAAGTACTGGTCCCGAGAAAAACTTATCAAACCAAAGCTCGAAAGAGCTTGTATGGCCTGCCGGGCTTTGGGACCGCCTTTTATGTTGATAGCCTTACCAATGTCTGAGCCAACGATACCAATTCTATCGCCTCTTGTCACTAATGTTGATGCTCGTACGGCTTTCATTGCGACACCCCGATTCTGCGAATGTTTTTTAGTTTAGAATAACATATTTCGAGGTTTTTCGCAACCACTTATTTAGGTGATTAGATACATAATTCTTAATGCTTAATCCCCCCTCACCCCCTGCACCGCAATAGACAAAGAATAAGAAAAAACCCTCTGAAATCAATGATTTCAGAGGGTTTTTGGTCCGAGTGAGGTGACTTGAACACCCAACCTCGACATCCCAAATGTCGCGCCCTACCAATTGAGCTACACCCGGATATTCGATTTTTCGTCATACCATCATGACAAGGGAAAAACAAGGATTTTTCTATCTGTGGTCATTTATGTGGTCAAAGCCGCTTTTGCACCGTTTTCTGCAATCGGGAAAAATCCCGCAAACGCAGGTATCACAAGGCTTTGCGGCGTTTCGCCTTGCCCTATCCCGGATACCGCCACGGCACTCCCAAATGTGGCACGGTACCAACTCCGCCATACCCGGATAGGGGAGGGGGTACGCCGCCCGATCGCGGACGGCGTACCCTTACTATATCAGGTTTTCTACGGTCTTGCAAGGGGAAAATCAGTCGTTCAGAGCGGCCTTCAGAGCCGCCACACGGTCGGTAGCCTCCCAGCGCACGCCCAGATCCTCACGGCCCATGTGGCCATAGGCCGCCAGCTGGCGGTAGATGGGTCTGCGCAGATCCAAATCCCGGATGATGGCGGTGGGGCGCAGGTCAAAGACCTTCTCCACAGCCTCCTCCAGCTTTTCATCGGACACCACGCCGGTGCCGAAGGTCTCCACCAGCACGCTGACAGGACGGGCCACGCCGATGGCATAGGCCAGCTGCACCTGGCACTTGGTGGCCAGACCCGCCGCCACCACGTTCTTGGCCACGTACCGGGCGGCGTAAGCGGCGCTGCGGTCCAGTTCACCTCCTGCCATGTCGAACTGCTCTTTGAGATGGACTACCTGATAACCGTAGTTTTCTGTGAGAAGCTGTGTCAGATAATCTCCCACTCCTACAATCGTGTCGGATTCTTCTCCTTCTCTGGAATCTGCGAAGGTTTCCTGAGAATGGCTGTGATAGATCAGAATCTGAGGAGTATCGGTTTCTTTGGTGATTTTTAAGTCCTGTTTCAGAAAATCTTCGGCATTGATCTGTACGGCATCTGCTTCTGTGTTGGAATCTACGATATAGAATTGTCCCAGAAGATAATTATAATCTGCCAGTTTTTCGGGGGACAGGTCGATCATTGGATGAGGAACTGCAGCAGCAATGGTTTCTGTACTGTCCTGAATATTCCGGACATTCTGCGCTGCTGACTTTGGCGGCTTCTGTGATTTGTCCGGTTCAGGATTTTCCGGTGACACAGTTGTCTTTTCCGGCTTATGTGTCTTCTCTGTGTTTTCTGAAGCTTGTTCTGATTCTGATATTTTCGCTGATTTTACTGTTTTTGAGGGGATTGCTGTTTTTTCCGGTACCGGTGTAGATTCTGGTGTCTGTAATTCTTCAGATTCACCTTTTTCTGCCAGCAATTGTTCGGACCGTGCACGCTCTCCCAGATATTTTCCGTTTTCTCCTGCTATTTTTTTATAAGTTTCAATATCTTCATAGGAACTCATATGAGCTCTTTTTTCCAGAAAGCGGTACAGGGGCAGATGCCTGTACACATTTTCTCCTGTAAAAAATGTCCCTGGCAATACTGCCAGAGTGGCAAAAAAGCACATGCTAAGCAGAATGCAGAACGCTTTCTGAACGTTTGTCACATGGATCACCTCTTGACTTATCCTATGTCCATGTTTTCCCATTTATACCCTGTTCACACTGACGGAACAATTTTCCGGTCAGCCGCCTATTTCCTCAAACGCCATGTTCAGTCCTTCTGAGATTGTGAAGCTCAGGTATTTTACTGTCTCATCCACATCTTTGGGAGTTACAAACATGGTGTGAAGATGAGGAGATATCATTTCTTCCAGAAATTCTTTCTGTTCTGCCTCTTCCAGAGCTTCCAGAAGGTGTGCCATGGAATCATGGACGATAGTTGCCGCATCTACTACGGTGGGTACTCCGATCCCAATCACTTTTACCTGCAGATTTTCTTCTGTAAGCCCCACTCTGTGATTGCCTACACCGGAACCCGGGTTGATTCCTGTGTCTGTGATCTGAATTGTACGGTTCAGGCGTCTGGTGCTTCTTGCTGCCAGCGCATCAATGGCAATCACTATATCCGGCTTTGTCTCTGCCACGATTCCCTGTATGATTTCAGATGTCTCCATCCCTGTCTGCGCCATTACTCCCGGGATAATTCCGCTGATACGGTGCATTTTTTCTTTTCCAAGACTCTGCAGGCCATACTCTCTTATCATATGTCTCGTTATATGAAGATTTTCTACCACATGAGGCCCCAGGGAATCGGCTGTGATCGCTGAATTTCCCAGACCTACTACCAGAATGGACAGCTCACGCTCCAGATTGATCACATTCTGTAAATGACGGGCGATTTCCAGGGAAATTTCTCTGTGATAATCCTCATCATGTACAGAAAGCCCCGGAGCTTCTATCGTAATATAGCTTCCCTGGGGCCGTCCCATTGTCCGGGCACCGTTTTCTGTGGTAATCTTTACCACAGTGGTACGGATATCTTTCTCTTCATTATAATCTTCGTGGATCTCCACTCCCCGGACTTCTACGTTTTCCTCTGTAAACCGTTCGGTTGCCTCCAGCGCCAGGTCTGTTCTTATTCCGTAATTATCCAGCATCTCTTTTCCCTCCATACTTCATTCAATATTTGTTACTGTTTGCTCCGTTCTTATAACAATCTTTTATATCTATTTTTAGCTTTTTTTATGGAAATATGTATTGACAAGGAAGATTATTTGAGATAATATATATAAGCATGTTCATAGGAGCGCCCGTGTCTGTTTCTATGACAGGAGTATAATAATATTTTATCGAATTAAATTGGAGGTGTACGAATTGGCTAACATTAAATCTGCTAAGAAAAGAATTTTAGTAAACAGAACTAAAGCAGCAAGAAACAAAGCAATCAAATCTGCAGTTAAAACTTCTATGAAGAAAGTTGAAGCAGCAGTAGCAAATAAA
>OGEZ01001136.1_pt1 | contig 15144 bp, 17 predicted proteins | sample 1570831 | NCBI WGS metagenome assembly OGEZ01 (sample SAMEA2582059, study PRJEB24529) | metagenome | biome: Human gut stool | place: China | collected 2011
GATCAGCTGGCTATGCCATTATTGCTGGGCATGGGACTGGATGAGTATTCCATGAGTGCCAGCTCGATTCTGCGGACGCGGAGCATGATGAAGGATCTGGACACTAAGGAATGCGCCAAGTGGGCCAACGACGCCATTAACCTATGCTACACGGCTGATGAAGTGGAAAAGATGATAAGAAAATACGTTTCAGATAAAAATTAATATTTTAAATAAAATACGACTTGATTGCATAGTGTAATCAGGCCGTTTTATGCTATTGGCATGGTTTGAATGACAAACGATAGGAGTATTTTCGTACGGAGTTTATATACTGCCAGTGCAAACCATGCCAAACATATTAATTATATGAATAGGCATTAGCCTAGATCCTCACCATTTGAAGAAATGACCTTTTGATACCAGAAGAATGAATCATTGGGTGTATGATCCATCGAAACATTACCTTTTTCATCCAAGTCAAAATATACGAACCAATATAATTTTGACATTTCAGAGGTTGAGAACGAGACCAGATCAATTGATGCCCGAGCAGGTAAGATATTCCATTAGATTGAGCTATCTTTAACCGTTTCTTTCATCTATTGGATATAGCTCAAAAAATATTGAACGAAATTATCGAAAAGATCGAGCAGTACTCTGGTCGCTCGGTAATCGTCAATAAGTCATACTCCGGCACACAGATCATTCATGACTATGGCGAGCGTCAAATGGACACTGGCGAGCTGATCATCTACACTTCCGGCAATTCCGTGATGCAGATCGCGGCACATGAGGACGTCATCCCGTTAGAAGAGCTGTATGACATCTGCCGTTACGCGCGAACGCTTGTAAACGGGCCGGAATACATCGTCGGTCGAGTTATCGCGCGGCCTTTCGTGGGACCGGACAAGGATCACTTGGACGGCCAACCGGCATGACTTCAACTTGGCACCAACTGGCAAGACGGATCTGGACCTGCCGCATGAAGCGGGCTACCAGGTGATCGTAATTGGCAAGACCAACGACATCTTCTCTGGCCGTGGCATCGATCAGGCCTACCATAACGAAAGCAATATGGACGGGATGGATCACGTTGACGAGGTGTTGGAAAAAGACTTCACCGGTTTCTGCTTCACGAACCTGGTCGACTTTGACACCATGTATGGCCACCGTCGCGATCCAAAGGGCTTTGGCCAGGCGCTGATGGACTTTGATCAGCGTTTGGGTCATGTTCTGGCGGCGCTGCGTCCTGATGATCTGTTGCTGATCACGGCTGACCATGGTAATGATCCATGCTTCAAGGGCACGGACCACGCGCGCGAGGAAGTACCGCTGCTGACCTGATCGCCAAAAATGCAGACGTCCGGTAGCCTCGGCGTTCGCTCAACGTATGCCGATCTTGGCGCCACGATCTTGGATAACTTCCATCTCAAGGCTCTGCACGGCACGAGTTTCTTGGATGAATTGAATTAATAAAGACACCCCCAGCTTACTTGGTCAAGTAGGTTGGGGGTGTTTTGGAGTATGTATTTGAATGTATAGAGAGAATAAATTTGATACAATGTTAAATGGCTGTTCGTCCCTTTTGGCACACGAAAGGGGGTGAAGGTATTGGACTATTGGAACAACCTTTTTTCCTTGTTAAGCAGTTTACTTGTCGTTGTTTTCGATCATTGGCTTGATAATTTAAAACGCTAAGACAAGATAAAACGAATCGAACAGAATTGAGCTCGCAAAAAAGCCCTGATCGTACCGGCATACGACAGGGCTTTTTGTGTCTCCACACACGATAGCATTGGACCATCTTTTGTGGAATAACCTTTTTTCCTATGGATAGTGTAGCATGAATTTTATATTTTAGGGTGATTTTTGCCTGTGTTTTTAGTTTTATTACGTTTAAAGAATAAATTTAAGGTTCGCTTATACTGTACGATTGTTATACGGTCAGTTCTCGTATTTTGAGAACTGATACAGCAGAAAATGAACGCGTTGCTAAGGCGGCAGAGACCGTTATACTAATGATTCACATACCAATTGTCTACACTCTAAAAGACTTCAATAACTACTTAGCGAGAGGTTGGGAAAAAACTAATTTTTCTGACAAAATAAAACAACTTTAATAGTAAAAATGGCCGAAGATCAACGTTTTAAGTCACGGCTATAATGCCCTCTAAGTATACAGATGAAATAGAAAATTCGTCTGATACTTGGAGGGTGTTTTTAATTATGGGAAGACGAGCCAAATTTTCAGTTCAGCAAAAATTAATTATTATCAAGAAAGCTCAAACAGAATCTATTGAAAGATTAGCTCAGGAATATTGCGTCAACGCACACACCATCAGAAGATGGAAGAGAATGTACAAATACCAGGGAATGAGAGGACTTGAAAGTGCTCACCATAATAAAGTTTATTCCGTTGAGTTTAAGCGCAAATTAGTTGTGGAATTTGAGCATTCAACGGATACCTTAGAAAAATTTGCTTTAAAGCATGGTTTAAAATCCGATTGGCAATTATCACAATGGATTATCCAGTATAATGAATCAAAACTGAAGGCTTATACGCCGAGAAAGCGAGATTCAATTATGCCAGGACGCAAAACTACTTTTGAAGAACGATTATCGATTATTGAAGACTTAATCAAGCACGATGTTAATTACAGTTGGGCTGTAGATAAGTATCACGTGAGTTACCAACAAGTCTATGGCTGGTATCAGAAATATCGTAAGAGTGGTAATGACCCGCAATCACTTCGTGATCGGCGGGGTAAGGCTAAGCCCAAAGCCGAGTGGACAGAACTAGATAAATTAAGAGCGGAGAATCGGCTATTGAAGGCCGAAGTGAAACGGAATGAGATGGAGGTCGCTTTCGCAAAAAAAATAATAGAAATTCGCAATCGGGAGGCGAAAAGTTCTTCAAACAACAAGCCATCAAAGAACTAAATGAAGAGTACGGGTGGCCAATCAGCACTTTAAGCGAGATCGCAGGTATTACTCGAGATGCTTACTACAAGTGGATTTATCGAAAGGCCAATATCCATGATGATGAACAAGCAGAATTACTTAAAGCCATTTTGGAATTGGAAAAAAAGCATAAGTGGACCTTGGGTTATTTAGGCATGACGACGCAACTAGCTTTTGAAAATAAATTGGATTTCAAGGCCGGCTTAAAGCGGGTTACTAACTGCATGCGAAATCACGGGATCAAGGCAAATATCCGTAAGAAGAAGCATAATCGGATTAAACGCCACGAGGAATACATCAATGACAACTTACTTAATGAGCAATTTGATCGTCAGAGTAAGAATGAGGTTTGGGTGACTGATACTACCGAAGTTGTGTATGGTAATGAGCAGGTAAGGAAGGCGCGCGTGCATGTAGTGATGGATCTATATGGTCGCTATGTTTTGAGCTACAACATTTCGGCTACTGAAACGGCCGCATCAGCGATCGAAGCCTTTAAGCGTGCCTTCAAAGTAGAACCAGACGCTCAGCCAATGATCCATACGGATCGTGGCGCAGCTTACTGCTCAATGGCTTTCAATGATTACTTAGCTGAGCAAAACTGCATCCATAGTATGTCTCACCCCGGTCATCCATGGGAGAATTCACCAATGGAGCGTTGGTGGAATGATTTCAAACTGGTTTGGTTAGCTAAACGGGTTCGTCCAAAAAGCATGGCAGAATTGGAACAATCTATCCAGCAGGCCATTAAATATTTCAATACCGAACGAGCTTATGCATCAAAAAACGGCTTGAGCGCAGAAAAGTTCCGCGCTCAAGCCGCATAAATAATTTTTCTATTTAAACTGTATACTTGACAGGGTACTGTGCCATCTAAAAAACAAGAAAAGTTGTCTTCATTAGAGGAAAAGGAACTTAGACAAAGCTGGATGTTAGAAAGAGTTCGAAGGGCAAGTGCTGATAAATGGCTGGCAATGTACAGAAAGAAAATTCAAGAGGAACACATAGCGATATTTAGTGAACAAGTCTATAAGCGAGGGGCGTATTTAAAACTTTTAAATAAACTAAAAAAGAGAAAGAAGGAGAGTCTAAATGTTATTATTGAGTATCGTTGGAAACTATCACAAAAGAGATTAAGCAAGATTTTTAAAAATGAAGGTTGGCAACTTATTGATATTGATGTGGGTGATAAAGGGTACCATCTTGCCAAAAACGCCTGCATCTGTGGCCAGTTATATCCTTGGGGCGTGATCTTGCGGAGAGACGGTAAGATAATATGCTTTAACGTTCACCACTTAGCAAAGCATCATGTGTTAAGTGAAGAGAAAGCTAAAATTGTAGAAAGATGTTTTAAACAGATGCAACGAGACTTGTTTGAAGTCTGTGAGCACACTTTGGAGCATCCGGACTATTGGTCAAAGAAATTTACAAAGGTAATTAATGATCAAAATTATATGAGACGGGACACACCTCAATATCAATACCTCTCTTTCTTGCGCGTGCATGGTTTTGCTGCACCGAATGCTTTCAATAAAAGATTCATTGAGCAGTATCAGAAGAAGCGAAAACAGACCCCGTTGGTATATCAACGAGTTATAGACTACTTTCAAAAATATAGCAGAGAGGTTGGATGTATCTCTGCTATAGGCAACTATTTGAAAAACCATTCTGATATACATCATCAACAAGATGTTAGGACAGTCTGGCTGATAAAACTGGTTGAAGAAAAAAACATCGATCACCATGAAGAGTTCGAAAAAATTAAAGGGGATGCGATGTTAAGAGCTTGAAGTGCCTCATAATTGTTGGACAAAGGATCCAATGATTGTGAGGTACTTTTTCTATGTCAAAAGATTCTTCAGAATTAAAATCGCAGATTGTTAGTGAATATTTAGCTGGTAACCCCACAGCTGAATTGTCTAACAATTACCATGTTTCAAAGAAACGCATCAATAAGTGGGTACAATTATTTAGGATGAATGGATCTCAAGCGCTAAAACGACGGCGTCATAAACGAGTATTTACACAAGATTTTAAGCTAAACGTGATAAACTACTACCAAACTCATGAGGAGTCATTAGCTGAGGTTGGAGCTAAGTTTGACCTGTTGCCTACACAAGTAAGTTATTGGGTCAATATTTTTCAACGTGACGGCATCGAAGCTTTGAAGCCTCATCAGAAAGGTAGGCCGCCAAAGGTGAATAAGAAGCATAATCCAAAACATATACGTCATTTGGCTGAGAGGAATGAACTCGACCGGCTCAAAGAAGAACTTGCCAAGAAGAATCAAGAGTTACATCAGGCCAAATTGGAGCTAGAAATCACAAAAAAATCTCTGGCCCTGTTCGGACCCTCAAAGCACGCGCCAAAACACAAATAGTGGATCAGATCAGGGCAGAACAATCACAGCGTCCAAAAGAACAACGCTTTACCACTGGCGAAATTTTGCGAACAATTCAATTACCTAAGGCTACTTATTATGATGAGCGCCAACGGATTGCCCATCCATCCACTAAGTATGCTCGTGTAAAACAAGCCATTCTTGAGATTGTGGAAGAAGGCCGTGTTCGTGGATTAACCTACGGTTATCGACGAGTTAAAGCAAAATTAGAAGAACTAGGAATTCATTTAGCAGACGCGACAGTTGAGTCATTGATGCATCAATTAGGTGTTCAAGTTAGTATGTATAATCGTCATCGCAATCATCAGTATCACTCATATAAGGGTCATGTGGGTACCACCGCGGACAATTTACTTGATCAAACTTTCAACGAAACGAATCCGTATCAGGTTATTCACATTGACGTTAGTCAAATTAAGCTGGCTAATAAACAGTGGGCTTATATCTCAGTCATGATTGATGAAGCCAGTAAGGAAGTCTTAGCCTTTCAAGTCAGTGATAGTCCCAATCGTTTATTAATTATGAACACCCTAGAACAATTAGAGAATCAGTTACCAGCCACCGCAACCCCAATTATTCATTCTGATCAAGGATGGCACTATCAACTTCCATACTACATTCAACGGCTTAAAAATCATCATTTTGTACAAAGTATGTCCCGTAAGGGCAACTGTTTGGATAATGCCCCCGTAGAAAGCTTTTTCCATCTTTTCAAAACCGAACTACTTAACGGTTTTTCGCCGTGCAAGAATTTGTCAGAATTTAAGCAGTTAGCTACACAATATGTTCACTATTTCAACTATGAACGAATCCCCTTTAAAAACTAAAGGCATGACCCCCGTTGAATATCGGAATCATGCCCTAGCAGCTTAATTATCTAATTTTGTCCAACTTTTGTATTGCACTTCAGCTCTGCCATACGAAATAGCCCCTCTTTCAATAGATAAGATTAAGAAATACGTTCATCATCATTCAAAGATGTTAAAGCAGACGAGGAAAAATCAGAAAAACATTTTAGAACTATTAGGGAATATTAAGTCTGATGAGAAAGAATCAGAAAGTAAGAGGAAGCAGAGAGCAAGGAATAAAGCAATTATTGGAAAAATGATACACACTGAAGGGCATCGCAGAAGAGCTAGAGGTTAAAATATTCGGCTGCCAGGCTCGGCTTTACTCCGCGCTCTGGTCTCCCCTCCGGCGGGCCGCATGTACCATGCTTACCGTCGCCTCGGGAGAGCCCTATCGCTGCTCCGTGCCGCCGAGCCTGGTGAAAGGGCCTGCATACTCATCTGGTAGTTCTGAATAACACAAGCACTTCCTTTTTTGGAGAATCTTTCCGTGGATCTTAAGTCGTCAAAAGCGGCTTTCGTTCTCACAATACTACTCAGCAATCAAGGACGTACTCCCTCAATCTTGGCACGAATTGGTGTTTCAAAATCATTATAATATAGTATAATCAACTCATTAAGCATCAAGAACTGGGGAGAGATACATATGCCACTGGAAGATTTTGAATTCAAGCGTGAGGGCAATACGCTGAAGGCTTTTGACAAGGCAACTGGCGAACTTATCGATTCCGGCGAGTACGTTGAGGTTACTAGTCACAAGCAGAAACGGCGCTTTGTCACATTCGAGAAGTACTCATATAAGAAGTTTGAACTGGAAGAAAAGCTCTGGGTTGGTGCGGATTTTCTCAAGCGCAACCTGATGAGCTCGGTTCGTTATTTTAACGCGCCAGTCCTGGGCTGCCGGACCTATTTCAATAAAAAGGACGTTGATCGGTGGGTGGCTGATAACTTTCTGCCATATCGACGGACAATTGCGCTTTGTCTCAGCGATTTGACGCCTGAAGAGCAGGAGTGGGTCAAGACATTTGCCAAGCGTTATAATGAACGAGCAAACCAGCTCAATTTGAAACGCAACCCAAGTGATGAGAAGCAGTTCATCAAGGATATGCGCAAGGAATGGGTTGACTATATCTGCCATGAGCAAGCCAACCGTCGCATGGCCATGTTTCAGCCAGTAGAAACACCTGATCGCACAGCTATCTATCCACCGATTCAGATTCGGGATGATGAGTATCGTTTCCGACTAGATCACGCAGGAGACATTAAGCCGCTACCAAAGGGCAATATGTCAGAAATTACGATGAAGCGTCGAGAATATATGATCAATGGCAGTACAATTGAGTGGAAGTTCGGCAAGGGATTGCGGCCCAAGACATTGTTTGAGGTCGAAAAACTGCCAGATGATACAGTATGGCGCCTGTTTTCACGTAAAGTACGCGGTATCGTTTCGCAAAATTATTCTACGACTGGTTACGATCTATACCTAAAAAGTGGTGGCCAACGCAGATAACAGATAAGAAAGAATCGTCCATACAAGAGCGTTTGATTTTTTAATTAAATTTATAGTTATAATATAGTGCAACATATTTAAAATTCCAAAAGAAAGCGCTATAATATTAATGAAGGGTTAGCCCATCCCTTCGAAAATCTCATCTCATGAAATTTTTCACTAAAAATTGTTTTGCCGGAAGCCTCCGACTTTAGTCGGGGTAGGAAGGCCACCCATTAGCATCGAAAGGTGTTTTCTTTTTATTCTTTGGTTTCATAGCTTTTTACAGTATAATAATTCCTGTGAAAAGAGGTGAAAAAATGGAACAAACAGTAACTATTAAAATCAAATTGAAATTAAAAAATCCATCTGATGCCGACAAACTGGTGCATACGATGGAAATGTTTCGGCAGGCTTCGAACTATATCTCTCAATACATTTTTGATCATGATTTTCTGCTTAACCAAAATAAAATTCAAAAGGCCATTTATCATGAAATACGAGATAAATTCAATTTGAAGTCGCAATTTGCCATCTCAGCAATTCGTGGAACTGTTGCCCGTTATAAAACAGTACAAACTCAATTGGAACAAAAACCATTTCGTTACAATACTGGCGAAAAGGATCAGTTTGGTGACGAAATTTGGAAAAAAATTCCCCGTGATTTAAGTTGGCTGTGGAAACCTGTCTTTTTTAAACGACCACAGGCCGATTTGCAAAGAAATCGTGACTGGTCCATCCTTAAGGACGGAACTTTGTCGCTTAATACGCTAGATGGGCGGATTAAGGCTACGTCTATTTGCCACGGATTTGACCAGTATTTGGATGGTACTTGGAAGCTGGGACTAGCTAAGATACTCCATGTTGGAAATAAATGGATGTTGCATATTAGTGCCACCAAAGAATTTCTTAATTATCAAAAAGAACAATCGCAGCACGTGGTTGGGGTTGACCGTGGCTTACGCTTTTTAGCAACTGTCTATGACGAAAAAGGAAAAACTGTGTTTTTTGATGGTCAAAAAATCGTTCGCAAGCGACGCAAGTTTAAACAGCTTCGTACACAACTTCAACTCAAAGGAACTAAATCGGCTAAGCGGCGCCTAAAGAAAATCGGTCAGCGAGAGAACCGTTGGATGACTGATATTAATCATCGGTTATCTAAGACACTCGTGGACCGTTATGGCGCTAATACCTTATTTGTCCTTGAAAATTTGGTTAATGTCCGTTTTGCTACGGAAAAGGTCGCTAAGGATCGGCGTTATGAACAGGTTTCGTGGGCTTTCTATCAGTTAGAACAGTTTCTGACCTATAAGGCCCACTTAGTGGGCAGTGAAGTAGTAGATGTTTCTGCTCGCTATACTAGTCAGCGTTGTCCTAAGTGTGGTCGTATCAATAAGGACAACCGTAACCATCATTTGCATTTGTACCAATGTGATCGTTGTGGTTATAAATCAAATGATGATCGTATTGGAGCTATAAACATTCAGTTGTTGGGTACTCAATACGTCAGCGGCGTTCCGCGTCCTGCTTTTAAGAAAAGCAAAAAAACAACCGACGAGTAAACTTGCCGGTTAAACGGGTGTTTTGTCAACCATCCGATGATGTAGCCACATTTAAGAAGGAGCAGGTCCGCAAGGAACTGCGTTACTACTTCCGAACCGTAAGGTTCGTGAGCTACAAGCCACCGATTTTAACCGATGGTGTCTTGACCCAATTCACATTGATTTTGTTTCGCTTAGTTGATTATCCATAATCGTCTCACTGACTGCCAGTGAGGCGATTTTTCATTATGCACTTACGCGAATGTCCCAAATGCCTGATTGGTTCGTGCATCGCGACAGGTGATATATCCGTATTGATGGTTGGCGCGCGGGCCGCCGTGACGCGACCAGTCATCATAGCTTACGATGACGCCCGCCGGCAGCATGGCAATAATTGCTGAATCGGTTCGCGCTCCCCAGCGAAGGTGCAGCGGCATACCCAACAGAAAACTGCCTTTTTCCTTGTACCAGGTATCGCCCAGCTCGTCAACCCATGAAGCGGGAACGGGAATCTCAATCTTCGGCGTTGGTGCCTGTTCAACCCGGATGGCGAGCTGACCATCCGCGTAGCCAATCTTAGGGTCAGTGTAGTAGCCGTGGAAGTCATAGGACATGTCGATACCAATTCCGAATACTGAAAAGCTGTTGGTGAACTGCCAGGTACCAACGTTAGGAACGCCAGGCTGCGACTTACCGTAGTTGGCCACCCAATCGTTTTTGGCGATCAGCTCCGATTGAATCAGCCGCTTTTCTCAGAACCAGGAGGCCATCGAATACACGTCCACGTTTAAGTGCTTCTGATCGATCAGGTACTACAGGAACACGTTGACGTCAGCAATCGCGTAATGGGCAAGGGAGTCATCTTCCGCGTCCACCGCCAAGACGCTTTCCTTACCTAATCCCAGCGCGGTTGCGTTTTGGTAGAACCACTTGGCCTCATTGGTGGCACCCTGCCGCCCATTGAAACGCGCGTAGTGATAGCCATGCACAAGCAGTCCCGCCACCCGCGCGTTGGTTATCTGCGCCTTTGCTTTAGGATTGATATAGGCATCCCCATCTGCCGAGCCTTGCGTGATCTTAACGATAACCGCCCTGACTCCTTGATTCTTCAATGCCTGGAAAAATGCCGGCTCATTAGGCTGGTAACCGCTGATGTCAGCGACTAACGGAAAACTGATCATAAAAAAATTCTCCTTTTAATTGTTATATTATAAATAGACTGATATCAAAAAGCCGAACCATGATTCTTGATTAGCAATCCATGCCCGACTATAATAAAGACGTAAATAAAAGGGCTTGACGCCTGCACAGCGCCTTACTTCAGTTGAATAGCAGAAATAAAGCACCGTCCCAGTCGCCAAACCGCGGGACGATGCCTTTTTTATTCTCTCGGCTTCTTCGGCCAGAGAAAGACCACCGCGATGACCAGCGCCAGAAAGCAGACGGTTCCCAACGCGGCCAATTGCACGGTTTCCGGCAGGCCAGGCAGCGCACTGAGTACTTTTGCCAAGCCCGCGAACGGATCAAGGTCTGACATCATTCGGGCTCCTTCCCGAAAGAAGGCGGCCCAGAGCAGTCAAAACAACTTTCATCATGGCAATCGCCTCCCCTCATAATGTTTCCAGAAGAAGCAAAGCGCTGCCATCAGACAACACCTTAATTATATTGACTTCAATAGGGGATACCAATTCTTTTGCGTGATAAGTCATTTTATTATTAATAATCGTTATAATATAGTATAATTGTTAACGGTTGGACGGTTATCCCCATTCTCGCCCAACTTAAACGCCTGTATATCAATAGTTTGCTGCATGTTCCGACTAATCATTGTTAGCCATTCGTTCATCTAAAAGGACTGTAAAGGTTAAGGGGTTAAAGAAAGTTAAGACGGTGAAAGTATCATCTTTAAACAAGCATCTTTCGTTGAAGGTAACTGGGTTTAATATGAAAAGTAAGAAATTTGGGAAATCATATAAACTAGTTCCTGGCAAATATCTTGAGAGTCAGGGAGTTAGAGAAAGTTGGTTACCTAACGTTAGTGGCAATTATGTAAACGGCAATAGCGTAAAAATTCAAGCTAGTATATTGGCCGAGGATCTTAATGAACATTCAGATGATATAAGCTACCGATACGTTGCCGACAAAGATCTAACATTTAAGGTTAATGGACTTGTTGATCCAGATACTGTAGATATTTCTGCTATTGAAAACTTAGCTAATAAACAAGCTGAAAAAGATAGAAAAAAGAAAGAACCCTTCTCTCTTGAGTCTGGTGCTTTAAAGACGATCTATTTAAAAAATTTAGGTTATGAAGAGATTTTTATTATAAATTTAATGGTAGTTATGACGTATATGTAGTATATGACAATGCTTCTGTTAATAATAGCAAAGTTTATGTTTGTTATGGTATTGAATCTGAATTAAAAGGAAATAAGCTGAAGACCGATGAAACCAAGCTGAATCAAAGTACTATCTCTGATGATACGCTAAAAGACTTCTATAAATTAAAATAATCTATGTAGAAAGATATTCATTTTAATTGATTAATATATTAAATTCTTGAGGGTATGGTGGTACTGTACCCTGTCAAGGTAACACTTAAAAAAATAAAAAATTAGTCTATACGGCCTCATTGCGGAAGTCCTCCGCGGTGAGGTTGTTTCGTTTGCTGGAAATCTCGACTGTGTTGAAGTATTCAACACCTTACTTAACCAAATCTTTCAGTTCTGCCAAAGTTTGCGGATGTGAATGATGCGCCATCCAGATGTGCTTAAAATCGCCCCAATAGTGCTCAATTACTGCGTTATCAGCCGGAGTGCCGGGCGCAGAGAGACTATGCTTACTATTGTTGCTGGTTAAATAGTTATTGAAGTCTTTTGAAGTATAGGCAGCGCCACGATCGGTATGAATCATTGGTGCGAAGGTCCCAGCCTGCTTAGCGGCGCGTTTAAAGGCTTCAATTGCGGCTTCTGCCGTCTCAGTTGGTGAAATATGATAACTGAGCACGTAACGACCATACAAATCCAAAACTACGTGCAAGCGAACTTTATTGTTGCGACCATAGGTTAGTCCTGTCGTATCGGACACCCAAATCAGATTAGGCGCTATCTGAATAAATTTCCGTTCCAATAAATTATCCTCTTGGTACTGTTGTTGTTCTTTCTTGCGGCTGCGCTTTTTCTGACGGACATCAGCTTTAATGCCGTGTTTCCGCATGATTCGACGCACACGCTTAATATTGATACGAAAGTCAAACGAAAAGGTGTATTCTGGAATTTCTTGATTTTTCCCATTCTCATTGTTTAAAATCGCGGTTACTTTTTTATGACCAGCACAGTTCTGATGGCGTTTTTCAATCTGATAGATTGCTTCCAAAATTGCCTTGTTCTCAATTTCTCTTTGTGTTGGCTGTCTTTTGAGCCACTGATAGTATGATTTGCGTGAAACTTTGGCAATTTTAGTCAGTTCGCTAACGGAACCTGCGGTTTCGTTGATTAATTCTTGAACCGCTTGATATCGTCCGGTCGCTTCACCCCCCGATTGCGTATTTCGACTAATTTTTTTGCGAATGCGATCTCAAGCTCCATTTCTCGATTGATTTTCTTTAGTCTTTTAATTTCAGCTTCAAGTCGCTCTTTTTCGGTCATCTCTTCTAAAGCTTTTTGTGGCTTGCGATGCCCACGATTATCTTTCAAGGCTTCCCAACTGTCAGCTGCCTCATGGTATTTGCGAACCCATGAGTAGACACGCTGATAGCTTACATTAAACTGAATTGTTGCTCCTTGGTAGTCATTGTCATGGTCCAAGACCCACTGTACGATTTTGCATTTCTCTTCAAAACTAACTTTTCGACCCATTTTTCTGACTCGCTTTCTTGACTTAGTCTTTAGTTCATCATTATTGTACTGGATCGACCACTGTTTTAGTTGAGAGACTACGAATATCATACTTTTCAATGATTTTTTCACCTGGGAAACCGGCTTGATACTCTTTGACGGCTTCAATCTTAGTATTTAGCGAATAGCGATGATTGAATGAACGATGGCGAACTCCCGCCAAACCATGCAAGAGAAACTGCCGAATCCATCTTGTCATCGTATTCTGATTGACATGATGCATATCGGCATATACTTTGAGGCCGGATTCTGTCTTTTGATAGCCGTAAAGCAACTCTAGTCTATTCATTGTCGAATAACTTGAAATGCAAAAACCCCCTTAAGGAAATAACACTTTTATTATTTCAAGTGTCACCCTTAAGGGGATTATAGCCATTCCATTTGGTGTTAATTTCTTTCTCTCGAATATAACCTATGCGTCAATTATAAATTATATGTCTGGTCTACTGCAACGAGCTTTCTTGGCCCCTAAATCTAAAGAGAGCGTGTATTGAAATCCAAGGATTTCGATACACGCTCTCGCCTTTTACTACGTATCCTTCTAGCGGAGATTAGTTCATATCTGCAACAGGTCGGCGCTGGTGTCAAGACTCAGGTCGAAATCCGAACCGCCCTTTTGGGCCGAAAAGGAAAAATCGGAGTGGAAAGTCCGGGCTGTGCCCAGCTTGGCCTGCAAATCGGCGATTCTGGAGTTCAGGGTGTTGATTTGTCCTTGCAAATCGGACACTTGGGACTGCAAGTCGTTTCTTGCTCCCGTCAGATCATCGATCTGTGATTGCGTTTCCTGGTTTCATGCCATAAGGACCCTTTCTCTTTTCTTTTCCGGACTCACTTGTATTTTATCTCAAATGAAAACAAAAATCCACCCGCCGTCTTCGTCGCGCCGGGTGGAAGGGGAAGACCGGATTGGGCCTATCCCAGGGAAAGCAAGGCTTTGTAAAGGTCGTTGACCTTCGTGGGCATGTAGTCGTTCATCATCATGATCTGGTGGGAGTCCCCTGGGAGTAGGTAGAGCCAGTGGCGAAAATCATGGAAGCCCTCCTTTCATTCTTGCGTATCTTCGGAAAGCCGGAAGGTATCGACGAACTGCTTGTATTCCGAGCTGGAAGTTCCAAAGGATTCGAGGCCATAGAGGCCAGCGGACGAGTAAACGACCTCTCGACGCATGATCACCGAGGAGTCCTCGCTATCGTGACCGGTATAGGAAATGGCCATATGCCCGTCCACGGTGGTGAAGGAATACTTGTCAATCTGCAGAAGACGAGCGACATTGGTCAAGACCTTACGTTTCTGCGCGTCATTGAACCCCTTGGAGTCCTCGACTTGCTTCCGAGTGAATTTGGTGACGGACACAGCGTAGTTGATGTGATCCTTGTCATTGACCGTCGAATAGCGGGCATAAGCACCGGTGGGATCCTTATAGGTGTCCTTCTCCGGAACGCCCGGGAAATAGACGGAATAGCCCAGATCCTTGGACGTGAACTTCTTCCAGCCCTGGGGGGCAGTGACGGAGGAAGTGGCTTTGTTCGCCGATGGGGCAGTCGACTGGGAGGAACCGCAGGCGGCCAGACCTGTCGTGAAAGCCATCGTTGCTATGACAGCGGAAATCCGCCTGAAAGACCTTTTCATATCAAACCTTTTTTTCTTTCTTGTCGTTTCTTGTTTTTCCATTGTAACACCTTCTAAAGCATGCGGATAAAAATAATCTGGAATGGTTTTATCTTCAATTAAACACTGAATAATATATTTCCAAGGACTCCGCTTTTGATCATCAAACTCTTGAGGTAGTGAACTTTTAAATATTGAACGCCACTTGGGGTCTTGGCGCCGCTTTTTGAACTGTTTTTTAAAAGCTTTGGTATATTTAATTACTTTCGCCATTTATTTTGAAGACTCCAATGCGCCATCAGAGCTAAGCAATTGATCTAATTCTTTAAGGTTACGGGCTTCGGGTAGCTTTTCTTTTCCAGATAGATCATCAATAACTTCTTGAATACGTTAGTTGCTAGTTTGTAACATTCCCATA
>OGEZ01001137.1_pt1 | contig 15142 bp, 18 predicted proteins | sample 1570831 | NCBI WGS metagenome assembly OGEZ01 (sample SAMEA2582059, study PRJEB24529) | metagenome | biome: Human gut stool | place: China | collected 2011
ATTTTAGCTTTCTTATTTTATGAAAATTTTATTTGTTATGTTTTCTTATGAAGACAGCCGTCGCAATTCCCCTTAAGAAATCAAGGAAAAGAAAAATCAATGTTTTCTTAAGGGGAAGTTGCTTCCATTCATCCGTTCTCTTTTCATTCCGGCACTTTGCCATCACCGCGATAATGAGTATAAGTCTTTCCGCGCACCTGCACAAACTCCATTTCTGGATAGCGCAGGGCTGTGAGATAACCGCCATAAACACATCCTTGGTCAATGTCAACGGTGTTGTTCACCAAGTCGGGGCGTTCTGCCACCGTATGCCCATAGACCACCAATGCTTTTCCGTGGTAAGACGCCGCCCAGTCCCGTCTTTGAGGTCTGCCATTTTCGTCTGTTTCTCCGGTGGTTTCCCCATAGAGGCACACTGCCCGTATTTTTCCGGAAAAATATCCCATGCTTTCTTCCTGCAAACCGCCGTGGACAATGGCCAGACGTTTTTTATCCAGCAAAAGATAATAGCACTGGCTTTCATAGCACTGCATATAACGAATGCGGAAGGCCTGCCGTTCCTCTCTGCTCAGCTTGTCCAGTTCTGCCACGGTTTTCTCCAGACCATGAGAAATCCGCACACGGTTCCCCAGAAAATAGCGGTAAAGCTTATTGCAGTGATTGCCGTGGACCCAGAAACCGCCATTATAGGCCACCTGATCCATCCAGAAATTCAGGCATGCCAAATTCGCAGGGCCTTTATCGGACACATCCCCAACGGAAATGAGCCGCCGTTTATCGGGATGGACGTAAATGCCCTTTTTCTCCCGGTAGCCCAGCTTTTCCACCAGCTGGATGAGCTCGTCATAACAGCCATGGACATCGCCGATGATATCATATTGATTTTCACGGAACTCCAATATACGGAAGTTCCGTTCCCGTCGTTCCTTTTTCATATACACCAATCATTTCTACTTCTGTTTTTTCAATCTTTTTTATCATAACATAAAATCCTCTGTCCGTGCAAAAAAAGTGAAAAAACTTTCCTCCCACTGCATAAAGTAGTGACAGGAGGTGGTATGTATGTATGGAAAGAGAGAGATACCCGCACCCTTTGCGCCACAGAAACAAAAAGCAAGACCACAGAAAAGCCAAAGAAAGCAGGCTTCCGGTGGCTGTTCCCCGGCGGCGGTGTTACTGCTGTTGGATTTGCTTTCCCGGTAAACAGATACGGCGTATTTCCCCTTTGGAAAATACGCCGTATTTTTTCTATTTTACAATCCCATAAGCCCCATAATCTGCTGCATCTGTGCCCGGTCGCCTTCCGGCAGATTTTGAGATACTGCTGCCAGCAGGGCTTTCTGTTCTTCTTTGGAAAGGCTGCCCCCTTGCGCCAGTGCTTCTCCATATTCCAGAAAAACATCCAATCGTTCCAGTCCTGTTTTATCCTTACTTTTTTCCTGGGCTTCCCGAATCAGCCGCAGCCGTTCCTCGCCCAGCGCCTCCATTTGTGCCTTTGTCCAGTCCATCCAATCCCTCCTTTTGTATGAGGATTTCCCTTGCGTCCATGACACGCATAAGGGTATCCAGTCTTGTTTGTTCCCTTTGGGACAGGCAGGGGCGAATGGCGGAAAGCATCTGCCTTCTGCGCACTGATGGCGGCAGGGTATCCCGACTGCGTGCCTGAAGAACGCCTCCCGTCAGCATCCGCCGCATTTCCATGAGCCGCACCACCACATACAGGTCCCTTTGATACTCCTGATCCAGAAACGGAATGGCTGCCATGAGCATGTTCTCCTGCTTTTCCCCTTCCTCCATTGCCGGCACTGACTGTGAAACCTCCTGTGGTGTATCCTGTCCCATGAGCCGGCGCAGTCTTTCCAGCCTGCCTGCCAGATTCATGAGTTCTGTTTTCCGGTTTTCCTCCATGGTATTCCCTCCATCCTGTCCTTCATCAAAAGATATGCAGCCGGAAGGAAAAAAAGAACCTCTTTCTCATTCCCAAAAAACTGCCCACCGCATACTCTGTCAGAAAGGGGGGCTTTCAAATGGAGCATTTTACAGATACCGCCATTTCGTCAAAATCATTCCCCACAGGAAAAGGCATCGGCATTGCCATACTGGACACAGGCATCTCTCCTGTAGCGGATTTTACCATACCAACAGACCGCATCATCGCTTTTCGGGATTTCATCAACGGGCGGACAACGCCTTACGACGATAACGGACACGGGACCCATGTGACAGGCGCAAAAAAAAGAAACAGCGCCCATGCTTTCACACAGGCGCTGCCTCTTTCCATTTTCTTATAATGCTTTATATGTAGGAGTTAGAGATTATCCGATTGATTACTGGAACATGAGAAATGCTACCAGTACGATGATGCAAGCATCTACCAAGTGGCTGCAAGCATTTTTACACCACTGCATGATTTTTTCGCCTTCCTTCTTTAACCTAACAGATTAGGCAGGAACATAGAGATTGCCGGTACATAAGTGATCAGCATCAATGTTGCGATCATCAGCACCAGGAAGGGGACGATCCCCTTGATGACCACATCCAGCGTCGTTTCCCCTACACGGGAAGCAACGAACAGGTTTACGCCCAGTGGAGGTGTGATGAAGCCGATTGCCAGGTTGGTTACCATGATGATACCGAAGTGGATAGGATCAACGCCCAGCGCTGTTACAACAGGGAACAGGATGGGAGCCAGAATCATGATGGCACATACTGTTTCCATGAAGCAGCCTACCAACAGCAGCAGCAGGTTGATGAGCAGAAGGATCAGCACTTTGCTGTCTGTCATAGTTGTCAGCAGAGTTGCAACGGTTGTAGGGATACGACCCAGTGTCAGGACTTTGGAGAAACCAGTTGCGCAGCCGATAACCACCAGAATGGTTGCGGTTGTTTCGCAGGCTCTCTTTGTTACATCCAGCATCTGTTTGAAGTTCAGTTCTTTATGTACGAACAGACCGATGATCAAGCTGTAGATTACGGATACAGCAGCTGCTTCTGTAGGTGTGAAGATACCGCCATAGATACCGCCCAGGATGATAACGGGGGACAGCAGTGCCCATTTACCTCTCCATACTTCACGAAGCGCACGGCTGATGCTGAAAGGTTCTGTGTCGCCTTTATAACCAGCTTTTCTTGCGTAGAAGTAGCTGTAAGCGATCAGTACCAGACCGATAAGGATACCGGGGATAAAGCCCGCCAGGAACAGGGAGCTTACGGAGCTGTTTACGGTTACGGAGTAAACAACCATAGGGATACTGGGCGGGATGATAACGCCGATGGAACCAGCGGCAGCAATCAGTGCCAGTACGAATTTTTTGTCATAACCTTTTTCCAGCATGGTAGGAACAACCATACCGCCGACAGCTGCTACAGTTGCCGGGCCGGAACCGGAAATAGCTGCGAAGAACATACATACAACAACGGTTACGATGGCAAGACCGCCGCGGATTCTGCCGAAGAATACGTTGGCAACGTCCAGCAGACGTTTGGAAATACCGCCGCCGCCCATCAATTCACCGGCGAATACGAAGAACGGAATCGCCATGATGGGGAAAGAGTCTGTACCAGTTACCATGTTACGTGCTACAAAGCCCAGTGTCAGCTGGTCTGTAGCGAAGATATAAGCCAAGGAAGCGATCCCCAGGGAGAAACCGATGGGAACAGTCAAAACAAGGCTGACGATCAATGTGATAAATACCACTGCTGCAATTGCTCCAGTTGTCATGCTTCCTGCACCTCCTCGTGATTATGCAATGCTTTGATTCTTCTGATGATGCACTGAACCTGACGGATGGCTGTCAGAACGAAGCCAACCAGAGGTGCTGCGTATACGAACTGCATGGGCACATGCAGCGCGGGAGAAATCTGACCGCTGGCTGTGATCTTCTGGAAAACAGTTACGGATGTTGCCGCAATGAAGATTGCAAATGCCAGTACGATGACTTCACTGAGGATTTCCACATAAGGACGTGCTTTCTTCGGATAAATATTGATAGCAGCGTCGATGCGGATATGGGCTTCTCTTTTCGCTGTGTAAGCCACAGAGAAATAAACCAGCCATACAAACAGATATCTTGCCATTTCTTCAGACCATGTCAGAGAGCTATGGAATACATAACGCATGACAACCTGAATAAAAATGATAATACTCATCAAAAACATCAAAGGCACGATGAAGCATGCTTCCAGATGTTCATTCAAAAACTTCATACCTTTTTCCCTCCCCTGTATTTTTACGCCGCAGGTGCTGCATCAGCTTCTGTCTGTGCCGGTGCATCTGTTGTCTGTTCTGCGGGATATTTTTCTTTCGCTTTTTCGGCTTCGCTGTAAAGCAGATCGATCACTTCAGGATGTTCTACTTTTTCATAAGCCAGATCTTTGATGCCGGCACAAGCAGCTTTCATTTCTTCCACCACTTCAGGGCTCAGTTCAGAATAATTCATGCCGGGATAGTTTTTGATATTTTCCAAAGCAACGGCTTCATATTCGGAACATCTTTCACGTTCATAAGCAACGGCTTCGTCGGAAATTTTCATGATGATATCCTGTTCTTCCGGTGTCAGGCCGTTGAATGTTTCTCCACTCATCAGGATAACGTAAGGAGAATAGATGTGTTTTGTGTAAACATAGTATTTCTGTACTTCCTGGAATTTGGACTGCCATGTCAGTTCTGCGCCGTTGTCCTGACCGTCTACAGTACCCTGCTGCAAAGCGGTGAACAGTTCTGTGAAGGCCATTGGTGTAGGGTTGGCACCATATGCTTTCCACTGTGCCAGCTGCAGTTCGTTTTCCATGATACGGATTTTCAGACCTTTCAGGTCAGCCATGGATTCGATGGGTTTGTCTGTGGTGGACAGTGTACGGAAAGAGTTTTCCTGCCACTGCAGCAGCTGGAAACCTACTTCGTTGAGCTGTTCGCCCAGGTAGTCACCCAGTTCACCGTCCAGCACTTCGTATACCTGCTGTTTGTTTTCAAAAACCCAAGGAATATCCAGACAGTAAATATCGTTACAGAAAGCAGCTACTGTGGCGTTTGTAGCAAGGACGATGTCATAGTCGCCAAACTGGCAGCTTTCCAGCAGTTCACGTTCACCGCCCAATACGTTGTCCGTATAGATATCTACGGTCATGGCGCCGTTTGTTTCCTGCTCCAGACGCATCTTGAAGAATTTCGCCGCGTCGATGGTAGCAGGGGCATTGCCCAGAGCATAGATCAAATGTCTGCAGTCTTCCTGCAGTTCCACGCCTGATTCAAAGGTAACAGGCTCTACCTTCTTTTCCACAAACCCTGTAGGTGTTGTGGTTTCTGCGGTTTCCTCATTTTGGCTGCCGCAGCCGGTCATCCCCAGCAGCATGGCAGTTGCCAGCGCCAGAACCCCGATTCTTTTTTTCATACATACTCCTCCCTTATTCTTTAAACTCCTCCCAAAAGCACATCTTTTTGAAAAAGAAATTCTTTTTTTGCGTTTTAAATCAATTTTATATGCGCAAATAAAACTTCTTTTTTGTTAGATTAATCTTTTTATTAGATTATATTTAATCCAATTCTAATTTTCAATTGGTATTTCCTCTAATTTAAAAACATTTATCCGCCACATAAAAACACTGTTATTATGCATATAGAACAAACATTTTGAATCATTATGCGCTTTTTACAAATGTATACACTCTTTTTTATTCATTTTCCCATTCCAAAAAATCCCATTTTGAAAAAATCATCATTCTTTTTTTCTCTTGGAAGGTGTATCCATTCTCAATAGAAAACGGATGAACACAAATTGTCTATTGAATTTTTGCACAACTGGTTTTACAATAGATATAGAATCGTTATCAAAATTGCATGAACACTGCAAGCAGAGGGGGAGCAAGTAGACATGAGCGAAAAAATTACACTAGCGGATCAGATTTATGCGGACATAAAAAAAGAAATCACTAACAAACAGTTAGTTTCCGGTGAAAAGATCAATATCAAAGAACTGGCAAGAAAATATGGTGTCAGCGATACACCTGTCAAACAGGCACTGCAGCGTCTGGCAGAAGAAAAACTGGTGGTCAATACCCCCAACAAAGGCATGAGTGTGCGTACCTTGACGCCTCATGAACTGAATGATACCTTTGACATCCGTCTGATGATGGACAGTTTCTTCATCAAAGACATCATCACCACCCTCAATTACAACAACACCCTGCGTCAGCAGCTTCTGGAAAACATGGAAAGACAGAAACAGTTTATTTCCTGCAACGATTCCACTGTAGACGCAGAAGGCTTTTTCCAGATGGACCTGGAATTCCATATCCTGTATCTGACTGCTTCCGGCAACCAGAAAGCAGTGGAAATCCTCAAAGACCTGCAGCCTTTCACATTCTCTGCTGGCACATACTTCAACCAGCCTCATTATCGTGACTGCGAATGTGTGGAAGAACATCAGGCAATTCTGGATGCAGCACTTTCTGCTGACCCGGAAGGACTGCGCAAAGCCATTGAAACCCATATCGGCAATTCCCGCAGAGCATTCCAACTGATCTTTAAAGTCAACCAGATGGTTTGATTTTCAAAAAAACAGCGGAGAAATCTTCTCAGGTTTCTCCGCTGTTTTTTATGTCTTTCTGTTTTTTGCCATTTTCTTTTGGACTGCCGCAAATAGCTCCTCTGAAACCAGCGGCGCATGGGTATGGCAGACCACCGTCCACTGTCCTTTGGGGCATGGGCGGCTTTTTTTCTGCTTATAACTGATTTTTTCTGTTTTTCCCTGCACCATATTTCCCACATAGACAGGATTTTTCAATATCTTGCATATGGTGGATGCCGTCCAGATGCCTTTCGCCTTTCTGCCGCAGTCCTTTCCCTCCTGCGCCAATGCCATGGTCGGGGATAATATGCCGCAGCCATTGAGCACCTCTGCCACCCCTGCGCAGGAAAAACCCAAAAGATACAGCCGAAAGATTCCTGCCACCACCTGCGCCCGTTGGGCACAAGGCACCAGCACATGATGGTCAGCCGGACTTTTCTCATAACCATAAGGCGCATAATTTCCCAGATACTGCCCCATTTCCCGTTTTCTGCGAAGAACTGCCCGAATATTATCGGATAATTCCTCACAGTACCATTCGTTGATGAGGCTGTTGATCTGGCTAGCCCGTTTATTCTCCCGTCTTGCCGTATCCACCCCATCCACCACGGACACAAACCGTATCCCCCACGAGGGAAACAACTCATAAAGATACCGTTCCGCCGTCACCAGATTTCGGGTAAAACGGGATTGAGTCTTACACAAAATCACAGAAAACCGCCCTTCTCTGCCATGGGCAATGAGTTCCTGAAAGCCGGGGCGATCTTCCCGCAGTCCCGAATAATCCTCATCCACATAAATGCCTGTCACCTGCCATCCCTTCTTCGCCGCATAGGCTAAGAGCAATTCTTTCTGATTGGCAATGCTTTCGCTGTCCTTCCCCTCCTGCCGCTGTGCGTCCTCCACCGACAATCTGCAATAAATGGCTGCCCGTTCCATATTTCTCCCCCCCTTTGCCTATGGATATGCAGCACCGCCTGTCCCGTATCCCTTTTTTGCGCCTGCCACCCATGTCACAGGCATTGCCTGCGGCAACGGCACCCTTTCCGGCGGACGTTATCGGGGCATTGCCCCACAGGCGCACATCATTTCTCTGAAAATTCTGGATGCCATGGGTCAGGGCACTTCTTTGCGCGCCATTCGCGCCATGCGATGGATATTGGAGAACGCTCCACAATATAATATAAAAGTAGTCAATTTATCCATAGGCACCAATGACAGAAGGGTTCATCGTCCCCTGCAGGAAGCAGTGGAGTCCCTTTGGCACAAAGGCATTGTGGTGGTGGCTGCCGCGGCCAACCCAGACGGCGGGACGCCCTTTCTGCCGCCGCCATCCCTCAGCCCCAGTATTCTTTCCGTAGGCACATGGGAGGATAGAGAATGGTTTCCCGCCAAACAGACCACATCCGTAGGTCAGCCGGATTTATGGGCACATGGGGAAAACATCATCTCCGTTCTTTCGCCGAATTATAACTTTTCCCTGCAAAACCGTTCCAAAAGCAGCATTGTAGACCACAGCTACATCGCCATGAGCGGCGCATCCATGGCAACGCCTATGGTCAGCGGCATGGCTGCCTGCCTGCTGGAGCGATTTCCCAGCCTCACACCCAGTCAGGTGAAACAACACCTCTGTGCTGCCGCCGAGAAAAACGGTGGTCTTTTGGAGCCTTCCTGTCTGCCTGAATGAAAGGAGCGATTTTTTATGGAAGAAAACAATGTATTCCATCTGGCAAAAGTCCTGCAAAACACGGACAACGCCAGAAATGAACTGCAAACCTTTCTGCAAGCCATGCAGACAAGGGTGGAACAGGATTATCTGCAAAAAATACAGGCTGCCGCAGCCCTTCAGCAGGCAGACGCCGTAGAGCATCCGCCTCGGGAAGTGACCCTGCTGCGAGCCCTGCGGGCATTCACCGATGATGCAGGCAAAAGCCGACTGGATGAAATCTGCCGCAGTCTGATGCTCTTTCACACCATGGGACAGATTCAGCAGAACGTGGCATATTCTCTGGCAGAGGGCAGCCCTTTGGCTGTCCGTGACCGTTCCGGCGAAACAGGATGTACCCCTTCTCCCCAAACGGTGCGCATGGCAGGTCTGCTGATGATGCTTTCATTGACCGACCGCATATAAAAAAAGAACCCCCTGTGTCCTTCGATACAGGGGGTATTTGTCTTACATGATTGTCTGACATTTTCTATAGATATATCACAAATGCTGGTTCACAATGAACATATTCATTTTTTTCATGGTGCGGATATCTTCCTTTGAGAAACGGAGGATTTCCTTCAATTCCTCATTTTCTTCCATAATATCCGGCGAAAGGACGAATTTAAAGGATGCCGGCAGCATGGGCTGTATGGAAAGGCCGGAAAACATGCCAATCATGCGCCCTGCGGGGCTAAAGGAGTTGATGGCATAGAGAAATACCCGTTCCATCTTATTATTCTGGTTTTCAAACTGAAAATTGCTGAAAGTATCATAGCGGCGCATGGTGCCGTGATAGAGATACTTACATTTATAACAGTTGGAATAATCGTCCACATCCGCATACAGATCGGCGCTGAACATGCCGTTTTCTCCGGTGCCGCGGATATCGATGACATTGCGGACGATACGGCTGCGGCGGCCGTCATAGAAATAAAGGTACATCCGTGTCTTGCCATGGCGTCTGCCGGAAAGATCCACCCTTGTTTCTGTTTCTTCCACCTCTTTGTCATAATCAATGAGCTGATTGACGGAAATGTCCAATGCATTGGCAATGATGAACAATGTTTCGATGTCTATGGCAATATCCCCGTTCTCATACTTCGATACGGTGGCCTTGCTTTTATTTATAAGTCCTGCAAAGACTTCAATGGTCATATTTTTCATTTTACGATACAAACGGATGCGTTTGCCCACATGTACGCTGATTTCCTTCATAAATCCCCATCACCTGTTTCTCTGTCTTCCCTTTATCCCTGTTTTTTTCTTGTCAGTAAGCATACAACAGGAGGCTTGTCCTCATGAACTTTGACAGCTTTTTGCCGGATGTTCTCAGACAAGTCGTATCTTCTTTCCATTTCTTCCTTTGGTACAAAATCATGATAACCGTTGAAAATCCAATCTTTTTCAGAAAGTTTCCTTCAACGGCTGCAAAAACGAGATTTGTTTTTTCGTTCACATTATACCATAAACCTTTCGGCATTAACAGACTTATTTTGTATTTGCATCAGAACAAAAAAGAGGGTGCGCCAGAGGAAAACGGCTTCCAAAACATGGAAAAATCCATATTTTTTTCACGGTTTTTTCCAAAGATGTTTATTCTAAGTAGAATGTTAAGTTTTTATACAGAAAATATTTATTCATAATTCCCTGCCTGTTTTTCTCATTTTTTTATCAAAGATGCTCACCTTTCGTAAATATTATCCGCCAAAAATATGATAACTTTTGTGTTTTTGCCTAATGTTTCTCAAAAAAAACATGTTTTTCTCAACACTTCATGTACATGCCGTCTATTTCTTCAAAATACAAATTTCCATGAATTTTGCTTTATTTTATTTTCGTTTTTTATTTTTTGATACAAAAATAAATAAAAAGTTGTATTTTAAAGAAACTTTTAGCATAAAAAGTTTCACCAAAGTATTTCAGATTTGTTTGTGTTTTTTTGTTTTTTTCTGCATAATATATCTTAAGCTTATGGTTTTCTCACATGCAATATGTACAAAACTAAGCGTCATGTCATTATTCATTTTTTTCAGAGAGAAAAATATAAGGAGGTTGTATTCTATGGAAAAAAAGCAAAAATTTAGTGACATCCTAGTCATTGGTGGTGCGCTCTTTGCCATGTTCTTCGGCGCCGGCAACTTGATTTTCCCGCCCCTGCTGGGTCAGCAGTCCGGTACATCCTGGTTCATTGGCTTCCTGTTCTTCTTCATCTTTGACGTAGGTCTGGCACTGGTTGCCATCCTGGCACTGGTTCGTAAAGGACAGTTTGAAATCAACGGTATCACAGACGTAATGGGTAAGGTTCCTTCCACCATTATCAACTGTATCGCCGTATTGTGTATTGGGCCCCTGCTTGCAATTCCTCGTACAGCAGCGACCACATTCGAAATCGGTGTGCAGCCTCTGGCTCCTAACTTCAGCACATGGATTTTCTCCGCGATCTTCTTCGCAATCGTATTGGCTCTGACAATTCGTCCTTCCAAAGTAGTTGATATCATCGGTTCCTTCCTGACACCTATTCTGGTTATCACACTGCTGGTTATGATCATCAAAGGTATCATCTCCCCTCTGGGTCCCATCGATGTACCTGAAACAACAAACTCCGTACAGAACGGTACTCTGAACGGTTACCAGACACTGGACGTACTGGCATCCATGATCTTCATCATGATCATCACATCCAGTGCACAGGGCAAAGGCTATTCTGAAGGTCACGCTCTGTCCAAAGCAGTTCTGAGCTCCAGCTGTGTTGCTTCCATCGGTCTGTTCGTTATCTACGGCGGTCTGACATACCTGGGCGCAACAACATGTAACGTAGCTGAAATGCAGGGTCTGAACCAGACAGCACTGCTGGTTGCTATCACAAAAGCACTGTTCGGCAACGGCGGCGTTATCCTGCTGGGCGTTATCGTACTGTTTGCCTGCCTGACAACAGCAATCGGTCTGAGCTCCTCCACTGGTGCTTTCTTTGAAGAACTGACAGGCGGTAAAGTTTCCTACAAAAAAGTTGTAATCATCGTAGTAGTATTCAGCTGGCTGATCTCCAACGCAGGCGTATCTACAATCATCCAGTTCTCCGCTCCTCTGCTGAACCTGGTATACCCTGGCGTACTGGTACTGATCATCCTGGCGTTCTTCCACAAATCCATCAAGAACAAAAACATCTACCGTGTTGCTACATACTTCGCTATCATCGTAAGCGCACTGGAAATCCTGGCTGGTTTCGGTCTGCCTACAGGCTTCGTAAAATCCCTGCCTCTGGCTCCCATGGGCTTCGCTTGGATCGTTCCTGCTATCATCGGTGGTATTATCGGGAAATTTATCCCCAGCAAAGACTGATGCCTATCTTTTGATCGGTAAATAAAAATCATATTGCATAGAGTGTAACAAAACCCCCTCTGTTTCAAACAGAGGGGGTTTTTCATTTCTAAAAAAAGATATGTCTGCCGGAAAGCACCAAGACCAAAAGACCAACGGCAAGCCATATGACCATTGTCACATAATCCTTCCTGCGAAAGCTATGCCACAGCTCCCGTACCCACGCGCCTGCAAGCATCAGCAGTGCAGCCCAGGTACATACCAGTCCCAAAAGTACTGCGACGCCAAACATATTTTCCCAGCGATTGGCAACCAATATGGCCGCCATCATCATCAACAGCCCTGTCACACCGACAGCCGCTGCCCCTTTCCATAATCTGCTTCCACTGCGTCCCATGGTTCGCCTCCTTTTAGTATACGCTTCTAATAATCCGTTATTTTACCATAAGCATCCGTATACAAAAATCCCTCAAAGTGTATACAAAAAAAGCTGAAAACCTCCGTTTCCAGAGATTTTCAGCTTGATTTTGTTTATAAGATGATATTTTCAGCCAATCAACCCAGCTGTTCTGCTACCACTGCTTTTGCTTTTTCCAGCGCATCTGCAATCTTGGAAGCGTCTTTACCGCCTGCCTGTGCCATGTTGGGACGACCGCCGCCGCCACCGCCGCATACAGCCGCTGCTGCTTTGATGATGTTGCCGGCATGTACGCCTTTTTTCACAACATCGTCTGTGGCCATAGCCATCAGGTTTACTTTGCCGTCTTTGCCGCTTGCCAGTACCACGACGCCGCTGCCCAGTTTCTGTTTCAGCTGGTCGCCCATGGTACGCAGAGCATTGCCGTCCATATCTTTCACTTCAGCCGCCAGCACTGCAACGCCGCCGATTTCTACTTTGCTGTTCAGCATTTCGTCTGCTGCGCCGCCTGCCATTTTCGCTTTCAGTTTTTCCAGTTCTTTTGCTGTTTCTTTCTGTTCTGCCAACAGCTGTTCCAGACGAGAGAGCAGTTTGTCAGGTGTGGATTTCACCAGACGGCAGATTTCTTTGATTTCGTCTTCCTGTGCCTGATAATGTTTCAGTGCTTCTTTGCCTGTTACAGCTTCGATTCTTCTGACACCAGCTGCTACGCCGTTTTCAGACAGGATCTTGAAGGAGCCAACCTGTGCAGTATTTTTCAGGTGTGCACCGCCGCAAAGTTCGATACTGTAGCCGCCCATATCTACCACACGTACCACTTCGCCGTATTTTTCGCCGAACAGTGCCATTGCGCCTCTGTTTCTAGCTTCGTCGATGGACATTTCGTCTGTGTGTACGTCATAGCTTGCGAAGATAGCGTCATTTACCAGTCTTTCTACTTCTTTGATTTCATCAGCAGTCATGGCTGCGAAGTGTGTGAAGTCGAAACGCAGTCTTTCTGCGCTTACATAGGAACCAGCCTGTTCTACGTGAGTACCCAGAACGGTACGCAGTGCTTTGTGCAGCAGGTGGGTTGCGCTGTGGTTTCTGGAAGAAGCCATACGCAGTTCCACGTCGATGCTTGCGCAAGCCATTTCGCCTACCTGCACCAGACCTTCTGTTACTTCACCCATGTGTGCGATTTTACCGCCAACAACTTTTACACAGTTGGATACTTTCACAACGCCTGTTTCTGTTTTGATCACGCCCTGGTCGCCTACCTGACCGCCGCTTTCTGCGTAGAAAGGTGTTCTATCCAGGAATACCGCTACGGTATCGCCAGCCTGTGCTGTTTCTGCAACGGCTTCGTTTGCAACCAGTGCAACGATTTTTGCGTTTGCCACATCGTATACATCATAGCCAGCAAAAGCTGTTTCCAGTTCTACGGGCAGTTCGTTGTAAACGGTTTCAGCTGCGCCCATGTAGTTGGATTTTGCTCTTGCGGAACGTGCACGTTCTTTCTGTGCTTTCATTTCTGCTGTGAAAGCGTCTTCGTCGATTTCCATGCCTTCTTCTGCCAGGATTTCTTTTGTCAGGTCAACAGGGAAACCATATGTGTCATACAGACGGAAGGATTTTTCGCCGCTCATCACTTTTTCGCCAGCAGCTTTCATTTCTTCCATATCTGCTTTCAGGATTTCCATACCTTTGTCGATGGTCTTATAGAAGCTGTTTTCTTCGATGGACAGGATCTTGAAGATGTAATCCTGTTTTTCTACCAGTTCGGGATAAGCTTCGCCGCTGCAAGCGATGACGGATTTGGACAGTTCTGCCAGGAATTCGCCTTCGATACCCAGCAGTTTGCCATGACGAGCCGCACGACGCAGCAGACGACGCAGTACATAGCCACGACCTTCGTTGGAAGGCAGTACGCCGTCAGCAGTCATCATAGTTACGGAACGGATGTGGTCAGTGATAACACGAACAGAAACGTCTGTTTTATGGTCTTTGCCGTATTCTACGTTTGCTTTTGCACAAACAGCATCACGGATGGATTTTACAGTATCTACGTCGAAAATAGAGTCTACGCCCTGCATGATGGTTGCCATACGTTCCAGACCCATACCGGTATCTACGTTCTTCATGGCCAGTTCTGTGTATGTGCCGTCTTCTTCGGCGTTGAACTGTGTCAATACCAGATTCCAGAATTCCATGTATCTGTCGCAGTCACAGCCTACTGTACAGCCAGGTTTCCCGCAGCCGTATTTCTCTCCACGGTCATAGTAGATCTCTGAACATGGACCACAGGGGCCTGCGCCATGCTCCCAGAAGTTATCTTCTTTTCCAAAACGGAAAATTCTGTCAGCCGGGATTCCGATTTCTTTGTTCCAGATCATAGAAAGCAGAATCGCAAATCCAATACCGGTCATCATGGAACTGGATGCGGATAAACCTGCCATAATGAATGCTGGTAAATTGTTCATGACATGTTCCAGGCTGTTTACGCCAAATGCGATAGCTGCAAATAGGATGATTGCCTGTGGTAAACGGTCAACAAAGAAACCACAGAACATCACCTGAGCACGGAATGATTTCTCTTTGCCGCTGGCTGCTAATTTCTCCCAGTATGGAGCGAAAGAAGCCAGAACTGGTTTCCACATCTCATTTACAGAACCCATTAAGGTACCGATCGGCATTGCCAGTGCCAGTCCTGTCTCTACGTCAGCACCAGTCAGGATGGTATACGCTACTGCGATAATACTGCTGGCACATGCGTCGGATGGAATGGAACCACCGATTGCAGAAATACCCATAAAAATTGCCTCAAGAGATGCAGCCATAATCATACCGGTTCTAATGTCCCCCAGAAGTAAACCGGTTACGGTCGCTGTCACGATCGGTCTCTGTAAGGTCTGCCATGCCAGTAGACGGTCAGTACCCTGCATCAGAATCCACACCAGTGCACAGATTAAACCACTTTGTATCATAAAACTCCCTCCTTAGTTTTGTTATAGCCCTATTATAAATCCTATTAAGAAATGTTCCATTTTCATTTGTGCATGATGTCTACGGAAATGTTGTTTTTTGCCCTTGTGCTAGTGCAATTTTATAACGGCAATTTCTTCTCGCTCCTTATATCTTGCACCGAATTCC
>OGEZ01001141.1_pt1 | contig 15054 bp, 10 predicted proteins | sample 1570831 | NCBI WGS metagenome assembly OGEZ01 (sample SAMEA2582059, study PRJEB24529) | metagenome | biome: Human gut stool | place: China | collected 2011
TATCTGCGTGCTCTGCCGGCAGAGGAATTTGCCAAGACCATGAAGCGTTACGCAAGTTTCGTGAAAGCCAAGAACGACGCCGACTTCGGACGTAAGGAACTGCCCGAACCGCTCAACCAGGGCAAGATCTACGCGATCGACGTGGTGCCTGCTATCGGCGGTACGTTGGGTGGCTTGCGCACTGACGCCCGCACGCATGTGCTAGACACCAACGGCAAGAAGATCCCGGGTTTGCTTGCTGCCGGTGAAGTCGTCGGCGAATGGCACGGTGACGACCGCTATGGCGGCAATGCCGTGGCCGGCAACATCGTCTTCGGCCGCATCGCGGCTCAGGAGGCGGCTGCAGCCGTCGGGAAATAATGCTTGATTGACTAGCCGCTTGCCGTATGACAAGTCAAGCGGTGACTTCAAAAAACCGGGAGCAGGTCCACTCGGGCAGGCTTCCGGTTTTTTGTTGGATTCAACGCGGTAAATGTAAAGCGCTCTGAGTTAAAGCAAATCGGCGCCTTTTTTGCGACATTTCTCCATATCTTTCGAGAAAGAAATTAGGTATAACCTCCTAGTCAAAACCACCTAGTTGATCGCTGGATCAACATCAAATTAGGAGAGAAGAATGGCTCTAACTCGTCGCAATCTGATTTCCGCAACGATTCTGGGCGCTGCCGCTGCGGCCGCTCCGATGGCTCAGGCAAAGCAAAAGACGCCTTTGAAGCCTATGAAGGTCAGCCCGAAGCGCCGCGTGCTCATCCAGTCGAGTTCCCGATATCACAATTCTGGTTATCTGGACTTTGCGGGTGATCAGTACGAAAAACTGTTTGGCAAGGAAAAGTACGAAATTCTCTTCATTCCGTATGCGAAGGTGGCTGGAACCTACGACGCCTACGAAAAACAGGTTCAGGATGCCTTCAAGCCCTACGGCCACAAGATCGTGAGCATTCATCGCTTTAAGGATCCGCAGAAGGCTGTGCGCGAAGCCAAGGCGATCGCTGTCGGCGGCGGCAACACCTGGGCTCTGGTGACGCGTATGTACGAAGCGGGCATCATTGATCTGATCCGCGAACGCGTCAACGCCGGCGTTCCGTACTGCGGCTGGTCCGCAGGCGGCAACGTCGCTTGCCCGACGTTGCGCACCACTAACGACATGCCGATCGCAGAGCCCCCGTCCTTCAACACTTTCGGCTTTATTCCGTTCCAAACCAATCCGCACTTCATTTCGGGCGGCACGCAGGGTCTTAACAATGAAACCCGCGAAGATCGTCTTGAAGAGTTCTTGTGGTACAACCGCGATGAGGAAGTGATCGGTCTGCCCGAAGGCACGGCTCTCTTTGTGACCGGCGAATTTGACTGCGAAGTGATTGGCCCGAAGGACAGCGAAGCTCTCTACTGGTTCCGCCAGTCCGAAAAGGGTATGAAGCTTGAACGCATCCCGCTGGGCACGAAGTTCGATCTGCGTAAGATCGTTCCGGGTGGCAAGCTCTGATTAACGAGAAAGTGAAATGACCGTCGTTCTTTGAACTGACGGTTATGAATCGGGCGACAGACTTTTTGCAAAGTTTGCCGCCCGATTGATTTTGCAGTTGTGAAAAGAGTCGAAGCATCTCTTGCATTCGACCCGTTGTCGGATCTCTAATCCGTGTGCGAAACAGCAGGTGTCCGGATTATTTCTTCTCAACCTTGGCCCACGGATCAAACTTGGGCGTGTTGGGACCGGACGGCGGCAGTACCGGATATTCAACCTTGGGCTGATCGCCCGTCAAGGTCTTCAGGAACGCGGTGATGTCATTGATTTCCTGCTTGGTGTAGCGTTTGCCGAGCTGAAGATCGCCCATGATGGCGACGGATTCTTCAAGCGACCAGACGGCACCGTCATGGAAGTACGGATAGGTAAGTTCGATGTTGCGCAGCATCGGGACCTTGAAGGTCATGCGATCCTGATCACGTCCGGAAATGGCCTTGACGCCTTCGGCGGTGTTCGTCGTTTCGTAGGGACGCACGACGCCCATCTTCTGGAAGGACTGACCGCCCAACTGAGCGCCGTTGTGGCAGATCGTGCAGCCCGATTCCTTGAAGAGCTTGTAGCCGTTCAGTTCCTGCTGGGTGATTGCGTTTTTGTCGCCCTTGAGCCACTTGTCGAATCGAGCGTTCGGGGTAACGAGCGTGCGTTCAAATTCGGCCATGGCTTCGGTGATGCGCTTGATGTTGACCTCAGCGTCGCCGAAGGCCTTTTTGAAGTAGGGAGCGTAGCCGGGAATTGACGCGATGACCTTCACCGCCATTTCGTGGGTGGATGCCATTTCAAGCGGATTGGCGATGGGGCCGGCAGCTTGTTCGGCAAGCGTTTTGGCTCGGCCGTCCCAGAACTGGGCGACCTGACCGAAGGAGTTCAATACGGTCGGTGAATTGATCGGACCTTGCGCCCAGCGGTCGCCAATGGAAGTCTGCAAATTGTCTACGCCGCCCGTAGCGAGGTTGTGGCAACTGTTGCAGGAAATAAAGCCGGAGCGGGACAGACGCGGTTCGAAGAAGAGCATTTTGCCGAGTTCGACCAGAGCCGGATTTTTGACTTCTACCGGTTCAATGGGGTCAATGGGTTCGGCGGCCTGAACGGAGGCACACAGCGACATCAAGGCGCCGGCGATGGCGCAGCTGAGAGCAAGTTTTTTCATGAGAGTCTCTCCTGTTTTTGAGAAGGCTGCTTGCAGTAGAGAAGGTGTCGCAAACAGGTTGCGAGCATCGTAGGCAGAGGAGAGTGCGGGTGTCCAATACTGATTTTCTACCTGGTCGATAGGCCTTCACTATGAGGCGAGCAAAGACCGGGAATTACAGGTGAACTCGATCTGTATCACTTTGATTAAAAAAGAAAAAATGTCCTAGCTGGTATTGTGAATACACAAACGACTTCGGAATCAAGAATTCGGAAAAACGCGAATGGATATTTGTCTCGGATGAAGAAAAGTACCTGAAAAGCGATGTTGTGTTGATCTTCAACCGAGGTTTGTTTCGAGGTTTGCTACAACCTCTGCCGAGCGCTAGTCAATGTCAATCAGCGACCTGCAACGACGGTGTTTGCCGTATTCATTCAGAAGCCCCGAATTGAGTCACGGAGAGAATTCGGTAACTCTAAGTATGGAGCGTGAAAACTCAAGCGTAAATAATTTTTGATGTCGGACTCGATATGGCCGATGTGCCTAGCTTCAGCGTTGGCAGAGGCAAAGCAGCGAGGCGGGTATGTGTTCTCAGGCGGACTTGTGGCAAAGAATTCGCAAGAAAGGTTTCTGACGCTTGAGCAAGGTTGTTTGAGTGCGGATTTACACCGATTTTGAACTCAAAGATACAACTCGTCGAAAAATGTCCTCATAAAGATAGCTCACACGCGGTAAACTTACGCGACATTTTGTTTCTGCGATTCCGTCCACGGTTGGCAAGGCGTTCGACCGCGGGCGGTTTTGTGCATGCACTGACAACACAGATTCACGCTTAACTCATGACGGGCACGTTCATCAAAACAGCCCTGGCTGGGGCGGTTTCGGCATTTTTGGCCGCGGCTGCATCCGCGCAGGTTTTCACCATTTCCGACATTCGCGTCGAAGGCATTCAGCGTACCGAGCCCGGTACGGTCTTTTCTCATCTGCCGTTTCGCGTAGGTGACGAATACAATCCGGAGCGCGGTGCGGAAGCTATTCATCAGCTCTATTCTTCCGGGTTGTTCCGTGACATTGATCTTTCAATCGACGGGACCGTGCTGGTGGTGAACGTTGTTGAACGTCCTGCCGTGGCCGCTATTGACACGAACGGAATCAAGGCCTTTGACAAGGACGGCGTGGAAAAGAGTCTGCGTGACGTCGGTTTGGCAGAAGGCCGTATTTTTGATCACTCAATTCTTGAACGTGCCGATCAGGAATTGCGCCGTCAGTACTTGTCTCAGGGCTACTATGGCGTCGACATCAAGACATCGGCCACACCGCTTGAGCGCAATCGTGTACGCATCACGATCAATGTTGACGAAGGTGCCGCATCCTCCATCAAGCAAATTCGGTTTGTAGGCAATACGGTTTTTGACTCGGACGAGCTGGCCGACCAGATGCAGCTTTCCGAACACAAGTGGTCGAGTTTTTATACCAAGCGCGACCTGTATTCGCGTGAAAAGCTTGCTGCCGACCTTGAAACCCTTCGCAGTTTTTATCAGAACCAGGGCTATCTTGACTTCAAGGTCGATAGCGTCCAGGTGTCTGTGGCGCCGAATAAATCCGACATTTTCATCACGATTAACGTAACCGAGGGCAAGCAGTACACTGTCAACGACATTACCCTAGGCGGCGATATGCTGGGGTTGGATGACGAGATCAAGCCGTTGGTTATTTTTGAGCCGGGCGAGATCTACAACGCCGAACGCATCAATGAGATGACGAAGACGATTGTGGACAAGTTCTCAGCTTTGGGCTATGCCTTTGCAACCGTTACGCCCAACCCCGTTCCTATTGAAGGCAAGGACGCTGTCAATATTGTGCTGACGGTTGACCCGGGGCGTCGCGCTTATGTGCGTCACGTCAATATCACCGGCAATACCCGTACCCGCGACGACGTCATTCGTCGTGAAGTTCGTCAGTACGAGTCCGCATGGTTTGACAGCGAGAAGGTAAAAATTTCGCGAGATCGTATTGATCGTCTGGGCTACTTTGATTCGGTGACTGCCGAACCCAAGCCTGTGGAAGGCACGCGTGATCAGGTTGACCTGGAAATCAATGTGAAGGAACGTCCGACGGGCTCCATTTCGCTTGGTGCCGGCTACTCCACATCCGACGGCGTGATTCTGTCGGCCGGCTTTGCGCAGGACAACGTGTTCGGTTCGGGCAAGTCCTTCAGTGTTGAAGTCAATACGTCCAAGAGTATGCGCACTTACGCCGTGAGCTTGGGTGAACCGTACATCACGCCGGAAGGCATCAGCCGCCACATTGACTTGTACGACCGCCGCGTCGACTTGGACGAACTCGACGTTTCGAATGTGGCTTACGAAACGATCGGTGCCGGGTTGAGTTTCGGCATTCCTGTCACGGAATTGGATCGCGTTTTCTTGGGTGCTCGATTGGAACAAACCCAGGTTGATCTGCGTGGTAGTCGAGATGGAGCAATCGCCGGTGATAGTGACAACAATTCCCCCGAACGTTATTGGAACTATGTTGACCAGTACGGCGACAACCCGAAAGCAGCTCTTTTGACATTGGGTTGGTCTCGTGACTCGCGTGACAACGTGCTGGCGCCGACTCGCGGCCGTTACCAGCGCGTGTCAGCTGAATTTGCTTTGCCGGTCTGGGATCAGCGCTACTATCGTGCCACCTACCAGTTGACGCAGTATTTCCCGTTGTCCAAGGCCTGGACGCTTGGCATGAACTTCCAGTTCGGCTACGGTGACACCTACGGTGACAAGATGTACCCGTTCTTCAAGAACTTCTACGCCGGCGGCATCGGGTCGGTACGCGGTTTCGAAACATCGTCAATCGGTCCTCGTGACACCAACGACGATCGCTTGGGTGGTGATCGTCAGTTGATTTTCTCGGCAGAATTGCTGACACCGTTGCCGGGCGCTGACCGTACGTTGCGCGGTCTGCTCTTCTTTGACGCCGGTACCGTCTGGGGCTACGAACGAATCTCGGGTACCCACAGTTACGAACGCCAGGACATGGACTTCGGCGAATTGCGCTACTCCGTCGGTTTCGGTGTGGCATGGATTTCGCCGTTGGGGCCGCTGAAGTTCTCTCTGGCCTTCCCGCTTAACAAGAAGGACAGCGACGACGTTCAGCGCTTCCAGTTCCAGATCGGTACGGGCTTCTAACTCTCAGGTATAAAATAAAAAAACTGTGTGACCGAATGCACGGTATGGCCGGCATTCGGTTGTCTCAGAGGTTCGGCGGATACGCCATGTAACTCTTTTTATCGGCAAAACGGCGTAAAAGCTCCTAAGATGCGAGCAAGACGTTTTCCGACAAGACTTTCAGACTCGAAAGGAAGCAAACAGATGTTTAAGAAGATTCTGACGGCTGCTGCCGTTGCTGCTGTGATGTGCGGTTCGGCTTCGGCTGTTGCTGCGGACTTCAAGATCGGCCTTGTTTCTCCGGCTCGTATTCTTGCCGAATCCGCCCCGGCTGTTGCCGCACAGGAAAAACTCAAGACTTACTTCAAGAAGCGTGAAGACGAACTCAACCGTGACATTCGCGACTTCCGCACGCGTGCGCAGAAGTTTGAGAAGGATAGCCCGGTGATGACTGACAGTGAACGTCTCAAGCAGCGCCAGTCGCTTGCCGAGACCGAACGTGACATTGCTCGTCGTCAGCGTGCTCTCGTTGAAGAACGTAACCAGCGTGCCAACGAAGAGAGCCAGATCATCCTGCAGCGTGCCAATCGCATTATCCAGGACATTGCCAAGAAGCAGAAGTTTGACCTGATTATTCAGGACGCCATCTGGGTGAGCCCGAAGGTTGACATCACCGAACAGGTGATCAAGGAACTCAACAAGCCTGCCAAGTAATTTATGCTTGTGCTCAAAGGGCATGATCGAAGGCCATTGGAACACATCTTTCCAAGTGCTGTCGGTCGCCCTGAGAGCGGGGAAAGAGCAAGCCGCGCCGACTTTTCCGGTCGAAGCGCGGTTTTTTGCAGATGATTTTTGCCGATCCTTGTCGAACGAGGATTTCGGCGCCTTCAGGAAATGACGCTATGTTCCGAATCGAAGCTTTGATCCGTGAAATCGAAACGCTCTCCGAAGGGCGACTGACAAGTACGCCGCTGTGCGGAGCCGAAAATTTGACTGTGCGCACGTTTGCGCCGCTCAATCATGCGGCAGCCGATACCGTTGCCTTTTTGGCGCAGTCCAAGTACCGTGACGAAGCCAAGGCTTCGCAGGCCGGCGTTTTGGTGATCTCGCAGGCCGACAGCGACGCGATGTACGGCGAGCAGGGGCCGCAGCGTCCTATCGTCATCACGAAAAATCCCTACGCTTGGTTTGCTTATGCGCTGCAGATCATGACCCGTCGTCCGATGCCCGCCGGCGGCATTCGTGAAGGCGCACATGTCGATCCGACGGCAAAGGTTGCGCCTTCGGCAGTGATTGAAGCCGGTGCCACGGTGGCTGCGGGCGCCGTGATCGGCGAAAACACGCGCGTGTATCCTGGTGCCTATATCGGCGAGGGGACAGTCGTGGGCGACAATTCAATTATCTATGCCAACGCCACTGTCTACCACGGCTGCCGCATTGGCAATCGCGTCATTCTTCACTCCGGCTGCGTGATCGGTGCCGATGGTTTCGGCTTTGCGCCGCTTGACGGCCATTGGGTGAAGATTCCGCAAATCGGCGGCGTGACGATCGAAGACGATGTGGAAATCGGCGCCAACACGACGATTGACCGAGGTGCACTTGAAAACACACTCGTTCGCAAGGGCAGCAAACTGGACAACCAGATTCAGCTCGGTCATAACTGCAAGGTGGGTGAGTGTACCGTGATGGCTGCCTGCACGGGCGTTGCAGGCTCAACGCATATCGGTAACCACTGCATTATCGGCGGCGCGGCCAATATCAACGGCCATATCGAAATTCCCGACGGCGTAAGCGTTGGACCTGCCACCTCGCTTATGAGCTGGCACAAAGGCGAAAAGGTGATGTCGGGCTTCTTCCCGGCCATGGGACACCGCGAATTCGAACGCGCAGCCGTCCTTGTGATGAATTTGCCCAAGATGCGCAAGCAGATAAAGGATCTCGAGACGCGTCTTGCTGCTCTTCAGCCGAAAGGTTGAAGCGGGCCTTAGTGCTCGGTGTTAATATTTTTTCGTCTTGCGCTCGCCGTTTGCGGGCGTAGACTACAACCCGGTTTGTCGAGATTTCCGACGACATTGAACTTTCTAGGACTGCCCGAAGAAGGCAGATGAGATAACCCCAATGGCTGACACGAAAACCATTCATGACATCATGCGGATTTTGCCGCACCGTTTTCCGTTTCTTTTGATTGACCGTGTGCTCGAAATCAGCGATGATCACACGACGTGCAAGGTTCTCAAGAATGTGACGGCAAACGAACCGCAATTCACCGGGCATTTTCCCGAATACCCCGTGATGCCCGGAGTGCTCATCATCGAAGCGATGGCTCAGGCTTGTGCCGTGCTCGGCATTGCGCGCCTTACTGAAGAGCAACGCCAAGAAAAGGCCCTGTTTTTCTTTGCCGGCATTGACGAGGCTCGTTTCAAGCGCGTTGTCCAGCCCGGCGACCAGCTGATTTTTGAGTGCAAGTTCGTTAAGGCTCGCGCCGGCATCGGTTGGTACGAAGCTCGCGCGCTGGTTGACGGTCACGTAGCGTGCGAAGCCAAGCTCATGTGCGCTCGTCGCAAAGCCGAGTAAACGTTCAAACCTCAAGCGTCAATTTTTTTGACGGCTTTTCAAGTAGCGCACACGGGACAATTCTTGTGTGCGCTATTATTCGCGCAGGCGCGTGAATAATTTTCACGGTTTTACGACGAAGTGCGGGCGAAGCTTTGCCCGAGCGTTCTCCCTTGGAAGGGGAGACATTTTCTTATTGCTGCTAGAAATGGGCTCGAGTGGCCCTGCGAAAGGATAGTCATGGCCAAAATCCATCATTCCAGCATTATTGATATTCGAGCCGAACTTGACGATGACGTTGAGGTCGGACCGTTTTGCATGGTGGGGCCGCACGTTCGCATCGGTGCCGGTACCGTTCTCGAAAGTCACGTGGTTGTCAAAGGTCTGACTACGATCGGGCGCAACAACCGCTTCTTCCAAGGTGCTGCTATCGGTTGCGAGCCGCAGGACAAAAAGTACAAGGGCGAAGAAACCTATCTTGAAATCGGCGACGACAATATCGTCCGCGAAAACTGCACGATTTCAACCGGCACGATTCAGGATCAAAGTATCACCCGCGTCGGCAGCCGCAATCTGCTGATGGCAAACGTTCACGTCGCGCACGACTGCGTGCTTGGCAACGACCTTATCATCGCCAATAACGTGGCTCTTGCCGGACATGTGCATGTTGATGACTTTGCCGTGATCGGCGGTCAGACCGGTGTACACCAGTTCGTTCACATTGGTACACGCTCTATGACGGGGGGCGTTTCGGGCCTTACTCACGACTTGCCGCCGTATGTGATTTGCTCGGGCAATCCTGCCAAGAGTTTCGGACTCAACCTAGTGGGCTTGCGCCGTGCAGGGTTTTCGAGCGACACGATCGGCCGAATCAAGGGGTTGTACAAGGCGCTTTACATGGAAGGACTCATGGTGGCGCAGGCCGTTGAACGGATGGACGCTCAGATTGCCGATGCTCCCGAAGAAATCCGTCCGATTCTTTCCGCAATGCGCGACTTTGTTGCCAACAATACGCGTGGCATCGTCCGTCCGTAAGCCGAATTAAAGTTCGAAGAGCCCGTCGGGAAGCTCATTTCCTGCGGGCTTTTTCTCTGTAGTACTTTGACACCCCGAGGTTTGTATGACCGAGCAGGTTGCCGAATTGAGCGCCGTAAAAGCCCAGCCGTTGAGCTACGCCGACGGTGCCGCCTGGCTTGCCGGCGAAGCCAGTGGAGATTTTTTGGCCAGTCTTGTGCTCCCAGAAGTTGCCAAACGCATGGACGGCGCGCCTCAGTTTGGCGTGGGCGGCGAGAGGATGCTGGCGGCCGGCCTTGAGGGTTGGTATCCGGCAAACCGCCTTTCGGTGCGCGGCTACGTTGAGGTACTCAAGAAGTTGCCCGGCATTTTGATGTTGCGGCGCGCCATGCTCAAGCGCATCTCCGAAATTCGTCCCCGTGTTTTCGTGGGTGTCGATGCGCCGGACTTTAACCTCGGTGTGGAAGCCAAGTTAAAGCAAAGGGGAATCCGTACGGTTCACTTTGTTTCGCCTTCCATCTGGGCATGGCGTCCTGAGCGAATCCATAAGATTCGCGCTGCCGTCGACCATATGCTTTTGGTTTTTCCGTTTGAAGAGGAAATCTACAAGCGCGAAAACGTGCCTGCAACATATATCGGACATCCGCTTGCTGGCGTCATTCCGATGGTGCCGGACACCGATGGTGCACGTCGCAAGCTCGGCATTGAAGCCAAAGGCGAACCGGTTTTTGCCGTGCTTCCTGGCTCTCGTAAGGATGAAATTTTCGGTTGCGGTCCCGTGTTTTTTGAAGCCTGCGAGCGTGTGATCGAACGCATCGGCGCAGGGCACTTTGTGGTGCCTGCCATTGACGCACAAGCTCGCGAATGGATTGCGTCCGTTGCCACGCGCAACCGCCGTCTAAGCGATCGTCTTACTGTCGTGACGGGACAGTCCCATGCGGTGCTGGAAGCTTCCGATGCCGTTTTGGTGGCTTCCGGTACGGCTGCTCTGGAAGCGGCGCTCTACAAGAAACCCATGGTGGTGGGTTACGCAATGCCTGCTTTGTCGGCTTTGATCATGAAGGACAAGGGACTGATTCCCTATGTGAGCCTCCCCAATATCCTTGCCGGCCGAGCTATTGTGCCTGAATTCTTGCATTACTACTGCACGGCAGACGCTATGGCCTGCAGCCTTATCGATCAACTCAAAGACAGCCGTCGCAAAACACTCGAAGAGATTTTCACGGCGATGCACGAGTCACTTTTGCGTCCTACGGCGGATTTGGCTTCTGAGGCCATCATGCAGACGGCAGGAGCGGCTCGCCGATGAGTTCCAAAACGATTCCGATTGCCGACGAATCACAGGCCAGTTCTCCAATGCGTCTTCCGGTGCCGATATCCGGGCGCATTCGCATTGAAAACGGACAACTGATAGATGAGCGCGGTCGTCCTTTGCGCGATCTTCGCATCTCGCTTACGGATCACTGCAATTTCCGCTGCCGTTATTGCATGCCCAAGGAAAAGTTTGATACCAAGCATCAATTCCTGGCGCATACGGAGTTGCTTTCGTTTGAAGAAATCAAGCGATTGGTCGGTATTTTTCTGCGTTTCGGTGTTCAGAAGATTCGTCTGACGGGAGGTGAGCCGCTGCTGCGCAAGCACGTTTGCAATCTGATTGCCGACTTGAAGGCCATGCGCACCACGAGCGGAAAGAGCCCTGACATAGCCATGACGACCAACGGCACGCTTTTAAAACGTATGGCTGCCGACCTGAAGGCCGCGGGACTTGATCGTGTTACGGTCTCGCTGGATGCTCTCAACGAGGAGCTCTTTCAGTCGATTAATGATGTGGGTTTTCCTGCCGCCAAAGTGATCGAATCCATCGAAGCGGCGCAGGCGATCGGAATTCCGGTTAAGCTCAACACGGTTGTTAAGCGCGGAATGAACGAAGGAGAAATCATTCCGATTCTGGATCGCTTCCGCCACACGGGCGTGATTGTGCGCTTCATTGAGTACATGGATGCGGGGACCGCCAACGGCTGGCGCATGGATGACGTTGTGCCGTCTGCTGAACTTGTGGAACGCATCAATACCGTTTGGCCGATTGAACCGATTGATCCCAATTACACAGGGGAGACAGCGACTCGCTGGCGTTATAAGGACGGAGCAGGGGAGATCGGCTTTATTAGTTCCGTGACGCAGGCGTTTTGTAAAGACTGCTCTCGCGTGCGTCTTTCCATTGAAGGGAGCCTAGTGCTGTGCCTCTTTGCCGATCGTGGCTACGACTTGAGAACGCTTCTGCGCGGCGGCGCAACAGACGATGAAATTGCCGACGCCATTGCGCGTATCTGGAGTGCGCGTGACGATCACTACTCTGAGATTCGTTTGTCGGAAACGCAAAAGCGTAGCCGAAGCAGAATCGAGATGCAGTTCATCGGGGGATAGAGAGAAGGCGGCACAGAATGCCGCCCGTAGCTCTCATTTTTTAAGATCGTGCAGTAGCTTTTTTCGCACTCTTTTCCTTAAGAGCTTCAAGCGCCTTCACGACGTCTGATTCTTTCCATCGGGTGCATCTTTTGCTGAATCTCTCGCCTTTAGGTAGCTTGCCAATGGCAGCCCATTTCTAAACGCAAGATTTTGCGATCCCTAAAAATTCTGCGCTCTGCTTTGCGCTCAAATATTTTTCCATGAAGTTACCTCCTGGTGGGGACTCCTGAGTTGGTTCAGGAGTTATTTGAAAATCCGTTTTTGTAACGGACGATTCCCGGCATGCCTGCCGAGGAATGACAACAACTTTCTACTCATAGGTAGCGTCAGTGTTGCTATGATCTGCAGGGCGCTCGGAACGGCTTTTTGCCTTCTGGAGAAAGATTTGTTTGAAAGGAAAAATATGAATCGTCGTCGTCTTTTGATGTTTGTGTCTTCTATTGGTGCGGTTTCTTTGGCTGGTTGCGCCTCTTCGCAAAAGGGAGACAAGCTCGTCGGTACGTTTCATATTGATCCAAACGATCCCTACGGTAAGCTCAAGCAGTACAGAAGCTCAATCAATCTTCTGAGCGCTCGTCTCGCAGTGGCGTTCCAGAACCTCTTTAGCATCGGTGAGCTGTACAAGGAAGGCCCCCGTGGCGACGAGATCATGAAGGCGAGTCTCGAGGACATCAAGACGCTTCACGCCGAACTCAACAAATACCTGCAAAAAGCCCCTGAAATCCGTCAGACGATCCAGCCTGAAAACGCTAAGCTCTTGGCTGCTTACGACGAATACATCAAGGCGCTTGCCGGGGTTGCAGCCATTGACTACGGCGATATCAGCCAGGAACGCATTGACGCACTCGTGAAGGCCGGTTCCGATATGGAGCCGCTGATTCCGTAACTGCTCGGGTTCTACAAGAGACTTTCTCGAAAATCCGAAAAACGATGCGCGGCCGCCTGAATTTCAGCGACGGCCGAATTGTGTTTGCTGTCGCTTGAAGTACACTATGACTGACCAGTCGGTCATTTATAGCGGAGCCTAAGATGACGCAAACATCAACGCGCTGAATCGCAAAGATTCTTTGTGCCCTTGCCGCCACAGTCTGTGCGGCCAGCTCAGCTTGGTATTGGATGGTCGGCAGACACCAGGAAACGACGGACGACGCCTATGTGAGCGGCAACGTCGTGAGCGTCATGAGCCAGGTTTCGGGACGCGTCGAGAAGGTTCTCGTCAGGGACCATCAATACGTCAAAGCCGGAGAACGGCTGATCGTTATCGATCAGACGGACGCCAAGTTGGCTTTGGATGCTGCGTTAAGTTCGCTTGGCATTACGGTCCGCGAAACGGCACAACTTACGCATCGGCTTGCAGAGGTGCGAGCACGCATCCGCAGTGAGAGGCTTAATCTCAAACAGAAGAAAGACGATTACGAACGGCGTCACGCGCTGTTTGCCAATCGTGCCGTGAGCGGTGAAGAGTATCTGCACAATCCCGCGTTTGTCAATACGTTCTACCGTGAATTTGTTGACGGGGTTCTGGCATTCGGTGCTCAGACGCTCATTGATCCGTCTGACAGAGACATACCCGAAACGCTGCGCGAACATCCTGAACTTCTTTTTGCTGGGCTTGTGCAGGGTCTCCTGTGGCAAGGTGTTTTTGCCGATTCCTGCGCTCTGGACTTGCAGGCACACTGGCAAGCGCACCTTGATTTGCTCTTGGGCAAAGACGAACGCTGATTTTTCGTAAAAGAAACGCCGGACAAGCCGGCGTCCATGAAAAGACTGTGCGTCAAGCCGCTAGGTAGGGCAATGCATACAAGAGCACTGCCAAAATGCAGGCAGCGACTACGATGACTTTCCAGATAAGGTATTCACGATCCATTGCAGCGATTTCTGAGGGATCTTGCGGCATGTCGAGTGCGCCGGTTTGCTCGAGCGTGGGCGTGGCGTTCTGAGTCTCTGCGTTGCGTCGACTGCAGTAAAAGTAAATCGCTAATCCCAACACGCACCAAATGACGCCCGTGATGAAAGCGTTGGTATCGAGCTGCGTCATCATGTAAAGATAAATGATCGCAGACACGGGAGCGCCGACTGCAACCAGAGGCGCTTTGTAGGGGCGTTGCAGTTTAGGGCGACGACGGCGCAGCGCCCAGGCGGCCAGGATGCCGATGACGTAGTAGAGCAGGTCGGCAAAGAGCGACAGCGACGCAATGTAAATGAGCGAGTCGGTTGCGATCAAAGCCATCGTGAGCACGCCCAGCGTGATGATGGCAACGTGCGGTGTCTGAAAGCGGCTTGTTTTGGCAAAGATGCTTGGCATGACGCCGTCGCGCGCCATCGTAAAGAGGTAACGCGGGATAGTGGCGATGGCGGCGTTCATGGTGGAGAAGTCGCCGCCGAAGGCAACGCCCGCTGCCAAAAGAGCCAACGGCAACCCCAGGATGCCGGCTGCCTTCATGGCATCGGCATAGGGTGCCTGAGCGGTGGCCAAAGAGGCGAGGCTTTCCACTGGCGTGATGGCGATCAGGAACCATTGGAAAAGCGCGTTGACCGCAAACACGACAAAGGGTGCCAAAAAGAGCGCGCGAGGAATATTGATGCGCGGGTACTTGATTTCTTCACCCATGGCGACGCACGCTTCAAAACCCGCAAAGCACCACCAGATCATGCAGACGCTTGCCGCAAAACTCATTTGTCCGTCTTTGGGCAAAAACGACGGTGCCTGTACGAAAGAGGGGAGATTGATGTTGGGGATCATGGTGAGAAACCAGATCACCGCTACGCCCCAGAAAAAGAACATAAAACCGTTTTGCAGTCGCCCGGCAATTTTGACGCCGCAGACGTTGGCGACGATGAAGCCGGCGGTGATGACAACGGCAATGGCGACATCGGAAAACGGCAGCGTGACGCCAAACGCAGAAAACAGCGTCTTGAAGTAGTAGCTGAAAGCGAGAGCTTCTCCACCCGTGACGGCCACTAACGAGATGATGAAGTTCCAGCCGGCAAGAACGCCTGCTGCGCGCCCGATGCCGACGGATGCAAACTGGTATGTGCCGCCGGCGTAAGGGAGCGCAGCACCCATTTCGGCATAAAGAAGCGCCGGATAAACACTGATCAAAAGCGCGACGACCGTAGCAAAGATGACCGACGGCCCCATCAAGCCCACGATGTTGGAGCCGACAGTAAAAAGTCCCACGCCGATGACGGAACCGGCCGTGATGGTGCCC
>OGEZ01001147.1_pt1 | contig 14902 bp, 6 predicted proteins | sample 1570831 | NCBI WGS metagenome assembly OGEZ01 (sample SAMEA2582059, study PRJEB24529) | metagenome | biome: Human gut stool | place: China | collected 2011
TAATGTAGACTACTTAACTGATAAAATCAAAGACAGCTCCGATGCGTTGATCAACAAAGGTTTGAAATTCGATGCTAACGTAGGTGGTGTTCAAACTAATAAATTAGGCTCCACTATCACTGTTCAAGGTGAAGGTACAGAAGCTGACACTAACTATAGTGGCGAAAATATTAAGACTTTCATCAAGCAAGATACTACAACTGGCAACACAACAATCGATGTTAAATTGAACAAAAATCTCGTAGCTGACTCCATTAAGGTTAATAAAAACGGCAAAGATGGTAAGGATGGCGTATCCATTACAGGTCCTACAGGCGTGGCTGGTCAAGATGGCAATAATGGTAAAGTAGGCATCACGGGTGCCGATGGTAAAGACGCAGTTTCCATCTCCGGTAAAGACGGCGTAGGCCATATTGGTTTAACAGGTCCTGCAGGTACTAACGGTATCAATGGTACAAATGGTATCGACATGTCCGTGAAAAATGGTTACGATGATGCTACTAAAGGTGTAAAAGGTGTAGACGGTGTAGATGGTATTACACGTATTGTGTACACTGATAACACTGGGGAACACCAAGTAGCTACAATGGACGACGGCATGCTCTACGGTGGCGATACTGGCACTGTAATCAAGAAAAAACTTAACAACCAAGTAAATGTTAAGGGTGGTATTACAGATGCGACTAAACTTTCCGCAGAAGATAACATCGGTGTTATCTCTGATGGTACTGATACATTGATGCTCCGTTTAGCAAAAGACCTTAAAGGCCTAAATTCTGCTACTTTCAATAATGGTACAAATGGTAATACTGTTGTAAACGGTGGCGGCCTTACTATTAATGATGCAGCAGGTAACCCGTTGACGTCTGTTACTAAAGACGGCATTACGATTACAGATGGTCCATCTATGACTAAAGACGGTATCGACGCTGGTGATAAGAAAATCACTAACGTATCTGATGGTACAATTGGCGCCGGCAGCAAAGATGCTGTTAACGGCGGTCAATTACATACAGCGGTAGAAGAAATCAAGACTAAGGGCTTCGGTTTAACTGCTGAAGATGGCGCTTCTGTTAAGAAATCCCTTGGTGATACTGTAACTGTGAAAGGTGACGGTACAAATATTACGACATCCGTAGATAATGGTGCTGTGAAAGTAGCATTGAGCAGAGACCTTAATGTAGACACTGTAACTGCAAACACAGTAACAACAGGCGATACTAAGATGGATACAAATGGCGTAACTATCAAAGACGGCGCTAACGAAGTGACTAAGTTGACTAAAGATGGCTTGCAAATCAATGATGGCGGTATCGACGCTGGTGATAAGAAAATCACTAATGTAGCTGATGGTATAATTGGGGCAGGTAGCAAAGATGCTGTAAATGGCGGTCAATTACATACAGCAATGGAAGACATCAAAGCGCAAGGCTTCGGTCTTAAAGCAGAGGATGGTCAATCCGTGAAGAAACCTCTTGGTGAAGTTATCGACCTCAAAGGCGATGGCAACATCAAGACTACTGTAGATGGCACAGCTATCAAGATGTCCTTGAACGATACAATTACACTTGGTACAGATCCAGCTAAACAAATCACTGTTGATGGATCTACTGGTACGATTACTGCAGGTAATGGTGCTAACCAAGTTACAATTGACGGCAGCACAGGTTCTGTCACAGCAGGTAATACTGTGAAAGCTGGCGATGTAATCATGGGTAACCAAAACTCCGGTGGCCAAAATGGTAACTTTGTGACTGGTTTGGACAATAAAACATGGAATCCTAATAACCCTGTAGCTGTTACAGGTCGCGCAGCAACAGAAGACCAATTGAAAGCTGTTAACGACGACTTTAACGAAAAAGCTAAAAATGGTCGTGTATTCCAAGGTGACCAAGCTGGTAACGATGGTAAAGTTGTTCGTGGTTTAGGTGATACAATGAACCTTAAAGGTGGTGCTGATGTAAATCGCTTGAGTGACAATAACCTTGCTGTTGTGAAGAATACAGTAGGCGATGGCTATGATATCAAGTTGGCTAAGGATCTCAACCTTAAAGACGGTTCTACTACGTATACAAAAACTGTACCAGGAACTAATACAACTATTCCTTACACAGTAGATACGAAAGTAGATGGTGGTGGTATCACAATTACTCCATCTATCAACGGTCAACCTGTACCAGGTCACACTGTAAGCCTTACAGAAAATGGCTTAAACAATGGTAATAATACGATTACTAATGTGGCGCCAGGCATTAATGGCACTGATGCGGTTAACGTTAACCAATTACGTAATGCTATGAGCAGTGTAGACGGCAAAATTGCTGATGTTGGCGCAGCTAGCGCAGCGATGGCAGGTCTTAAACCATTGCAATATGATCCATTAGAACCTACACAAGTCTTGGCGGCTGTTGGTAACTACAAAGGTAGCACTGCTGCTGCTATTGGTTTAGCTCACTATACAAATGAATCTACATTGCTTCATATGGGGGTATCTCTAGGTGCTCATGATAACATGGTAAATGCTGGCATTTCCTACAAATTCGGTACATCCGATGCTAAGAAAGCAATCCCGGCACGTTACAAAGGTGGTCCAATTAGCTCTGCTTATGTAATGCAAGATGAAGTAACTGCGTTGAAAGCAGAAAACTTGCGTATGAAACAACGCGATGAAGAGTTGTCCGCTAAGTACGAACAAGTACAACGCGATAATGAAGAGATGAAAGCTCAAATTGCAATGCTCATGAAACAAGTAGGCCTTACTAAATAGTACCTATTAAGAGATCCGAGTGTATAATACAATGAAGCCGCTCTGGGGTGGGCGGCTTCCAGTGAGGAGAACTTATGAAATTAACAAAATTATTACCTATTATGGCAATAGCCGGTGTATGTTTCTGTGGTCAAGCTAATGCAGCTCAAGATCCTTTGATGATGCCTGAACAAGCATCTGCTCCTTTGACTGCAGAACAACAAGAGGTTTCTCTTGCTGTTCCTAGTGAAGAGGTAAAAGCTGTAGTATCTGAATTTGCAGCATTCCAATTGGGCATGCGCAATGCTTTAATCCAAGACGACAATCGCGTAATGTCTGGTCAACAACGCTACACGAACAATGTGTTGTACTACATGAACGTTCGTCGTAGCTGGTACATCACAAGCCATCGCTATAAAAAAGATAGCTATGCTCGTGTAGCTTTAGATCGCTTGTACTTAGATTACAAAGAATTTTTCACAAACCACACAACTGTGTCTGACATGAACAAAGCTGAATATGAAAACCAAATTTTGGCAATTCTTGAAAAGAATACAGCTAACATGTCTAATGATGAATTACGTTTCTACATGAACGAAATGGTAATCTACAGCTTGAAAGAAGCTATGCGTGACAACAATAATCGAGTTAAACGCATTCGCTAATCAGCTGACATAATTGTAAAAGCATATAAAGAGGTAACAACATTAGCTGTTACCTCTTTATTTTTTACATAGAAATGTGTAGAAAATCATATAATAGTAGTGTTTTTAGGTCTATACTATACCCATGACCGTATAGCATTTTATATATAGACAACCCTTACGTACTATACATAAATTTATACACAGGTATTCAAGTATATGCAATTACTCCTAGATACAAAGCAATTACAATCCTTTTGGATACCGTATTCTCTTTCTCTTTTAGCTATATGGTCGTTGTTAAACAAATAGCCCCCGTAGGTTTCCTACGGGGGCTTGTTTGTTAAAGAGGTTTAGTAATTTTATAAATATTGTATTAAGATTGTTTTATTATAAGGATTATTCTGTAAGTGTTTAAAATATATAAAAGTTACAGCCTAGCTAAATAGAATATGGGATGGTTATCTAGCTAGCTAGTATTATTTGTCTAATTTAGACATGAGCTGACGTACTGTTTCTTGAAGTTCCTTATTTTGTGTTTCCAACGCTTGTACGCGAGCTTCAAGGTTTTGTGGATGGCTCATCATGTTAGATTTACCAGGTTTATAGGTAATACCTACATTAGCCATGAGATGACTATTGAGAGTTACGCCTGTAGTTAATAATAGATTGTCTCGATGGTAGTAACCAACACCGAGGGCAAGGGCATTGGCATTTCTATAATGGCCATAGCCTGCCATATATTGAATGCGGTTGTCCGGATCGTAGCCCATAGGATGCAAAGCAGCTAGTGCAGCGGCGCGAGCATCGCCCTTATTGGATTCTGACTCGACACGACTGATATTTTGCTCTACGCGATTGATTGAGTTATGTAGTTGTGCATTTGTACTTTGACCGAGAGAATCAATCATTTGATGCACACCATATAGTTGGGAACCGTTGATAGCATCTGTAGAGGTAGCGCTTACGCGACCTGCTGCTACATTAGTTATAGTCCGTTCTTTATCTTTAGCGCCTACAGATACGGTAGAAACTGGTGTAGTACCTGCGTAGTTTATGGTAGTACCATTCTTAAAGGTATAGCTTGAGGTGCCTACTACATCGCCATCTGTCGAATCGTTGCCGAGGATAACAGCATTCTCTAATGCTGTAGTTACATTATTACCCATGACGAAGGTGTTGTTCCCAGAGATGTGGTTATAGTTACCAATGCTATAGGAACCACTTGCATCGATGGCATTTTTTCCATATTGACCTTGACCGAACACGCCAGACTCAGTGGCTTTATCGGATAAGGTGTTGTAGGAACCGATAGCGAGGCCCTTTTTAGCATTTACATTTGTATAATGACCGATGCCGAGAGTAAAATCGGCTTTCACAGAGGAACCGGAACCAATGAGGACGGAATTGTTAGCCGTGCTATTCGCCCCTTGGTAATGACCGAGCCATACGTTTTTAGTACCTTCGGATTTCTCGCCCGATTGGGTACCCATGATGATGGACATGGTCGCTTTCGCATTGTTGGCAGTGAGGGAACCAGCGATTACGTTGTTGTCGCCCGTGCCGTTAAGGAAGGTTTTGCCGCCCAATGTAATATTGGCGCCCCCCTTAGAACCATTACTGGATAGGGTGCCGATGGCGATGTTATTACCGTTCGAGTTAGGACTGTTGATCACTTGATGGGTGCTGTTTGCCGCTCCCGCTGCGTGACCTAAGGTAATGTTGCCATCATTGGTGAAAGTCGTTCCTTCCGCGCCTATATTGTGTCCCGTTTGGACGATGTTGATCGGCGCTGCAGAAGCGACTCCCACAGATAGTGCAGATAGCACGATACCAGTTAATACAAAATGTTTCTTACTCATCGCAATACACTCCTTTGCATATTATGACTTCACAAAACTTTCATAAAAACTTACAAATTTATAATAATACATGAAAATCATGTTGTAAATGAATATTTTGTATATTATGGGTTAAAAATACACCATAAATGCATATTTTAGAGAATGTTTATGCAATAGTATAAAAGCATTTAACTCGAAACGGAAAAGATTAATCTATATAGAAAAAATTCTTTCTAGTTTTACTCGTTTAGTAGCCCTATTCCTTGACAGTCGTATCCATTATTCGTTACACTTATATATATTTCATTTGTTGTTCATGAATTTTATGTGTAGAGAGTAATAAAACGTCGTAGAGAGTCATGAAACGTATTGTATGTGTTGCCTTGAGTGCCCTTTTGTGTTGTATGGGCTCCGCTGAGGCAGAAAAACAACAATTGCATAAGGAGGCAGACCAGTCTGTCCAAAGGGAACATACTCTTGCAGTGGCGACGAGTCCTCGTGAGGAGCAGGTCAAAGCAGCCTCTGAGGATTTCCATATTACGCCTGCGGCCACGCCAGACCATGTGATCGGTGAAGGGGGCCCTCTCGTGATGGATCGCCAAGAGACCAAGACGGTACAGTACAGCGACGTCGATGCAGTAAACCGGGCTATCAATGCGGTGGCTATGTCCAATGTATCCAATGCGATGTATGGGGCCAAAGGTAAACCGTGGATGCGACGCACTACGCTGAGCTTCCAGTTCCAAGAGGGGTGGAAACCATTGTACTCTGTTGAGACCGTTCAGCCCCTAGGCCATTACGATGATCAGTCGCGCCACGTATGGTTTACGCAGCAGCGTATTTCTCGGGCCTCTGATATTGGGACAACCCTCAACGTAGGTGTGGGGTACCGACGTATCTCGAAGGATGATCGTCGCCTTTATGGTGCTCATCTCTTCTATGACCATCGCTTCTTACGTCATCACGATCGCCTCAGCGGCGGCCTTGAATATATGTCTGGTGAAAGCGAGTTCCGTTTCAACTGGTACGGCTCTGCTTCTGATGAGCGTGTTCTGGATTCGAACCTTCATACTTTGGAGCGCGTAGCGAATGGTTATACCCTTGAATACGGCAAGACTTTCAAAAATGCTCGTTGGGCGAGAGTCTATGTAGAAGGGTACCACTGGAATCAAGAACGTCAGGCCGATAAGAATGGTTTGCGCGTTGGTTCCGAGTTGCAGCTCACACCGCGTGTGTCTGTCGATATGGGCTATAACAAGCCTGAACATAACTCAGGTGGGGCCTATGGCAAGATTACATTCCGCCTAGCTGGATCTCCTGTAGCTTGGTATGGTGGTAAGCACAGAGTAGAAGGCGCTATGAGTGTTCGTTCCAAAATGCTAAGCCTTGTAAGACGACATAATACGATCTGGGTTGAGTAATAATTTTGATAATACAACTCATAAAGTGAATAGGAATGCGATTTATTCGGCTCATTATGTATTTAATGAAAATTTAATGAAAAATTATCTATTATCTAAGCTTAATAAATGATATACTAATGATAAGGAAGAGTTAGGATTAAGTTTAACTGTTCTTTATAGATAATGGCTCTTAAGTAAGCCATTATCTTAATGTGGAAACATTACTGTTTTAGTGCCGTGTGATCGCCCGTTCATTATTAGTTACTCTCTCTTACTTCAATAACTATTGCGGTGTATTTACTTAAAAATCTCTCTCTCAACAACAAACTAAATCATGCGGCAACTGTAAGAGGTTCGCTTTACCTCTTACCGAAAGTGGGTAGTTAATCTGTATGGATTAACTACCCACTTTTTGGTGTATCTGCTTGTTATATATCCTTATATATTCCTAAAAATAACATTATTATAGATTTCTATATATAACATTATTATATATATATATATACATATATACCAAGACTTGATCTATGATAGCCCTACGGCTAGTAGCTACTACTCTAGTATCGGTAACAGTATCGTAGGTACAGCGAATAGAACGTTCAACTCCTATGAAGTGTTTATTTTTGTAAGAGGAAAAAATAATTATGAAAACAACCAAAATCTTATTAACAGCTATGGTGCTAACTTCTATTGCTACTTCAGCATTCGCATCTAGAGCTGTAAATATTATTTCAGGGGATGGTAAAAATATTGCGACAGCATTTCGTGATAGAGATGCATATCGATGGGATCCGTCGACTGGTGCACGAGTAAAAATCGGTACTGATTTAGAATATATTGTATCATTAAATGAGGATCTAACAGAAATTAGATCTGCAAAATTTAAAGAGAATATTGGTCCCTTTGGTGAAAAATCTAATCTAGCTATCAATTCTGATATTCTCGAATATACTAAATCAAATGTTGATAATAGCAATTCTGGTACATCCTATCTCACTGCACATGAGTTACATTTACGAACAGATGACCGTAATCATCCAGACCGATCAGCATTTAGCGCATTTAGAGCTGATTTAATTAGTATGTTTCAGGATGGTAAAGGTATTAGAATTGCCCCTGGAATGGATGGTATAAAAGCTGAAGACATTTCTGAAAATTATAGTGAATTTGATCACTTAACATCTATCCCTACAATGTCTCACTTAGATAAACGTGGTGAAACTAAGATTGATGGTAGTGTTATTGAGCTTCATAATAAAGCAGTAAATGGTGAAGATGAGCAATTGACTGCTATCGACGGTAAGCACATCAGTTTTAATAAATCTGGTGACTATAAAACTTCTGTGGATGTAGATGGTATTTCTACATTGCATTATGATCAGGGTATGAGATCGTATGCTGGTGGTATTGATGTATGGGGCCACAAAAATAATGATGATACTACTGAACTAAGAGAAATGTCATTCTCTGTTAGTAAAGTTGATGTAGGCGGTCAGCAAATTCATGGCGTATCTAAAGGTGAAGCTGATACTGATGTTGTAAACGTGAAGCAATTAAAAGACTATGTAGCAGAAAATGCTACAGTTGATACTAATACTATCACGACTGTAGTTGGCGGTGATAATACGACTGTTACTGGTACAACTGATGCTTCTGGTAATAAGGAATTCAAAGTATCTGTAAATAAAGACTTAGTAGAGATGAACTCTGTTAACTTTGGTAAAGCAACTGACGACGTTCGTGCTCGTATCGATAAAGACAGCGCTCGTTTCTTCAACGGTAGCGAAAACATCGGTATTACACCTAAAGGCATTCAAATCGAAAATACAGATACTTTAGAACAAGCTAACTTCACTAAATACGGTATGTACGCAAGTGAAGGGGACAAAACAGTTTACTACACTACAAACGGTATCAGTGCTGGTGATCAAATCATCAAGAATGTGAAAGCTGGCGTAGCAGATACTGATGCAGTAAACGTTTCCCAACTTAAAAAGGTGAAAGATGAAATCACCGCTGCTACAGGTACTACTACAGTAACAGCAGGTGACCACATTACGGTAACACCAACAATCAATGGTAATGGCCGTGATTACAAAGTATCTTTGTCTGAAGATATTACGAACCAAATCAACAATAATACTACGAATATCGACAAAAATAAGACAGAGATTAACAAAAACCGCGATGACATCAACAAAAATAGAAACGATATCAACAAAAATGCAGGTAATATTGCAAACAATACTACAAACATCGCTAAGAATACAGAGGACATCAAAAACATTAAAGGCAATGTAACAAATGTTCAAAAAGATGTAGCAGATATTCAAAACAATATTACAAACATCAATAACAATATGAACTCCTTCAGAGGCGATTTGTCCAAGATGGATAAACGTATCGACAAATCTGTAGCAGGTGCTGCAGCGTTGGCGGCTTTACATCCACTTGATTTCGATCCAGATGCTAAATGGGACTTTGTTGCAGGTTATGGTCACTACCGCAGTGGTGATGCGGCAGCTATCGGTGCTTTCTACCGTCCTAACGAAGATGTACAACTTAGCATCGGTTCCACAGTAGGCAGCGATGAAACAGTATTCAATGCTGGCTTGTCTGTGAAAGTAGGGGCTCATAGCAATGTATCTCGTTCTCGTGTAGCTATTGGCAAAGAAGTATTGGCTCTTAAGAAAACTGTAGCTGAACAAAATGCACAAATCCAAAAATTGACTGCATTATTGAACGGCGTAGCTGGTACTAAGATGAAAGCTGACCACACTACATTGTTCCCAGACGTGGCTGCAAACCATTGGGCATATGAAGCGGTAAGCGATTTATCTCGCCGTGGTCTCGTTGAAGGTTATCCAGATGGCACATTTGGTGGTGACCGTATGCTAACTCGTTATGAATTCGCACAAATCGTATACCGTGCAATCCAAGACGGCGTAACAGTAGATGATCGCCTCGTTACTGAATTCAGCCCAGAAATGGCATTGTTCCGCGTGGACACAGTAGCGAAAAATGCTCAAGGTGAACCAACAATTGAACGCGTTCGTGTAAACAAAAAATAGAATAGGTTATTACATAACGATTGGCTACTACGCAGATTACCTCACTTCTAAATATAATTAAGTAGTAGCCAAACCCAAAAAGCGTAACTGATATAGACGGCACTCTATACCAGTTACGCTTTCTTTTTGTGTGATTAAGTATGGAATTAACTTTTACATTAAACTTGATGTCTAAAATAGCCTAGCTCCACTATATGTTTAATAGACTCATCGAGGTATTGTTCACTTGGAACAATGAAGCTTTCACCATCTGATTTCGTACGAGTGATGGTTAGCGTTTCATCTAGGATTTTAATTAACTCAGCACGAGTCGTTGGCTGCGCCATTTGTCTCATAACGTACAATAGGCCTTCATCTACAGTAGGATCCTCTTGGTTAAACATATTGCCTAAGGACATATATTGTTTGCCGTTGCCTTCGATGAGGGTAGCCACATATCTAATGAATCGTTCTGGGATGTAACTCACATTTTCTACAAATAGTAATTTTTCATATCTCTCACTATACGTACGGAGATGGCCTAAAATGGTTAATAAAAATAGCTGTACATATAATGTGTCCTTATTGTATTCCTCATTAGGGTGATGTTCAGCCATGTAGTCTACAATATCTTGCACATTAAATTGTTGGAACGTGCGCATAAATTGTTTGAGCGTAATGCGTAGCGTATCGGTCCAATCCGAAGGCATGCCTAGCTTATCCTCAAAAGGTGCCGCAAAGTACAACGTGTCCAGAATGTCTTTTTGAACCGTTTCGTCTCGCACAATTTTATCTTTGTTACATGGTTTTGTTAATAAAGCCATGCGGAACTGTGTATCATAGACAAAGTCGTAATATTGTTCTTTATCCTTATGATTACCGTTGGCAAGGGCTTTAATATTATCTACTACCTTATCATTGAGCCAGGTGATAAAGGATTTTTCGAGGCTTTCATCACCGATATATACGCAGCCCTGCTGTTCAGCACGTTCGATAAACTCAGACACATACACAGGATCGTTAAAGGTTTCTAAATATTCATGGGCTACATAATAATCATTGGATTCTAAGATGCGATTGATATTGTCGATTTTGTAACCCGACCGCTCTTGGGAACGTTGATCCATCTTCATCGTTTCGCCAATAAGCTTTAACACGTTTTTAGTGTATACAGTACGTTCTTGTAGTGATTGAGATTTTAATTGCTTTTCAGAGTAGAGCATAATATCTCGCATTTGCTCTAATCTCTTCCAACCAGGATATGTGTTGTAGGACACATAAGCAATGCCGCGGTCAGATAGATTGCGATTACAAATGCTGAGGATTTTATCCTTAACCATGTCAGGCACCCAAGACCAGATGCCGTGAACAATAATGTAATCGAATGTACCAAAGTCATCATCGATGTCCATAATATCTTTTTCTAACAAGGTCACATTGGTGAGCCCCATGGATTCGATTAATTCATTGCCGTGTTTAATTTGTACAGATGACAGGTCGATGCCTGTGAAAGTTGCCTCTGGATAGTACAGCGCTTGTGGCGGCAATATCAAGACCGTAGATGCGTGCCGTTGCAATTAATGAATTAATAGAACAACTAGCAAAGGCTTTAGATACATACAGGAAATCATCATAAGAGTCCTTTAATGCCTCAATGCCCGCTTGGTCGGTAGACGCTTGATGCGGTGGGGGACTAATGGATTGGCCTTCGCTACCATTGCCTTTTAGTGTATCTTCTGTAGTTTCTTTATATATATCTTTATGTGTTTCTTTTGGTTGTGTGTCCATGGTAACCCCTCATTGTTAATATATGGTCAAATTTTACCTCATTATGATTAAGTATATCATAATTTCTATTATATATAGGAGCATGAACTCATAAATTTTTCATTTGCGAAGATATATATGAAATATTTATGAAATGGTTATCAAAGTATTGAGTGAATTTCATAAATAGATTTTTTGGGGGCTCAAAATTTATAGATAATATATAAATAGAGTTTGGAATCGAGAAAAATCAATCTTTATAAATCGATTAAACCTTTATTTATAAGTCTAAGTAATGCGGTTATCGAAAATAATAAAACTGGATAGAATAAAATAGATTAGATTTTATAAAATACGTATAAATCGGCAAAAAAATGAGTAAAAAAACGGCCATATATTAAATTTTATTTAACAAAATAAAGGTTCTAACAATAAACTAACTTTTATTTTGAAGTGAAATAATTTTGTTTAATAAAATAAAGGTTTTAATAATAAACTTTATGAATTATGATAAAAACATGAAGGAGACTATTTACAAGATTTTCGATATATGATATTCTGTTCATGACACAAAATGAAAATAATATGAAAGATACTCAGAAAGCCATTAATTATGGGATGTTTGGACTTTTAGTCTTTTGTATTTATTGATTATTAATTATAAGGATTGTAATTGTGTCTAGTTAAGAAAGGGGTTCATAGTAATATGAATAAAATCTTTAAAGTTGTTTGGAGCAAAACTAAAGAGTGCTACGTAGTAGTTTCCGAAGTTGCAAAAAACAATGGCGGTAAGAAAAAAGTGTTAGCTAGCGTATTAGCTGGTTTGGCAATGGTAGGCGCTGCTGGAATGGGGACAGAGGTAAATGCGGCGGTAACCCTAGGGAATAGTGCCGTTAACATCGCTCCAGATGGGACTTATAATGGTTCTAATAGTGTAGGTAGAAACTCTGTAGTAGTTGGTTATCAAAATACGACTGATAACAATGACGGTACACTTGCTTATGGTGCTAATAACAATGTAAAAGGTAATTCTGCATTTGCTATTGGTAACAATAATACGGCAGATGGTGGCAATGCGTACGCTATGGGTAACACTGCAGAAGCTAAAGGTACAGCAACACTTGCGTTTGGTAACCAAGCAAAAGTATTGGCTGACTATGGTGTAGCTATTGGTTCCGGCGCACAAGCAACTGCTAATAATGCTGTAGCTGTAGGTCGTGTGAACAAGGCAACAAACCTTTCCGCTGTAGCTCTTGGTGTTAACAATAAAGCAGCAGGTCAAGACTCTACTGCAGTAGGTTCTAGTAATACTGTAAATGGTGACCAAGCATCTGCATTCGGTCGTGAAAACGTAATTGATGGCGCTTCCGTAGCTGGTGCTACAGCAGTTGGTCACAAAAATAAAGCATCCGGTGATCGTGCTATCGCAATCGGTGAGGGCAATGACTCTCAAGTAGAAGATACAATCACTATGGGTACAAAAAATACTGCTAGTGTTGGTGGCGGTATTGCTATTGGTCAAAATAACGTTGCAAACTCTGGTGGTAATGCAGGTAATACAATGATTGCTATCGGTCGTGAGAATGAGGCAACCGCTCTAGATACAGTAGCAATTGGTCGTAAGACTAAAGCGACTGCAAATACTTCTGTTGCTCTTGGTGCTCGTTCCGAAGCGACAGGTGCTGGTTCTGTTGCGATTGGTGGCAATGGTGATGGTTACAAAACTACATCTAATGGTTTAGGCGCAGTAGCTTTAGGTATGCAAGCTAAAGCTGATGGTAGAGCTGCAACTGCAGTAGGTGGTGTATCTGAAGCAACAGCTAATGGTGCAGCTGCATTTGGCCAAGGCGCGAAAGCAACTGCAGTTCAAGCAACAGCTTTAGGCTATAAATCTGAAGCATCTGTTGCTGATGGTGTGGCTCTTGGTTCTAACTCTAAAGCAACTGTAGATAAAGCTGTTAAAGGCTTCAATCCTGCTGAAGATCGTGATAATAAATACGGTGGTTTAGCTGGTACTGCACAAACATCCACATTGGCAGCTGTTTCCGTAGGTGACGGTGCTACTGCAACTCGTCAAATTACAGGTCTTGCTGCTGGTACTAATGATACTGATGCTGTTAACGTAGCTCAATTAAGAAGCGTTAACTTGAAATATGCTGGTGACACTGGTAAAGGCGATGTATTGTTAGATAACGGTACATTGACAGTTAAAGGTGAAGGTCTTCTTTCCACAGAAGCTGATGCTACAGGCATTAAATTAAAACTTAAACAAGGCGACACAATTACTGATAACAATGGTAAAGTTGTACCTCCGACTACAAATGGTGTAGCAACTACTGATAACGTAGCACAAGCTATTAACCGTTCTGGTTGGAATGTAACTTCCGCTAACAATGGTGGTACTACAAACGGTACATCTATTGAAAAAGTAAGCCCTGGCGATACTGTTACTTTCAAAGCTGGTAAAAACATTGTATTAGACCAAGCTGGTAAACAATTCACATATTCCTTGAATAAAGACGTTGATTTGACTAAAGATGGTTCTTTAACAATTGGCGACACTGTAATGAATAACGGTGGTATGACTATCGCTGGTGGTCCATCTGTAACAAAAACTGGTATCAACGCTGGTAACAAAAAAATCACTAACGTAGCTCCTGGTACTGATGATACTGATGCAGTTAACGTAAAACAATTAAAATCCGCTAAGACAGAAGTTAAAGCTGGTGCAGGCGTAACTGTAGCTAAATCTCAAGGTGCTGAAGGTCAAGATATCTACACAGTAAGCTCCACTGGTGCTACTGGCTCTACAGATCCTTCTAAACTTGTAGATGGCAAAAATACTAAAGTTGAAGGTGACGGCACAGCAGCTACTCCTTATAAAGTAAATGTAGAAGGCGACTTGGCAGACATCTCCTCCATCACAAATGGTGCTGATTCTGGCAAACTTACTTTCGAAGGTGACAAAGTTGTAAAAGTTGGTGGTGATAACCCTATTTCCTTAGATGGTAAAGGTGGTTATGTAACTGGCTTACAAAACAAAGATTGGGATATTACTAACCCAACTGTTGTTTCCGGTCGTGCAGCAACTGAAGACCAATTGAAAAAAGTAAGCGATGGCTTCAACAACACTGTTAAATTAGCAGGTAACACTGGTAACACAGATACTCAAAAATTGAACAAAACTGGTGGTTTGAGCTTCGGTGTAGTTGGTGCTAACAACGGTCAATACATCAAAACAACTGCTTCTGGTACAGATGTAGTAGCTGATTTGTCCGATGACGCAAAAGCTAAATTGAACCATACCTTTGAAGTAGCTCCTGGTTCTAAGAATGTAACAGTAACTAAAGATACAACTGATCCTAATAAAACAGTTTATAAAGTAGCTGTTGCTAACTCTTCTGTACCTGGTGGTGCGTCCTCTACTGAAAGTGTAGTTAAAAAAGCT
>OGEZ01001153.1_pt1 | contig 14784 bp, 15 predicted proteins | sample 1570831 | NCBI WGS metagenome assembly OGEZ01 (sample SAMEA2582059, study PRJEB24529) | metagenome | biome: Human gut stool | place: China | collected 2011
AAATGGCTCTAGTTTTGCTCTATTTATTGGGAGAGTAATGAGTTGGAGGTATAGTAATGGATAATCTAGAAGTAAAATTTTATAATACAATTAATGACGAACTATTGAAATTTGCAGTAATTATCTCACAGAGTAACGGCAAGTGGGTATTTTGCAAGCATAAAGAAAGAGATACTTATGAAGTGCCGGGAGGGCATAGAGAAGCTAGTGAGAATCTTCTTGAAACGGCTAAAAGAGAACTACAGGAAGAAACGGGAGCGGTCAAGTTTGAAATAAAACCGGTATGTGTATATTCAGTAACCGGTAAGAACAGAGTAAATGATACTGGAGAGAAAACATTTGGACTGCTCTGTTTTGCAGAGATAATTGAATTTGCGAAAGAATTACATAGTGAAATGGAAAAGGTTGTGCTTATGGATGAGTTGCCTGAAAATTGGACATATCCTTTGATGCAACCCAAATTGATAGAAAAGTATTTGCAGGTAAAAAATAATTCTATAATTGGAACACAAGTAACTGTCACTGTAGATAGACCATTAGGGAGTTGTCATTCAGAGCATAAAGATATGTATTACCCAGTAAATTATGTTACATTGAAGGATTTATGGCACCAGATGGAGAAGAGCAGGACACTTATATATTAGGTGTAAATGAACCAGTAAACAAGTTTATAGGTAAAATTATTGCCATTGTTCATAGAAAAGATGATATAGAAGAAAAGTGGGGAGTCGTGCCTGACGGAATGACTTTTTCAAAGGAAGAAATCAGGAGGCAGATTCATTTTCAGGAACAATATTTCAATAGTGAAATTGTGATGTGACATTAAGGAGATTGCTATGTCATTAATGCACATATAGATATGAATATTGAAGGTATCATTATGGTAATGAAAGAGACTTCAGAAAATCATGCGAATATTCTTTAGTTGCCAGATAACTTATTACAGTATATGATTTGCCTATGGCATATGAAAAAAGCATTGCAGATGATAAAACCGCAGAATTCAGCCCTTGTTATCAATAAATCGGGAAATATTTTAATGAAATATGCTAAGGTTCATAATTGTGATTTTGCAGATGAAAGAAATGTTGAATCAGGGAAAGAGTTTAAGGTGTGTGATTTTGAGGGAATACAATTGGACACTATGATTTGTTATGACAGAGAATACCCGGAAAGCGCAAGAATACTGATGCTAAAAGGTGCAGGGGTTATTCTTATACCAAATGATAGTGGTTCTATAAAAGACAGACTTTGCATGGGAAATTACGATTTGAAGCGGAAGCAGCTTGTCTCAGCTCTTATGTTTATTTTTTAATAATAAGTTTATACCAATTTAAAGGCTAAAAGATATCCAGTGTGTTAGTAGAGTATGCAGTAGGAACAGAACTTGCTAAAATCAGTCCTTGCAAGTCCTGCAGGCATATATTATAATAATGATAAAGAAACAAAGGCGCATTATTATGGAAAAATTTTTTGAGGAACTGCAAATAAAGATGTTTTCATATTCAGTGTTATCTTGAGAAATACGAAGTTTTGTAAGCACTTTTTAGAGCGGATACTTAATATAAAAATATCCCGCATTGAATATCTTAAGTCGCAGGAAACAATAGACAGATGCAAAAAGTGTATGGATATTTATGTAAAGGATGGAAAAGAAACCCTTTACAATATTGAAATGCAGACAACAGAGAATAGAAATCTTCTAAAGAGAACAAGATATTTTTAAGAAATGATAGCCCTAAATATCTTGGAAAAAGGGGATAATTAAAAGGATTTGAAACGGAGTTTTGTAATTTTTGTATGTGCTTTTGATTTGTTTGGTGAAAGGCGGTATATTTATACTTTTGAAAATCGTTGTGTTGAAAATTCTATGTTAGGACTTGGAAATGATACAACGAAGATTATAGTACATACTAAGGGTACGATGGATGATATTACACCGGAAATGAAAAGGTTACTTGATTTTATAGACGGTAAAGAGCCGGAGAGCGACCTTGCCAGAGAGTTAGACGAGGAGGTACAATATGAATAAAAAAAGAGTACAGATATTAAATTTTAATTGCACATTTGGTGATGGGGGGATTCCGTTGTTAGATAGATTTACCGATTACTTTTATCCAGCAATTACATGCTTGGAACAAAGGGTGTATAGAAATTCAACATATATTTTTAATGATATTTGTATTTATGACTTAAATGGTAGATTTGTTTTGACTGGTATGTTAATAGAAACTAAAAAAGTAGTAAATCATACAAAATATGATAAGATTGAGGAAGAGGTGCATGATGATAATCAAAAGTTTGAAATACAACCAGTATCATACTTTGGTATCTTTCTTGACAATCACAAAATGTATTATATAAAAAATCAAGGAGAAAGTCCTAGTGTTGAAAAATTCAAATCGACAGTTACATATGCATTACGTCAATATCGGAAATCAAAAAATGCTGAAATAAGGAAAATAAGAAGTGCTCAGGAGATGTGGGAGGCAGCGGAAATAAATATAAATGCCATTCCTACAAAAGTATTGGAAAATTATGCTGAACTTTTTCAAAATGCAAAAAAAATAAATTATTTGAGATTTAAACTATTTACCAAAAACGCATCAGATTGGCATGGGAGTTTTTTTGATGAATTGTTGGATACAAAATCTGAAATTGTATCTGATAATCCAGTTTTAAATTATCCTAATCCCAAAAACACAGAAAATGTCGGGAAATTAATTGCAGCTTCAAATGGATATGCGGAGACTTCTCTTAAAATCACGAATGAAGATGGGGATATTAAGAAGTTTGTGAATGATGATTTTCAAGAGCAAACTACTGTAGAATGCTTGGAGGTTAATGATTATCATGAAAAGGGAAAGGATTTACTTGTAAAGTTAAGTGATAATCCAACATTAATGGAAGTTAGTGATTTTGCTCAAAATGAATATGAAAAACATAAACCCACATTGTTAAAATACTATAGTGATATCATTACTAAAATTTTTAAGGGTGATGAATAATGGATATTAATCGATTGCTTGAAAACATTGCATATGGTACAAAAAAACTGGTAAAAAGAGCGATTATAAAGCCTTTTACAGTTTCTTTATGTAAAGAAAGTAATAAACGTGAAATAGATATAGTAGGGGATTGGATAACAATTTTAAGAGAGTTTTTGGTTTTTGTAATTGTAATTGTTTTATCGATTAAAATCAATACTCATTTGTTTTCAGAAAAATATATTGAAAATATAGTAGGTATTTTCAGTATGTCAAATGATATTTTTTTGGCCATCTTTGGAGTAGTGTTAACCGCATTTTCCATTACTACTGCATTATGGAGTAATATGGCTGTAAAAGCGATATCTGGTAATAAAAGTGAAGGTACATTTTCAATTTTTGAAGAATTATTGCTTTCATATGTTAGTATATTGTTTTGGAGTATTATAATCATAGTAATTAACTTTATTTTAGTCAGTTGTTTGGATTCATTACCAAATGATTGGACGATAGGGGTTAATATATTCGGAAAACATGGTGTTGATGTAATAGCGACAATATCGATGATTATTTATTTTGGAGTTGTTTTTGATATATTGTTGTATAATATTGATTTATTATTTAATATGTATACAGCAATTGTCGTGGCAGCATATTTTCGAGTAAAAGAACAAGATGAAAAGGAGAAACAGGATGAAGAGAAAGCAAGTAACGATTAATAAATGTGTATTGGCTATGTTTGACAGAGATTTACCAAAATATTTTTTTAATCAGATTGACTTAGATTCAAATGGAGTACTATATGCTGAAAAATTAGTACTAAAAGCTCATAGTGAGATGAAATATAAAGAAGGGATTATCGGGCAAAATATTGAAATAAACATTAAAGATGAAAATTTGATTGATGAATTGTACAAAAATTTTATAGGAAGATTAGATAATGAAAATTCTTGTATTATATTGTGCGAATATACATATAACGAAAAAGAATTTATAGGTTGTTTTAGAATTGAATATCAATTAGGTGGATATACATTTTTGGCTGAAGACGGAAGTATGAATTTATGTTTTAATCAAAAGAATTTACCATCATCAATTAGAAAAGCCAAAGAATTCTTTTTGTATTGTCCAAAAGATGGTGTGATTAGAAGCTTTGGAAATACAGATTATCAGTCATTTATTAGGGATGAATTTAAAATTAATAATGTGAAAACTGAATTTGAAAAAATAGATATAGTTGATAAATTGGTTAAGGAAACTGTAATGAATAGCTATGGAGAACAGTTAGGTGAAAAAAAATTATTAGAATATAAAAGTGTACTTGCTCAAGAGATTGAGGAAACTGGGGAATTTAATCCGGAAAATTTACTGGATACATTTTTTTCAGATTCACAAAAAGCTCAGGAAACATATGCAAATCAATTAAAAGAAATAGAATCTGGCAGTATAAAAGTTAGTGCACAAATGGAGAAAAAAATTAGGAGAAAACAGAAGATTAAAACGAGTAGTGGAATAGAAATTATTGTACCGGTAGATATGATAAATGACATTAATTCGATTGAGTATATTCAGGATCATACAGGAAAAATTTCAATCGTATTGAAAGATGTAGGAAAAATAGTTTAGAAAGTTATATGATTTGATAGTATAAGCTCGTTTTTTGTATATATGTAAGTAGTAGGACAGATAGAAGGAGGTCGTGAACATTATGAATAAGGAGCTTCCTGTATAATAAAAAATGTGGATGTTGAAAATTGAAAATACCTCAGAGTACAATAAGACTACTGACTTGGCGGTTAGTAAAAATCTTATTGAACAGAGAGGTACCTACAATGAAGTCTAACACACAGAATGCAAAAATTGAAGTGATTACAGAAAAAATTTTGGTATTTGGAATTGATGTCGGAAGCGAAACGCACTATGCCAGAGCTTTTGATTACAGAGGAATTGAGTATTCGAAGAAACCATTTAAGTTTAGTAACACTGAGAACGGATTTGTGACATTTAAGGAATGGATCCAGGATATCAAAGAAAAACATGAAAAGGATAGGGTGGTTCCGGGCATGGAACCGACAGGACATTACTGGTTTAATCTAGGGAAATTTCTTCAGGATAATGAGATGAAACCGGTTCTGGTGAATCCTCATCATGTAAAGAAATCAAAAGAACTCGACGACAATAATCCAACTAAAAATGACCGTAAGGATCCAAAAGTCATTGCAGGATTGGTTAGAGAGGGACGCTATATGATCCCATACCTGCCGGATGGTGTTTATGCTGACCTTAGAACAGCATCGAACATAAGATTTCAGTTACAGGCGGAACTTACAAGAATTCAAAACAGGATCAGTCGTTGGTTCAATATATATTTCCCTGAATATAAGACGGTATACGGAAAACCGGATGCCAAAAGCGGAATGCTGATTCTTAAGAAGGCACCACTCCCGGAGGATATCATGACGTTGGATATTGATGGAGTGAACCAGATTTGGCGGGATGCAAAGATGAGGGCAGTTGGAAAGGCGAGGGCGAAGACCCTGATCGAAGCTGCAGAGCACAGCGTCGGGAACAAAGAAGGAGCAGTATCTGCAAGAATGGAAATCCGAATGCTTCTGGAGGACTATGAATCCAGAAATATACGTCTTCAGGAAGTCATGACTCTGATAGAAGAGTTGGTAAAACGGATACCGATGGCTGAAAAGTTGCTAGCGATCAAAGGAGTAGGAATCAGGACAGTGTCCGGCTTCCTAGCAGAAGTAGGTGATATCAGCCGTTTCAATCCGAAAGAACTGCAGAAACTTGCAGGATTGGCATTGGTTGAAAATAGTTTTGGAAAGCACAAGGGCAAGACAACAATAAGCAGACGGGGGCGAAAGAGGCTCAGATATTTGCTCTTTGAGGTTGCAATGTCACTTGTGGCGAAGAATCCGGAGTTCAGGGAACTCCATAATTATTACACAATCAGAAGGCTGAATCCGTTGAAGAAAATGCAGTCACTTATGGCGATTGCAGCCAAGCTGATACGAGTCTTTTATGCCATGCTGACCAAAGGAGTGGATTATGATCCAAAGAAGATGGTTGGTGACATCAGGAGACCGGCAGCTTATATACAGACTGCGTAAGAAAGACAAGTAACTATAGTGGAGGCTGTCGTGTGGGCAGCCACTGAATCAAGCAGACTGTAACAGATAACGTCCACTGAACACAGTGCTGGAACAGGAAGCGAGTCAGTAATCATAAAAACAAAGAATGAGCCAGTAGTCGGCAGAAATATTTTCCATGGGGCATGACCCCGTATAGGAGCATAGCTGACACCCTGGTTATGGGCAGGCAGGACGAAGGAAGTTAGGACCTTTGGAGACAGAGATGATCCTGGTGGATATAGGAGGTTAGCTGCCATAGAGGGATGGGTATACACAAGGCCAGTAAAGCAGAAATCAATGACGTTTTATTTCGTATACCTAAAAACCACTATTTCAGTACCCGATACATTGAAATGCTCATAGCTGAGGTTAATTCTCTGAGATAAAAAAGGTTGAAAAACCTTGAATTTTCAATAAAAAACACTTGATTATATGAGGAGAGATTAACGATGCAGAATTATGATGGACAATTTAAATTAAACGGACAGGAATATTTTTATAGAGCAAAGGATGATAGTAAAAGCACAAAAATTACCAAGGTGAATGATGAAGAACATCATTATAGGATTGTAGAAATTATTAACAAAGAAACAAAAAAAGGTGATGCTATTATGATTAGAACTGGAGATTCATTTACTATATTTTCTGATATGGTTAAGAAACAATATGAGGAATATCTTAATTCAAAATAGTTTTTGGTGAGGTTTATCTGTGTATTCCTGTAGCTATTATGCAAGCTTGAAAAAAATTTCTGGCAGAACTGAGAAATTCAAAATGTCATATGTAATGAGGTATAATATGAGAGAGCAATTATTATTGTTGATAAGGATATCGAAGCCTGAATACAATAAAAGTTTGTATGATGAGTATAAGTTGTATATGAATCCGCAAATGTTATTTAATAAGTCGGGATTAATAGACGGACAATATGATAAGTATGAGGGAGCAATAGCCAATATACCATGCAAGATTTTATACTCTACAGATGAGAAAAAATGTTGGCATTTGTTAGGGGATACATCGTTGATACATAAAAATAATAATGCATATATTTATTGTATGTACGGCATTAAGTACGATGAAAAGTATTATGATGCGGAAAATAATAAATATTATTATGTGATTCCATGGAAATATATAGAATCTTTATGGCAAGGTGAAGGTACTGAATTAATTGTTGTAAAGAATACACATGTTTTTATTGAGAAGTTTGAAAACGCTGCTAAGGAGGCAAAACTTTCATATGCTTATGGGAGGGTTCACTATGATTTAGATGAGAAATTGTCAGATATAGAGTATTATGATTTAGCTATGAAAGATTGCTTTGAATCTGTATTTCACAAGGTAAAGGAAGGGTATGAAATACAAAATGAAGTACGATTTGCTTTAATATGTCCAGATAAATCAGATCATGTGGAATTGAGGTTAGAAAATGACCAGAAACTAAAATTTACGCTAATTCCATTAGAGTATGGTAAAGACATATTGGTTGAGTTATCTGATTTAGAATTTGATGATGAATTAAAATTCCCAGTTAGGTTTTCGTCAGAAATAAAGTATTATGAATCAGAATAAAGAAAAAGGATTATTAGAATTATTTGGTGGACTTTTTTATTTTATTTCTTTGTTGATAAAAAATGTTGCACCATTTATAATTGTAATATGATAAATGGTTTATGGGAAGCAATCACTAGCAATCACCAGCTCACCTAATTGCGAAAGGGCTACGAGAGAGGAGGTCGTATCATATATGGAAGTTAGTTACAACAAGTTAGACTGTGATATTTCAGATATATGTGAATTCGCAAAAGAAAATTAGAGGAGATTAGAAATAAGATGAATGCAATAGATTTATTCGCAGGATGTGGAGGGTTATCGAAAGGATTTATGGATGCAGGTTTCGATATCATTGTTGGAGTCGATAATGATCAGGCTGCACTTAATACATTTGCAAAAAATCATAATGGTGCTGTTGCAATGAAAGCTGACTTGTCAAAACAAGAAACGTTTGATGAAATTAAGAAAATAGCTAGAAAAAGAGAAATTGATGTAGTAATAGCGGGACCTCCATGCCAAGGATTTTCGTTGACAGGACCACGTAATTTTGACGATGAGAGAAACAAATTGTATTTAGCTGTAATTGAAATTGTTAAACAGTATAATCCTAAAGCATTTATTATTGAAAATGTTCCTGGAATGGCAACTTTATATGAGGGCCAGATAAAAGATGAAATTTTAAGAAGGTTCAGAAAAATGGGATATAATATAGAGTGCAAAATATTGTGTGCTGCAGATTATGGAGTTCCACAGATGAGAAAGCGTTTGATTTTCATGGGTGTAAGAGAAGATATTGGACAACCGAGATTTCCTGAAGCTAAGTTAACACCTGATAAATATTTAACTTGTAGAGATGCAGTTAGTGATCTTCCAACACTTGAGAATGATTTGGGGGCAGATGAATCGGAATATGTTCAGGAACCATTAACGGAGTATCAGAAGCTTATGAGAGGCAACTGTAAAGTTTTGTATAATCATTTTGGCACCAAACATACTCAAATGGTTAAGGACACAATCGCGTTGGTTCCGGAAGGCGGAAATTATAAGGATCTTCCAGAGGGATGGGGAGAAAGTCGAAAGTTTCATATGGCTTGGACGAGATTAAACGGTAATGCACCAGCGAGAACTGTAGATACAGGACATAGAAATTTGTTTCATTACGAATATAATAGAGTTCCTACAGTACGTGAAAGCGCGCGAATGCAATCTTTTCCGGATGATTTTGTTTTTACGGGAACAAAAACACAACAGTGTAGGCAAGTTGGAAATGCTGTTCCACCATTATTAGGATATGCTTTGGGAACTACACTATTAGAAATAATATCAGGAGAAAATTAATGGAGAAAATTAATATAATTGATTTGTTTGCTGGTTGTGGAGGATTAAGCGATGGATTTGAACAAGCAGGTGGATATAATACAATTGCTGCGGTGGAATGGGAAAAGGCTCCAATAGAATGCTTAAGGAACCGTATGAAGTCAAAATGGAATATGGAAGATGCTGAAGAAAGAATAATTCGATTTGATATGCAAAGAACAGATGAATTGTTAAAAGGGTGGTCGGATGACAAAGAATACGGTGATGGTAAAGGGCTAGAATATTTTGTTAAGCAAGATGGTGGGATTGTTGATCTGATAATTGGTGGTCCACCTTGTCAGGCCTATTCAATTGCTGGTAGAGTGCGTGATGAAAATGGAATGAAAGATGATTATAGAAATTATCTTTTTGAAAGTTATTTGAAAGTTGTAAAAGCATTTACTCCTAAAGCATTTGTGTTTGAAAATGTTCCGGGAATTTTAAGTGCGAGACCTGGGGATGGAGAGTTTGTAGTAGATAAAATTCGTAAAGCATTCGATGAGGCTGGATATGTAATATTGGATGATCTTAAAAGAGCCATTATTGATATGACTGAGTATGGTATTCCACAAAATAGGAGTAGAATTATTATTTTAGGAATAAACAGGGAGATGTATGGTCCAGAAAAGAGCCAAAAGCTATTGAATTTATTTTACGATCAAATTCTTCCACGTCATAAGGTTGATAAAAAAATGACAGTAAAAGAGGCAATAGGGGATCTGCCGAAACTTTATCCATTGCCTGATGGACAAATAATCCGAGAGAATGGAAAAAAATATTCACATTCATTTGGGGATGACAGAATAAAAAATCATTTGCCAAGATATCATAGTGTTAGAGATATAAAAACATTTGAAATGTTGTGTGAAGATATTTTAAGTGGACGAAACGAATATACTACTACAGAAGCCTTGAAACAGCTATATACGAAGATAACGGGAAAAGAATCTAATGTACATAAATTTTATGTTTTGCGTTGGGATGAACCTTCAAATTTAATTCCGGCTCACTTGTATAAGGATGGTCTAAGACATATTCATCCAGATCCAGCACAGGCGAGAAGTTTAACAGTAAGAGAGGCAGCAAGGTTACAAACATTTGATGATGACTTTGAATTTATTTCGAAGACCAATTTGGATTATAAAATGATTGGAAATGCGGTTCCGCCAAAGTTTGCAAAAGTTATAGCTGAATCGGTTAAAGAATTATTATTCAGTAAATAAAGTTAATAACAAAGGAGGGAAAATGGCATGCTTTTTTGTAAAAATTTGGACAAAATTATATTTTCCAGAAATCAATTATTTAATTGTGATGAACTAGTAATTATATCGGGATATGTTGGTCCACATCCAGTGCATCAATTAGATGAATTGCCAATAAAATCAACAGTTGTGTATGGAATGTATGGGTGTGATGGAATCCGACAAGGGTTGCATAGTGCACTTGTAGCTGAATATACTAATTCTGATAAGACAGATATATTTTATTCCACGATACCTGTTCACTCAAAATTATATATTTGGAAAAATAAGGGTGAAGTTGTACATGCGTTAGTAGGGTCTGCAAATTTCTCGACAAATGGATTAACAACTCCATATAAAGAAATATTAGCAGAGACAACCTTTGATACATTTGAGCCACTAGATCAATATGTAAAGATGATTTTGGATAAAGCAATTCCTTGCGACAAAGCAATAGTTTCTGAAAATAAGAAAAGAAAATCAATGCCAGTTGATTATGTTGTTTATGATAAAGATGTTTGTTCAATGCCATTATTTGTTATAGAAAACGAAAAGTGTTTTGTTCCAGAAAAAAGTGGAATTAATTGGGGAATGGCAAAGAAGGGTGGTTCTCATGTAAATATAAATGATGCATATATTAGAATTGGGACAAAGTTATTAGAGTACTATCCACAATTGTTCCCACCCAAACAAGAATGTCCGGTAGAAGAAGTTGGGAAAAAAGGACATAGGCATAATGACAATATTGAAATAATCTGGGATGATGGTACTTCGATGGTTGGATTGCTAGAAGGTTCAGTTACAAAAGAGATTAATGGTAAAAAAGAGAAGTATCCTAAACAAATTTCCACTACACCCTCTAAAGCAGAATTAGGAAGGTATATTAGAAAGAGAATGGGGATTAAAGAGGGGGAAGCAATATCATATGCAGATCTTGAGGCATATGGAAGAACTTCAATTGATGTTTCTCTTCAAGGGGAAGGCGTGTATTACTTTGATTTTTCAGTGAAATGAAAATGAGAAACAGGTGATTGAATATGGCAAATAAAGTTGTGATTTGAAACTTAAAACGAGTAGAAAATTATAAGGATGCAATTATAACTAAATGAGCATGAGGACGCAAAGTGGCTTTCAAGGGCACAGTTGGATTCGGTTGATTGGTTACCTGCGGATGTAACCTTGGTGGATAAGATTGCAAAAGGGATGTGAGGATTGACACATAGGCCCTTCCCCATTGACAAAACCATCAATTCATGTAAAGATGAGAGCAACCCTTTCTAAACAGCAAGGGCATAATGTAAAATTGGAGGACAGAAAATGAAAGTAGCAGCAGCTTATGAAAATGGAGAAGTTTTTCAGCACTTTGGTCATACCAAACAATTCAAAGTGTATGAAATAGAGGATGGTAAAGTTGTGTCATCTGAAATTATAGAAACAAATGGACAGGGGCACAGTGCTCTGGCAGATTTTTTGCATGAACAGGCGGTTTCTACAGTAATTTGCGGAGGCATTGGCGAGGGTGCACAGGCGGCACTCACAGAACAGGGAATTGAGCTGTTTGCCGGTGTCAGTGGACAGGCAGATGAGGCAGTAGAAAAATATATCAAAGGGGAGCTTACTTCTACCGGTGCCAATTGTGATCATCATGGTGAAGAAGGTTCCTGCGGCGGACACGAAGATGGCGGATGTGGTTCTGCATGCGGAGGCGGCTGTGGTGGGTGTCACAGTAAACCACCTTTTGAGGGTAAGAATGTCGGAAAGACGATGAGGGTACATTACAAAGGTACATTTAATGATGGAACTCAGTTTGATTCTTCCTACGACCGTGGTGAGCCGTTGGAGTTCGTTTGCGGTGCGGGAATGATGATTTTAGGATTTGATAAAGCAGTGGCAAATATGGAAGTTGGACAGATTGCGGATGTTCATTTGGAACCATCGGAAGCGTATGGCGAAGCAGACCCCGATGCGATATTTACAGTGGAAATCGATAAGATGCCGGGAGCGGAGACGTTGGAGACCGGACAGCAGGTATATCTTCAAAATATGTACGGACAGCCGTTTCCGGTAAAAGTTACAGCCAAAGATGAAAGCACGATAACATTTGATGCGAACCATGAGATGGCTGGCAAAGAGTTAAATTTCCAGATTGAAATTGTAGAGATTTTATAGGAAAATTGGTAAAGGGAAAGTGAGGGCACTATGGAACTTGAAATAAGCGTAGAAGATTTGTTAAACAAAAGAAAAATTGAATCAGACCGCATAGAATTCAAAGCAGGATGGAACCCGGATGACATCTATCATAGTGTTTGTGCATTTGCAAATGATTACAACAATGATGGTGGTGGATATATTGTTGTCGGTGTTGAAGAGAAAAATGGAATAGCAGCACGTCCGGTAAAAGGAATTCCGGAGTACATGTTGGATGAAATTCAAAAGGAAATGCTCAGCTACAACAACATGATTTCTCCCCCATATTTTCCGAAGGCGATTCCGTTGGAAGTTGACGGGAAATGGATTCTTGTTATTGTGGCGAGAACGGGACAGCAGCGTCCTTACAAATCACCAGAACATGTTACTAGCAAAAAGGACAAGAAGTATAATTATTATATTCGTTATCTAACCAGTTCTGTTAAGGCAAATCCTGAACAGGAAAGGGAATTGATTAATATGTCAGATCAGACTCCTTATGATTGCAGAGCGAATCATAGGGCTGTTTTGGCTGACATTTCACCTGTCCTTTTGGAAGATCATTTGAGAAAAACAGGTAGTAAATTAGCAAAGCAAGTTAAGGAACGAGGCGTAGAGGAGATATTAGAAGATATGCAGTTACTGGTAGGACCGCCGGAACTACATTATATTCAAAATGTGGCAATCATGATGTTTTGTGAGCATCCGGACCGTTTTTTCCCATACACCTATGTTCAGATGACATCATTCCCACAAGGAAGTGTAGAAAATCCAAGTGTAAGCGAGGATTTTCCTAATATTACGGGATCCGTACCACAGATGATTCAGGCAACAATGGAACGATTTCGAAATCTTTTTATACGAGAAAAAGTAATCAAGGTTCCAAATCAGATGGAAGCTTTGAGGATTAAGAATTATCCGTATCAGGCAATTGAGGAGGCTGTTGTTAATGCTTTTTACCACAGAGATTATATGTCTTGTGAGCCAGTAACAATAGAGATAGAGCCGGATTGCATTAATATTATGAATTTCCCGGGAATTGATCGGTCTATATCTGAAACGACGATAGCAGAAGGTAAGCGATTTGTTTCAAGATACTATCGTAATAGAAGATTGGGGGAATTTTTGAAGGAATTGGATTTATCAGAAGGTCATTCTTCTGGGATTCCGACAATACAAGAAGAACTGGAAAAGAACGGTTCTCCACGAGCAGAATTCTTCACAGATGAAGATAGGCGAGCTATGAGGATCAGAATTCCGATTCATCCGGCGTTTTTGGAAGAAGACAAAAATGTCATAGAAAATGTCATAGAAAATGTCATAGACATTTCAGAAAAACGAATTCGAGAGTGTATACCAAGCTACTCAAAGAAAAAAGCTGCTAGAGCATTTGAAATTGTAAAAATGATTTCAGATAATCCCAAAGTATCCATTGATGAAATGAGAATCAAATTGGATGTAACGGATAGAACAATTGCGAGATATATATCCGAGTTGAAGGAACACAAAATTATAGACCGAATAGGACCAGATAATGGTGGTTTATGGAAAATCTTGTTGTAGTAAATGTAATTAAGAATGATTTTAACATAATTGAAATTTTAAGGAGCTTACATTATGGTAAAAGGATTAGTTTATATACTTACAAACCCTTGTCTTGATGGATGGGTTAAAATAGGTATGACACAACGTAATGATATTGAAAGACGATTGCGTGAATTAAATTCACCTACAAACATTCCGTTATCCTATCGTTGTTATGCTGTCTATGAGGTGGAGAATCCACTTGAAGTGGAAAAAAGAATACATAGTATTATTGATAGAATTGATGATTCATTACATGCAAGAGAGCAACTAAATAATGGTAGAATTAGAGAACGTGAGTTTTTTAGGATTTCGCCTGAAGTAGCGTATGGTATCTTTAAGGATATTGCTCATTTGCGTGGCGATACGGATAAATTGAAACTTTATGCACCGACTCTTGAACAATCTCAAGAACAGGAGATTGCAGAAAGAAAATCAAAACGTTCTAATAATTCGTTTAAATTGTTAAATATTGCTGTTGGAGAAGAAATTACTTTTTTATATGATGATGTGATTACAGCCAAGGTGATAAATGACAAAAATCAAGTAGAGTATGAAGGTAAAAGTTATTCTGTGACTAAATTAGCGTGTAAATTGTTAATTGAACGATACGGATGGTCGGAAAATTTACATGTCAATGGCTGGATGTATTTTACAAAGGACGGTATTTCGCTAAGTGATTTACGTGATAGAATGGAAGACCTTGAAGAAAACAATGATTGATGCGTT
>OGEZ01001160.1_pt1 | contig 14648 bp, 12 predicted proteins | sample 1570831 | NCBI WGS metagenome assembly OGEZ01 (sample SAMEA2582059, study PRJEB24529) | metagenome | biome: Human gut stool | place: China | collected 2011
GGGATCGAACCGCTGACCTCTTGCATGCCATGCAAGCGCTCTCCCGAACCACGCACTCACGCACCCCCACACAAAGGTGCGAGGATGAACGATATTCAGCGTTGATTCGTTCTATTCACCAAAAGCCGTATCTCAGCTTCAGAATCTAAGCCGCAGTATGCGGATAATTTCAAAAGTAGCATCTATGAGATGGTTCTTTACAGTCAGATTTGCTACTGCCAAGAGGTTTGGTGTCATTCATGCTGCTAGTCATAACTGACTTTCTGCTAGTTCGTAGCTGCCGGAATAGGAAACAGCTCTGTTAATCTTGAGTAAGTCACCAACGACAACACTTCTGTGAATCTTTGGCAATGCGGTTTGTTTTACCGTTCAATTATAAATAATAAACGGTTAGCAATTTTTATAGTGGAATCTCCTTTATCATCGTGCCCGTTGCACATGGACGACAGAATTTTTTAATGGGTTCAATGTAACTCTTAAAGGTGATCTCGGGGCACTCCCTTTTTGAATTTGTAGCAGTGGTAAACAGAGCGACCAGACGACTTCTTCCAACATTACTGTGTGAGAAAGCTTATAAACCAGCTGGATAATAAAGACACAAAAATTTCCACCTAAACAGCCCTTTTTCTGTCGCAAGAGAGATAAAAAGCATATTAGGTAGAAATATCAATGTTACGTGAACTATTTTACATAAAAATAAGATTGAGGAGCCACCGAAAAGCCTAAATCAGTCAAATTCTTCGGCTGCTCATAACGAGTTATCTTGCCGAGTTCGTACGCAACGGCAATTTTCGCTCCTTGAAAATACTGGTCAAAAGAACTTTTATTGATTCCAGCGTAATTCATTACAACTGGCCAAAGCAACTGTGGTGGCTCCTTTAATACTTTTATAACCGCTACTTCACCGACAATCCTTTTAATGGGAGCAGTTTCGTAGATTATAATTGAACTAATCGGCTGGGCACAAGCTTTTCTTCTGAACTCAAAACGCTTTTCTCCAGACATGATTTTATCCACATATTCAGGCTTTATAGCTAACAATATTTGCTTCATTGCACATCTCAAAGTACGCGAATTAGCTTATTGGAAAGTCAATAGCGATTTTGTTACTGTTGAATCAACGAACCGTTGAACACGTATTCCGTATGGTCTTTCCGATAATAACCAGCTTGCAATTCAGTCAAAGAAAAATTATAATCACCTAGCAAGATTGACGAAAATTCTTGGATATGCTCATCTGAAACTGTAATAACCGGATTGGACGTGCCTAAAACTGAGATAGCATAATCTAATAGCAAATGCCCAATTCCTTGTCTCTGAAATTTTGGCAAAACACGTAATGTGCATATTTTCTTTTCAGATGAGTTTTTGAGAACCATAACACCAAGTAAATCATCACCATCAGACACCGTGACAATTATTCGCTCACCGGAAAAAACTCCAGGGACAACCTTCTCAAAAAACCACTTCTTGAAATTTGGATATTCATTCTGGAGATTCATTAACTCCCGATATACAATTCTAATTTCATCAATTTTCTGTACATGATTAACGATAACGCTGCATCTCATAGTACTCATAATATAACCCCTTTCAGTGATGGTACACTGATGGCATTAAATGAATCCTCTCGATTCTTAATCTATATATTATATTCCAATTTGACTGATTTGTCAATCGAAATATTGAATCCATAAAAATCAAAGAATATTTTTTAGCCATTCCCACAAAAGATTTGATAGAAGATTAAAACAAACGGTGATAATCCCGAGTGCAAATAGATATATGCTAACAACGCTCCAAGTGGAATTATTGACTTTTAGCTTTGCAAAAAATTCCCACTGTTTGATGGGGTCCTGACCTTCAGGCACTTTTTCGGCACAGTGATAAGCAACAACATCTTTTGTGTTGAATTTGGTTTCGATGTAATCTTCCCATACACCTTCTTCTAGTTCACGTAAAGAAGCGTCTTGTGCGCCCGTTTCAACATCGACATGAGCTTTTGTCATTAGTAAAAAATGCAACTTACCAACAGGAACAAAATCACTGTCAGAAACAATAATCTTATTGCTGATGATTTCTGGGAGGCTTCTCAAATCGTCAAAACGGAAATCTACAATATATGTTGTTGCTAGTGTGCTTTGCAAAAAGCTGTTAGGTGGTGTATATTTTCTTACAATCGTGTCTGCATTTTGAGGATGAGGAACAGGTACCCGAAATCTGAAATAAAACTTGTCGATTTCAGTGAACGGTGCATTGGGGGTGTCTTTTATTTTTTGCAAAAATTTTTCTACATCAATATCAAGACAGAAGCCATTGATATCGTCGACAGTATATATCTGTACAATATTATCTGTATTACCTTTTGCCCATGAATAAATTACAAAAGCGGTACTTTGATCAGAACCATTCTGCACCGGCCAAAAACAGTTAGAGGTTGGAATATCAATGACAGAGTACTTTTCATTAAAAATTGCCCCGATAGCCTTTGAATTATTGATTTTCAAAGAAAGATCTTTGACGTCTGCTTTATCCGTATCGAACGGAATATAATAATGAAGTTTTTTTGCCGCAGAAATATCGGACACATTAAAACCGATATCCAGGAAAGACTCTCCATTCGTACTGCACTGTGTCCATAAGTTGAAATTCATTACGGCCTTCAATTCTATGTCAGTCTTATTGGGGTCTTTGTCATACCAGAATGCCATGCTTCCCATTATTTCACCACCCAATTCTTGTTACCTTTAGTATATTACATAAGCTTGTGGATTTCAACTGCATTACGGCTTAATATTTTTGAAGCAAAGAAGATGATCGTCAGCCAGCTTATCCGCAGGGTAGACGTTTATCGTGGATATCAAATTCATGTGGACTTCAAATTTGATCTTGCGCAGTATTTGGAAAACAGTGATGAACTTGCTTACTGACAGATACAAAAACACCGTTGACTTCGAGTTGAAATCAACGGTGTTTATAGCTCTCATTTGAGTTGATGGTGGAGAATAGCGGGATCGAACCGCTGACCTCTTGCATGCCATGCAAGCGCTCTCCCAGCTGAGCTAATCCCCCATAGCTGGTGTGCCGTCCCTGACGACATGTGTTATTATACCAGCCAAATGGAGAGTTGTCAATAACTTTTTTTATTTTTTGTGAGCGACGCTGCGGCTGGTGCTGCGTTTGTAGTAGAACAAGTACTGCTGTACGATGCCAGCCTGCTGATCATAGGAAGGAAAAGGGTCGCGGCCGCCGAATTCCTCATCAATGAGTCGCTGTATCCAGACATCAATGGGGGCCATCGCGGTACGGCCATAGCCAAAGAGGCAGACGCAGTTTGCTACCTTTTTGCCGACGCCGTCCAGCTCGAGGAGGCGGGAAAAGAGCGCGTCGTCGGGCAGCGCCGCCAGAGCACCGAGGTCGAGTGTGCCGCTGGAAGCCTGAGCAGCAGCGTTCTGGATGTAACGGGTGCGGTAGCCCAGACCACAGCCCATCAGCTGCGCCTCAGAGAGGCCGCAGAGCTGCTGCGGGGTAGGAAAGAGGAAAACTTCATCGCCTTCGGCACTGAGCGGTTCGCCGCAGCACCGGGCAAGGTGTTCCACGGCGGTACGGATGGCCGGAATGCTCTTGCGCTGGGAGATGAGAAAGGTGATGAGCATTTCCCATGGGTCCTGATGCAGGATTCGGATACCCTGCCCGAAATCGAGCGATTTGTCCAGATAGCTGCTCTGTCCCGCCAAGCTGCACCGCAGCGCGGCATAGTTCCGGCCCAAATCAAAGTAGTCGGCCCAGTACTCCCGATTTGAGCTATACCATGCAGCATCGTATTGACCATCGCCCAGCGGAGTCAGATAAAGAAGTGCGCTGCCGGAAAGAAAGCGGTAGCGCCCGTCGGACAGCTTTTGCGGCCGGAAGCACTGGCCGCTTTCGATGATCTTGTCGAGGTCAAAGTCGTCCTGGATGGCGACGAGCTGATGGGTGAGGGAAACTGTATGCATGGAAAACTCCTTTTTGGAAAAATTGTGGCGATGCCCGATTCGCGGTGGAAACTGGTTTCTATCCGTACCCTCTGCGAGGAGGGTGACACGACGTGCTCGTCGAGTTCCGTGACGGCAGCAAATTTCTATCCACGCCCTCCGCGAGGAGGGCGACCAGCGTGTTTTCTGGTACGCTTTGTAAAGGGCGACATTTCTATCCACGCCCTCCGCGAGGAGGGCGACCAAACAGCAATCTGATCGTTGAGCGGGTAGCATAAATTTCTATCCACGCCCTCCGCGAGGAGGGCGACTCCGGCACCACAGCCAATTACAGCAAAACAAAAGCAATTTCTATCCACGCCCTCCGCGAGGAGGGCGACCCATGAGCCCGAGTACAAAGTGACGGAAATTTCTATCCACGCCCTCCGCGAGGAGGGCGACCAATTTTCCGGGTCGAGCGCTTCTGTCGTGTCCAATTTCTATCCACGCCCTCCGCGAGGAGGGCGACGTTCCGGCCTCGCCCGCGATGGACGGCCCCGTGGTATTTCTATCCACGCCCTCCGCGAGGAGGGCGACATCCTCTACGTCCACCCAACGATCGACGACGCGAGATTTCTATCCACGCCCTCCGCGAGGAGGGCGACCACTGACCCGTACATGACCGAAGGTTCAAAGTACAGCAAATTTCTATCCACGCCCTCCGCGAGGAGGGCGACCTAGATACTGCATTTTGAGCTGCACCAGCAAGGCGTATTTCTATCCACGCCCTCCGCGAGGAGGGCGACAGCAAAAACAGAGACAAAATCTCTATTTTCTTATAAATTATACAACATTCTGCACGAATTTAGAAGAGCTTTGATTTACAACGGGTCAAAGAACTATCCAAATCATACAAAATGACACAAAAATCCGGTGCGAAGGTGCCGGAAAAATGCTGAGAACTCCCCCTTCGCACCGGGGCGGAAAACTCAGAACAACAGCAGGCCGTCCTGCTCGAAGGGAGGATGAACGCCGACATGCTCCACCTTGCTCTTATAGTTGTTGCCCAGCTGGTAGAAGCGCAGACTGTCCAGCGCAGGGTCGATGAGGGCCGTCAGCTCCGCCTTGAGAACGGCATACTGCGCGGCATCCAGCAGACACTCGAACACGGAGTTCTGCACCCGCTGGCCGTGGTCCACACAGCGCTTGGCGACTTTGCGCAGACGTTTGCGCCCGGCAGGAGTTTCGGTGTTGACGTCGTAGGTGATAAGGACCAGCATACACATCCCTCACTTCCAGAAAAATGGCGGGTAAAGCTCCATATCGCCCCGCAGGGTGCGGGCCAGAAGCAGAGCCTGCACATAAGGCACGAGGCCCCACGGAAGCTTTTCGTTCAGGAACGGGTGGGTGATAGTCTCCTGCTTACGGGTCTGCCACCCGCCCAGAAAGGCGCGGCGGCCCTCATCGGTGAGAAGGACGGCCCCGTTTTCCTGCTTCTGGAAATGCTTCGGCGTCATGATTTTCTGGTTGATGCAGGAGAGCACAAAACGGTCGGCGTAAACAGTGCGCAGCTCTTCCATGAGGTCGAGGGCGAGGCTCCTGCGCCCGGGCCGGGCGCGGTGGAGAAAACCGACGTAGGGGTCGAGGCCCACACTCTGAAGAGCCGCCGTGCAGTCGGAGGCCAGAAGCGAATAAGCGAAGGAGAGCAGGGCATTGGTATTGTCCAGCGGCGGGCGGCGGCTTCGGCCAGCGAAAGAAAAATCATCGTGCTGCTGCAGGATGAGCGAATCAAAGCAGTCGAAATACCGCTGCGCCGCCTCGCCCTCCAGGCCGCGAAGCTGGTCGAGGTCGTCGCACTGCTCGATAAGGGGCAGCGCTGCCGCCAGCTGAGCGCTGGTGCGCTTGAGCTGCTCCACCGGCACCCGCTGGGGGTGGTCGCGGGTGGCCCGTTCCAGCACCCAGCGGGCGTTATAGACTTTGCCCAGGATGAAATTGCGCGCATAGAGACAGCTCTCTGCCTCGCTGTCTGCGATGCGGTACTGGGTCTGCCGCAGCAGGACGTTGCCCCGCTCTTCGCCTACGGCCCGGGCCAGAAAGCGGCCCTGCGGGCTGAAAAAGCTCAAATCGACCCCGAGGCGGGCGCATTTGCCCATCAGGGCAGGGCTTGCGCCGGGATAGCTGAAGCAGACGATGCCTTCCAGCGTGTGGAGCGGGACCCGGCCAATTTCAGCCTTGTTGCAGAGCAGGACGATGTTCTCCCCCTCGAGAGAAAGGTAGGCGTCCTTGTTGAGGACGTAGAGCGTGTTCAAAAACTTTCTCATGGTGCGGCCTCCTGCATCTCGTCCAGATGGGCGCGGAGATAGGCTTCTGGGTCGGCACGCTGATACAGCACGGGGAGGCAGAGCTCTTTGAGGGAGCAGGCGCTGCAGTGGGTGCCGGGCTTCGACTTGGGGGTATAGCCCCGGGCAAAATAGGCGTGCATCTCGTCGGCCATCTTCTGGGTGGTCTGGCGGAGTTCTTCGGTCAGCGGCACGAGCTCCCGCCGCCGCGTTTCCTCGTAGAAGAGCGCACCCTCCGGGATGCTGCACACCAGCATCTCTTCCAGCGCCATGGCCTGTGCGCAGAGCTGCAGCCGGTCAGCGTCGCTGGCCTTGGCGCGGCCATGCTTGTACTCGACAGGCATGGGCTTCCAGAGTCCTTCCGCGTTTTGCAGCGGGATGCCCTCCGGGTCGGCCCGGAACTCGACGACATCGCAGTTTCCGCTCAGGCCCAGCCGACGGCTGACCACCTGCATCCCTCGGGTGATGAGCAGGCCGCCGCGCCGTTCGGTCTGGTTTGCGTCATGGCAGCGGGCGTGGTCGAGCTGGCCTTCGACGGTGCGGCGGTTCTCCGCCCACTGCTGTTCCAGATGGATGAGCGCCCATTGGCGGCGGCAGAAGCAGAAGTGCTGGATGCCCGACAGGGGCAGCCAGTCGTCCGGGCCGGCCATCAGGACAGCCTCTCGCAGGTGACTCCTTCCGGCAGAGTGTCTGCCACCGTGACGGTGTAGTCGCGGTAGCTGCGGGCGGCGTCCACATCGGGCTTGCGCTGGACGGTGACGGAGTCGAAGAGCTTGTAGGCCGGGGCATTGCCCAGCTCAGAATCGTGCTTGAACACGATGAGCTCCCGCACGGCCATCTTGCCGCGGGCGGCGCTGTGGTCGTTCTCGAACATATTCAGGATGGCAGTCCACAGAAGTTTCAAATCATCCTCGGAGAAGCCGGTGGTCTTCCGGGCGAGGTTGGCCGAGACATAGCCCTCGGCGCGGTAGAGGGCGTAAGGCACGATGTGCTTGCGGCCCATCTCGGTACCCTTCTTCTCGGCGTCGGCCTCGGTAGTGATGGCCACGCGGGTGATGGTGACTTCCTGCGGGACGATGGGGTCCACCGAGCGGGCAAAGCTCAGCTGGACGGGGCCGCGCACCTGACCGCAGTTCAGCGCACCCTTGACGAAGGTGGTCATGACGGCACCGAAGGTGCGGATGTCGAAGTAGTTTTCGCACATATAGTCCCGCAGCTTGGCATCGATGTCGGGGTCGGCCTTTTTGGCGGCTTTCAGGTCGGGGTCGATGCCTAGCGTGCTGATGGCCTCGGCGTCGCTGCGGTTGAGGGGAACGCCGTCCTTGATGTAGATACGATAGCCTTTTTCGTCCTCTTTCAGAGTCTCGACATAGTTGCGGATCTTCCGCTTGAGGCAGACGTCGGTCACCAGACCGTAACCCGTCTCGGGGTCGATACGGGGCATATTGCCTGCGTCGGGGTCGCCGTTGGGATTGCCGTTCTCGACGTCGAACAGGATGACGAAATCATAGCGGTTCTTGATGGGCTCAGACATGGTTTATTCCTCCTCATTCTTTTTGGCGTAGCGTTTCTGGGTCTGGTGGTAGTAGCCGATCTCAAAGGCACCCTGCTCCGGCAGGCTGAGCCGTGCCGGGAAGCCTGTCTCGGGCAGCTGGGCCATCAGCTCGGTGAGCTGTTTGCTGAAATGAACCTCGTTGGGGGTGCTCATCTTCTGCAGATGCTTCTGAGCCAGCTTGACCAGCGTGGGGAAGGCCGTTGCCGGGGTGGCACAGGCCGAGTTGAAGTACCGGTCTTTGATGGTGGCGTTGATGCCGGGATTGCGGCAGCGGCTGCTGCGGTTGGCGTAGAGCGATTCGAAGAACTGCACCGCCGTCGTCACCACGACGGGGGCGTCCCAGTTTTCACTGGCCAGCATCTGGCGGTACTGGGCGGGGGTCAGGTCGTCCTGCTCAACAGTCTTGTACTCGGCGTTGGAGAAGTCGGCCAGAACATTTTCTGCGCCCAGCAGGCCCGAGAAGACGGCGGCGGTCTGGTCGATGATGGACATATAAGGGATGACATAGATGACCCGCTTCATCTTCTGGGCGGCGGCGTGCTCCAGCGCAAAGGCGAGGGAGGCAAAGGTCTTGCCGCCGCCGGTGGGTACGGTGAGGGTGTAGAGCCCCTGCGGGCCGTGCGCGCCTTTCTCGAGGCAGGCGCGGAGGACGGTGTTGCGCTGGACGCTGACGGGCGAGGGAGACTCGGCCCTGAGATAGCGCTGCGCCTGTGCGGAAACGATGTCCCGCAGCGCGGCGATGCCCGTGCCGCTGCCCCGGGGTGCGGCCTTGCCGTCCATGAAGGTCTCGGTGTCGATGAAGTCGGCGTCCACGAGGCAGGAGTAGAGCATCCGGGTAAAGAACGCAAGGCTCAGCGGGTCGGCGCAGGCCCACGCGGGCGGCGTCGAGGCGGGGAGCGTTACTTCCTGCCAGCCGTCGTAGGGGTCTACCGGCTTCTTGCTCCGGCCAAACAGGGTGGCATCGCCCGGGTCATCGGCGGGGCTCCCACCGTCGGGCAGGCCGCTATGGTGTCCGGCCACGGCAAAGGCAGTGTGGAGATGTTGGCGAACCCAGGCCTCCTGCGCCCCGGCGGTGGAGTGGTCCACCTTGGGGCCGCCTTTGAGCCGCAGCTGGAAGGCGTCGCTGTACTTCCCGACGTCGTGGAGCCACGCGGCAAATTCGGCCTCGCTCTGCGCCCCGAAGGGGGCTGCGAAGGAACCGGCCAGCCGGGCAGTGCCGGCGAGATGGTCGTAGACGGTCTGGGTGCGGGTGCCGTCTTCGCTGATGTGGGCAAGACGTGTGGAGTACTCCATAAAATGACCTCCTGACTCTGGTTTGCAATAAGGATACGCTTTTCAAAAAGCGGCTGTCAACAAAACGCGCTTTTCGACGAAAGATTCTGGGACGTTGCACAAAAAGCAGACGGAAAAATCTGCAATGTGCCAAAGAAGAAGGAAACGAGTATTTTCTTATTTTTATGATAATGCAAATACTGTCCAATAAACTGGACTTTTGCTTATTTTTCAGGCAAAAATGAAAAGAGAACTGCGTTTTCTGTACTGCGGGAGGAAGACCGCCCGTCGGCAGAGAAAAAATGAAGATGTTGTGTAGAACAACACCGCATTAAGATGGAATTAAGGCAGGGTTAAGAAAACTGCAAGAAAAGTGCTGAGTTATTCCATCCGGGAATGGACTTTCGGGAAAATCAAGGCGAATATCCCCCTTTTCATTTGCTGAAATCTGTTGTATTATGAATAACAGATATGGAATCAGAGCAAAATGCGCCTGGATGAAGCGCAAACAGGAAGGATAAGAAAAATAAAGGGCAATAGGGGGAGAGCTACGATGGACGAAAAAGATTACGAGCTGCTGCACGCGCTGGACGAGACGCGCAACATCACCCATGCAGCGGATAAACTGTACATGACCCAGTCAGCACTTTCCAAGCGCATCAAGGCGCTGGAACAGGAGCTGGGGGTGGAGATCGTCCTGCGCTCACGGCAGGGCATCCGCTTCACGCCGGCCGGTGAACAGGTGCTGCTCCACAGCGCTGCCGCCGCCCGCGAGATGGAAAAGATGCGCCGCCAGCTGGCTGCCATCCAGGGCGAAGCCTGCGGCACCCTGCGGGCAGGCATCTCGGTGAACTTCTCCTACTACCGTCTGCCCGAGGTGCTGACCGAGTACCATAAAGCCTACCCGAAGGTACGCCTCGACATCGCCACCGGCCACAGCCGGAACATCTACCAGCAGATGCTGGATTCCTCGCTGGACGTGGCAGTGCTGCGGGGCGAGTATCCGTGGGACGGTACCCAGTTCCTGCTCTCGCAAGAGAATATCTGCTTCATCTGCAGCGAGGAGAACAAGGACAGGCCCATCTCCGATTACCTTTATATCGACCACAGCAGCGACGCCACCATCAGCGCCCAGATGGCCCGCTGGCGCTACGAGAACGGCGTGACCAACGATGCGGGCAATTTTGTGGTGGACAACATCATGGTCTGCCGCGAGATGGCGGAGCGGGGCCTTGGCTGGGCGCTGATACCGGAAGTGGCGCTGGATAACTTCAAAGGATATGTCAAGCCCTGCACCTTCGAGAACGGTGAGCCCTTCGTCCGGCGCACCTATATTTTCTGCCAGAGAGATGCAGCCGCCCTGCCTCAGGTGAAGCTCTTTATGGACATGCTCAAAAAGCACCGCTGAGAGGAGAAAAACATGGAAACGACTGTTTCGCTGGTCCAGATGCTGGATGCACGGGAGCGCCGGGTGCAGCATCAGCAGGAGCTGCTGGCCCAGTACCACAAGCCGCTCATCTGCTTTACCATGAATATCTGCGGCCCGATAAAGGATTCGCCCCTCATCCGGCGGGGCTTTGCGCGGGGGCGTCAGCTGCTGCGCCAGCAGTTTCTGCGGGCAAAGCTGACGCCGCTGCATCAGGACGCCGTCCGGGAAGTGACCGGCTGTGAGGCATTCTATGTGCTGGACGCCGACCCGCTGACCATCAAGAAATTCACCACCGACATCGAGGACGCCACCCCGCTGGGGCGACTGTTCGACATGGACGTCATCCGTCCGGACGGCCTCAAAGTGGACAGAGAAGAGCTAAACCTCGAAGGCCGCCGCTGTCTCATCTGCGGCGGGCCTGCTAAGGTGTGCAGCAGCCGCCGCGTCCATACCGTGGCCGAACTGCAGGAAAAGACGACGGAGATCTTGACCAAGGCCCGGGACGCGCAGGACATCGCCGACGCGGCCCGTCTGGCCGTCCGCGCCCTGCTCTACGAAGTGACCACCACCCCGAAGCCCGGCCTTGTGGACCGACGCAACAGCGGAAGCCATAAAGACATGGATGTCTTCACCTTCATGGACAGCGCCGCGGCGCTCTACCCCTATTTTGAAGCCTGCGCCCGGACGGGCCGCGAGACGGCGGAACAGCCCGCGCCCGAGACGTTCGCGGCCCTGCGGCCTCTGGGTCGTGAGGCCGAGGGCGAGATGCTGGACGCCACCGGCGGCGTCAACACCCACAAGGGCGCGGTCTTTTCGGTGGGCATCGTCTGCGCGGCGCTGGGACGCCTCGACCGCTCCCTTTGGGTGGATGCAGCCCGCGTTCTGTCAGAAGTATCCGCCATGACGGCGGGCCTGACCGAGAAGGACTTTGCAGGCGTCACTGCCGAGAACGCCGCCACCGTGGGCCAGAAGCTTTATATCCGGTACGGCATCACCGGTGTGCGCGGGCAGGTGGAAGCTGGACTTCCCACGGTGCTGAATGTCGGTCTGCCGGTGCTGGAAGCCGGCCTTGCCAAGGGTTACGACTTCGACCGCGTCGGCGGCGGCGCACTGCTGGCCATCCTGGCCAACAGCACCGATACCAACATCATTGCCCGCTCGAGCCGGGAGCGTCAGCTGGCCCTCACCGAAGAGCTGAAAGCCCTTCTCGCCCAGACGCCTTACCCGGACAAAGATGCCCTTGCGGCGCTGGATGACCGGTTCATTGCGGAAAATCTCTCGCCCGGCGGCAGTGCCGACCTGCTGGCGCTGACCTGGCTGCTCCATTTTGTTACTACTGAGGGGAATATCGATGAGTGAATATACCATTTCGCAGGTCTATCCGACCGATAAAACCGTTCTGGCCCAAATCGACACACTGCTGGGTCAGGAGGGCATCCGCCGCGACGGCAATCTGGACTACATCTGCGCCATGTTCGACGAGGAATACAACGTCATCGGCACCGGCAGCTGCTTCGGCAACACCCTGCGGTGCTTCGCCGTCAGCAGCGCCCATCAGGGCGAGGGTCTGCTGAACCAGATCATCACCCACCTCATCGAAGTGCAGTGTGCGCGGGGGAATATGCACCTGTTTCTCTACACCAAGGTGAAAAGCTCCAGGTTTTTCGGCGACCTTGGCTTCTACGAGATCGCCCGGGTGGAGGATACCCTTGTCTTCATGGAGAACCGCCGCGACGGCTTCGGGGCCTATCTGCGCGATCTGGAAAAGACCAAAACCGAGGGCAAAAGTGCGGCCCTCGTCATGAATGCGAACCCTTTTACCCTCGGTCATCAGTATCTTGTGGAAAAAGCCGCTGCCGCCTGCGACACGCTCCACCTGTTCGTGGTCAGTGAGGACGCCAGCCTCGTGCCTTTCGCCGTGCGCAGGAAGCTGGTGGAGGCGGGCGTGGCCCATCTGCCCAACGTCGTGCTCCACGACAGCGGCCCCTACATCATCTCGAATGCCACCTTCCCCAGTTACTTCCTGAAGGATGAGGCAGCTGTCATCGACGGCCACGCCCGGCTGGACCTCGCCGTCTTTACGAAAATCGCGGCAGCGCTGAACATCACCGCCCGCTATGTGGGCGAGGAGCCTGCCAGTCAGGTGACGGGGCTTTACAACCAGATCATGTGCGAGCAGCTGCCCAAAGCGGGTATCGAGTGTGTCGTTGTACCCCGCAAAGAAGCAAACGGCAAGGCCATCAGTGCTTCCACCGTCCGCCAGTGCCTGCAGAGCGGCGACTGGGATACCCTCGAGACGCTGCTGCCCAAGACCAGCCTCGACTATTTCCGCAGCCCGGAGGCAGAGCCGGTGCTGGCGCGCATCCGCAATGCGGGCAATGTCGTGCATTACTGAGAAAAACTTTCTCTCTCTCTTTGTGGTCATGACAACGAAAAGCGCAAACCAAAAAAGCAGACGCTGCACAAAGCGTCTGCTTTTTTGGTATCATTCAGTTTGTGGTCTGGGCGGCAGACTGTATCATCTTCCAGACAGACTCGATGCTCTGGCGTATCTGAGCCAGCGTGGCGATGTCCTCGTCACTCATCCGGGAAGCCGGGGGAGAGAGCACCGTCTTGGCAGAAGTCACCGTGCCGGTGAGCTGGATGTGGACGTTGTGGTCCGGGATGGTCAGCAGCACATGGATGGGCGTGGTCTTCGAGAAGAGAGCGTCCGTCGAAAAGCCGAGCACGAGAGTCGTGCCGTCGGCTGCGGCGGGGAACTGATAGTAGCGGTAGCCGTCTCGCGCGGCGGAAGGAGAGACTTTTTTCAGCCCCTTGAGCGAGAGGGCGAAGCCGGAAAGCTCCTGCAGCTCGACCTTGTTCGTCTCGACGCCCAGTACGGCGGCAGCCTGCGTCTGGGAGATGTAGTCTCCGAGGCTCCACTCGGGAAGAAGAACGCTTGCGAGGGAGAGTTTATCGGTGACAGCCTGACGCAGAACGGTGTAGAGCTGCCCGATGTCGAAGAGCGTCTCTTCTGAGTCGATATAGACCCGGGTGAAGGGGGATGTCTTGACGGAGTCGTCTTCGTTGAGCTGGTAGAAGGAAAGCTGCAGCTTTCCGGGCGCATACTGCCCGCTGACGCTTCCGCTGGAAGCGTTCACCCGCTCGAGGATGTTCAGCAGCGGCGGCTTATCCGGGCTGTTGGGCGCTATCTCATACCGGAAGGTGAAGGATGCACCGGTTTGCAGAGCCGAGATTTTGCTGTGCAGCTGGAAAAAGACCACGCCCACAGCGGCCACTGCAGCCACCAGCACGACCGCTAAAGCAACAAACAGCGGATTGACACGTTTTTTTGGAGATGTCATCTGCAAGACCTCCTGTCATAGACTCTATGATTATAGCATACGAGCAGGCAGACGAAATGTCAAGCCGGAACTTGACGTTATCAGACGGTCAGCGTATACTGTCTGGTACATCTTATATAAGGTAAAGGGAGGCAGAAATGAAAATAGCGATACTTGGCACCAGCGGCAGCGGAAAATCCACGCTGGCAAAGCGCCTGGGAGAGAGATACGGCCTGCCGGTGCTCCATATGGATACCGTGCATTTCCTGCCCGGCTGGGTGGAGCGGCCCTTCGCCGAGGAAGAAGCCATTGTCCGGCAGTTTCTCGACGAGAACGCAGGCGGCTGGGTCATCGACGGCAATTATAGCAAGACCTGCTATGCCCGGCGGCTGGAAGAAGCGGATAAAATCATCGTGCTCTGGTTTTCGCCGCTGGTCTGCCTCTGGCGGGCGATACGGCGCTGGCAGCAGAACAAAGGCCGTGTGAGGGAGTCGTCTGCGCCCGGGTGCGAAGAGAAGATAGATGCAGAATTTGTCCGCTGGATCCTCCACGATGGGCGTACAAAGCAAAAGTGGGCGCAGATGGAGAAGATCGGGGAAAAGTACCCGGAGAACTATATATTGATCCGGAACCAGCGGGAGCTGGATGGGTTCTTGAAGGAACTTTGAACTGGTTGTCGCGCCGGTGGCGCGGGGGTAGTTTTCTCTTTCGGTCAAATGGCTTTGCGCTCCGCGCGGGCCAGAGGTAGGGAGGGGTGTTTCGAATCCCCCCTCCCTA
>OGEZ01001166.1_pt1 | contig 14579 bp, 7 predicted proteins | sample 1570831 | NCBI WGS metagenome assembly OGEZ01 (sample SAMEA2582059, study PRJEB24529) | metagenome | biome: Human gut stool | place: China | collected 2011
CATATTCATTGCTGGCAAGTCCTGTATAATCATAATCAACTTCATCATTAACATAGTACTTCCATGTTCCATCAGCTTCCTGCAGCAGACCTCTTTCTGTTCCATAAGCTGAACCATCCTTGAATATACCATGAAAACTTACACTATCCTCATCGCTTGTATACCATATAGCCATATCACCATACATAACTGGCTCGCACTGTGACAGCTTACCCGTCATAGTTCTTATCTTATCAGTCTGATTACCATTATTATCTACAAATGTATAATATACAGTACCCTCTCTATCGCTTCTCTTGCACCAGAGAACTAAGTATCTGTTATCAGCCATCTTAACAAGATGTGGTGTTGTTGCTGAATAATCATCACCTGTATAATCTGTAATCCAGTTTATCTTAGTATTTCCATCGGCTTTAGACTTTGAAAGTATGCATATATTTCTGAGTTTACCATTATTATCCTGGTCTATAGAAGAAGCTGCAACTATATATGCGCTGTCTGTCACTTCAAAACCACCAACTGATGCATTAGTTGTATTATCACCTGTAGTACCAGCTATATTAAGTAAAGATGTACACTTGCAATTATCTCCCCAATAGTCCATATTGGAAATAAACTGACCAGTAGTAAAATCTGTTGGATACTCTATAAGTGCTATACTTCTTGGATAAGCATCGCCATGGTCTACAGCAACAAGATGATTACCATCTGTTTTAATAAACTGATTAAATGAATGGCTTACATAACCATACGCAGAATTCATAACCTTAGTAAATGAATCCGTAATATTCATATTCTTCTCATCAACCTGTATCGTTACATTTGCCTGATGATTATAACCATCTGATGACTTATACATAGTATGGCTTGTTCTTATGAACAGATATCCATCTGATTCTGTCATTCTTAGGCTTCCAGCATGAAATGGTCCAACTGTGTTGCAATCATATAAACCAGTAGATGTAATTCTGTTCCATGACTTATCGTACTTAGTTATTCTGAAACATTCTACATCTGCTGACTCTGATGGATTACTCTGTCCGCTTACTATATAATAAGCATCTGCACCATCATAAAATCCACCAAACTCAGAAAGTTCTGTAGGAATCTGCTTATAATCCGTAACTTGTAATTCTGAATTATAATATTCTACATAAACATTAGAACCATCAGACTGTACTCTCATAAGATTTCCATCACCAATATTGACAAGATATGCCTTAACAGGTGTTGCCCATCTTATATAATTATTGTCTGATGTCTTTACTGAAATGTTAGTACCAATAGTTGCCTCTGCATAAACCTGTGTGGTAAAACCAGACACTGCTGTACTTACACACACCGCACTGACAAATACAGCCATTGATGCAAGCCATTTCTTAATTCTTTTGTTCTTTAAGAACTTATCCCTTATCATATTTCCTCCTTTTTTTCTCACAATGCGCATAATTATATCAGGGTTAAAAGGAATTATATTCCCAACTGATATACCCATATTGATACATTGCTATGCAATTCTTACAATTTCCTAAATCATAATATGCCTTGCTGCTTTATCTTCAAAGTGTTTAACCACTAAGAATACCGCTATAAGTATAATACTTTAAATGTTATATATCCAGTACTTTTAATTAATAAAGCAAAAAACACAAACCTGCATTTACATAACCATTTTCTTTAATAATGGAATTCTTCTTACTATACAAGTTATCACCATACACACAGCAGTCATTACAACAGTTTTTATAAGATTAGCTGCCAGTGAATAATTTTCTATATTAATATATGGATATATATATTTCACACACAATATCAGTAGAATATAATGTATATAATATACTCCCATTGTACACTGGCCTACATATTTTCCAAACACATTTTCCTTATTAGAACTGTAATAATTAAAACACATAAACAGCCCTATTGATGCAAGCATAACCGATATTCTTTTATATCCATTATTAAGATATATGTTATTCCAGCTCATTGTTTTCGTTTCTATATACTTTTCAAGAACAATAAGCAGCACTCCCACAACAAACAAAATAACCGGAATATATCTGTTAATCTTGTTTTTAATATCGTCCCTGTATTCATGCATAAATGCACCTATAAGAAAATATGTAAGCATAAAAGCATAATTCGTATATGGAACAAGTGTACTCACCGAACTTATATCAAAGCTGCCAAAATATGATAACAATATATTAACTGCACCAACGCCTATATCTCCTATGAAGCTTACTATAAGCATACCAAGTACAAACTTCCTGCCATCGTGTCTGAACAGAAACCATGTAACCGGATATATAAGATAAATTACAATATATGCTTTCATATACCACAGCGCCCCGAAGTCTACACCATTTATATCCGCCGCAAATAATGTTGCTCTTATATATTCGCTTACAGTATGTGTTTCGTCATATATGTTACTTTGAACGCACATATATATTAATCTCCATACTACGAACACTATGTATGTAGTTACAAGCCTTGTGAAATATCTTTTCCAGTCAAATGTTTCTTTCTTATGTAAAAGATATCCTGTTGTCATAATAAAGCATGGCACCGCAACCCAGCATATGCTCATAATTATATTGCCTGCCACCGAATCTGCCGGCAGCAGAACAAAATGACAGAAAACGACTAATAATATACACAATCCTTTTAAGTCATCAAGAAATACTAATCTGTTACTCATCCGTTGTTTCTCCAATGCTGCATTTTTAACCTGTAAATCACTTAGCTTATTCTCCATGTAATCCTCATTACATAAGAACCATAGCTGCTGCTTGTTCCCAATGAATGATGCTTGACTGTTACCTTACTATAATCCGTATAAGCACTTCTGAATTCATTATCTATTGGTGCATCCAGACTTTCTACATATATTACAACAGTTGCATTTTCCACGCCTGACTCTAATGCCTCCGACAGCTTTTTATTAAGGTATTCATAATAATCTGTTGTATTAGTGAAATAATTTTCCTGCTGTGCGTAATAATTATACTTTGTTCCATTAGCATTTATATCACTTGTATATGAATGGTCTCTTCTCATCTTTTCATCAGTGATATTAAAGTAATCATAATTTACAACGCCCGGATTATCTGGTACAGGGTCATCCCATGTAACATCAACCATATACCATTCTCCATCAAGCATAACTGCATTCCATGCATGTGCTGCGCCATCGCCTTCACCCGTGATAATCTCGCAAGGAATTCCTAATATATCCATACATAACTTAAATGCACTTGAATATCCATCACACACTGCTGTCCTGTTCACAAATATTCCTTCTGCCGTATGTGATACGTATGGGATTGTACCATTTATATAATTATAATAATCATACTCTGAATTAAGAACCATATAATTATGTACAGCTAACTCCTGCTCATAAGGTGTTGCGTATGCATATGCTGCATCCAGATATGATGATAAACCATCATAAAATGCCTTTTCACTATCTGTTTCCAATACTGAAGTATCACCTGTTTTATATGCATATTCATACTTATAATACTCACTATCAGTACTAAGATTTAATTGCATTTCTATTGTCTGTGTAACACGGCCTGCTTCTATTACATATATAGTTGTTCCTCTTCTTGCATTACCAGTATAGTCAAATCTGATACGTCCATCACAATACAGCCATGAACCATATTCATTAACTCCAAAGCCTGTATATGTATAGTCAAGTGTACCATCAACCACATACCACCAGCCATAATCATTATATGCAAGTCCTGTATAGCCCGTATCTACAACTCCATTCTTATAATAATACCACTTATTATCTTCAGCCATACTTAATGAATAAGTATCCTGCGCTGCCTGCACATAATTCTTCTGTCCTATACCCAGTCCCAAGCCGATACCAAGTATAACAACCACAGCCGCAATCGTATTTTTCAACAATTTTTTCATATGAAACGTACTCCTTTCGCATAATCCATATAATAATAGATTAGCACATACAAGAAAAGAAAGCAAAACAAACTCTATGTTATTGTTTATAACAAAACTGACATATGTATGCGTAATTATCACATACATATGCCAGTTATATTTTCATTGTATATATGATGCTGTGGATCCAAGGTCTTTCAGACACTTATGAGCAGACTCATGTGGGATTAGACCTTTTAACTCCGGTATCATATTATCATAATATCAATACACTCTGGTAATCATAGCTAAAATGCTGCGATTATAGAATACATTAATTCGCAACTACCACACTACAACACCGCCAACAATATTAAATGTGTTACCATAGAACACATATGTTCCTGTGTAATCCCAGTCTACCATACCGCCTGATACGTAGAACCACATTCCATTGTACTCTACAAGTGTTGTTGTCCAGTTGATTGTTCCTCCTGATACAGCAAACCATGCTCCGTTGTAATATACAAGACCTGAATAGCTCCAGTCTACCATGCCATCTGATACATAAAACCATATATCATTGTAATAAGTAAGTCCTACGTAATTCCAGTCTACAACACCGCCTGATACATAGAACCATACATCAGCATAATATGTAAGTCCTGTATAATTCCAGTCTATCATACCACCTGATACATAGAACCATATTCCGTTATATTCCACAAGTCCTGCATAACCCCAGTCTATTTCACCTGCCGCAACATAGAACCATATTCCATTATATTCTACAAGTCCTGTATATTCTGTATCAACCTTGCCATTCTTATAATTCTTCCATACACCATTTTCATTCTGGGCAAGACCATTGAGCGAACTATCTGTTTCGCTTGGTACTTCCCATGTGTCATAATCTGTGTAGTTGTATGTAAGAGTTGCTTTCTTATAAGCTGAATTTTCATATTCATTCACAGAAACATAATTACTATAATCTTTTTCTGAACCTGAGTAATATACATTCTTTAAACCTGTACAGCCTTTAAACGTACTAGATTTTATTGTTGTTCTCTTTGGAATAGATATCTTTTCTAATGATTTTGCATTTTGGAACGCATATGTGTCTATAGATAAATCATAATTATCTTTCTTAATCTTAACCCACTGTAATGATGTATCATCCTTAAAGGCCCCATATCCTATATTAGTTACCCTGTTTGAAAGGTCTGCATATACGAGCTTCTTACAACCATTAAATGCATTAACTCCAATATTTATTCCCGAATTACCATCTGCTATAACAACTCCAAATATATCTGTGTTATAAAATGCTCCATCTCCATATGACGTTTCAATTAAAGTAACTGTTGATGGAATATTAATTACACCACCTAAAGAAGTACAATTAGTAAAAGCTGACTCACCTATGCTGGTAAGACCTTCATTAAATTCTATCTTTTCAAGTTTCGCACAATCTTTAAAAGCATATCTACCTATTGTTTTTGTTTTTGATGGTAACTTTACTTCTTTAATAGCTGTATTATGGAATGCAGAGTTACCTATAGTTAAGTTGCTCTGTACCTCTTTGAATTCAACACTTGATAAATTAGAGTCATTCTCAAATGCATAATAACCTATACTTACAATTCTGTCAGATAATGATACACTCTCAAGCATCTTACAATTTTTAAATGTACTACCATTAATAGTAAGACCTTCACTTCCATCCTTAATCTCAACAGAAGTTATAGATGTATCAGCAAATGCTCCTGAACTATACATATCATACCCTATTTTAGTTACAGTCGATGGAATAACAAGCTTACCACTAAGATTATTACATCCATTAAATGCACCTTCACCTATAGTTCTTAATCTTTCATTAAGTGTTATACTTGTTAATTCCACATCTCCATTGAACGCATCAGCACCAATAGTTAATGTATTTTCAGGAAATACAACATTTTTTATCGATGTGTTCATAAATGCTTTATCATATATTTTAAGAATATACGCACCAGCTTTTAACGTTATATTTTCAAGACTGCTATCATTTTTAAAAGCGCCATCACAAATATCAGAAACATTTGATGATAAGTTAACTTCTGTTAAGGATTTACAATCAGAAAATGCATAGTTACCAATTATAATTTTACTTGTTCCTTCTTTAAACACAACCTTTGATATTGATGTATTGTTAAAAGCACCTGATTTATATGTATCACCAACTCTTATTACAGTTGACGGAATAGTTATTGTACCTGTAAGATTAACACAGCCATTAAAAGCATTATACCCTATAGTTTTAAGCCCTTCACTGAATACAACACTCTTAATATTAACATTATTTTGGAATGCTGAATTTTCTATTCTTGTTACATTATACCCATTAATCTTAGCTGGAATAATAAGATGAATATCAGTATCAGATGCTGCTTCATCAGTAAGTCCATTTATTACTGCTTCATTATTAGAATTAACAGAATACTTAAACTGACCATATGTAGCATAATTTGATGCCCCAACCATCTCATAGTCTGACACAACCCCATACTGTGGCTGAACTGCTGGTTCCTGTGCTGCCGATACTGCTGTTACTGATGCCAATGTCATAGCAGCAACCGACAGTGGAATAATAAATTTCTTCTTCATACGCATTTCTCCATAAACTATAATATTATATGATATACTCTTTATATACCTATGTATATTTATATATATTATACATATATAAGTTTATTCTTTATTTATAAAATTGTCAATCTATTTATAAAATTTAATTGAATTTTTTAATATTTCCTTATACTTCTGTACCTGAGTTGTTCCTGGCACCTCAATATCTAGTTTTTTATAACAAAAAAGGCATATGTATGTGTATTGCAATCACATACATATGCCTAAGTATTTATTATACTATATTTTTTCTTTGTTTGATATTCTACAGGTCTTAAGTTCTTCATTAGCTGTATACTTCTGGCCTTTCGTACTCCGTTACTATATATTTTTTAGTAAATATGTTGCCATCAATTAAGAATTAATTAACTCACGATACTTTGCCCTGTCTTTTTCTTCTATGTCAAGTGTATCCATAGCTTCATCAACAGTCTGGTTCAGCTTTCTCATAATAGTTTTTATGCTGTCTAATCGCGCCTCTTCCTGACCTTTGAGCTGTCCCTCAATTATGCCTTCGCGCTTTCCTTCAAGTCTGCCCTCGCGTCTGCCTTCAAGTCTTCCTTCCTGTACGCCACTATCTCTGAATTCTTTCATTGCACTCCACATATGCACATCATCCTCCCTGTCTTCCTTTTCTTTATTCACCATCTTTGCCAGTTCTTTGGTTCCTGTCATCTCACTTATCATGTCGATAAGCTCTACGGATAATGACTTTTCTGAATAATTTCTTGAGATAGCGTTAAAATCTTTGTTGTATATACTATTCGTAATATCAAACAACGCTTTCACTTCGTCATTATTAAAGTCATAATCCGCTGTATCGCCTATCTGTACAAGATTAATGCGGTAATCGTTAAACATCTCCTTTACTTCATCCGGCATATCTACCATCATATCACTTAAAGATATCGGACCGTTCCACCTATGTTCTCCATAATAAAACACTATTGTTATTATCGGGTGAAACCTATCAGAATAATTTAATCCTGATAAAAACTCCTCACTAGTTCTATAACTTGCTGCTTTATTATCACTCTTATATTCAGTATTAGTTTTATTATCCGCCTTATCTTTATCATCAGTGTAAGCTTTACGCTTTTTCTTAATACTATTCTTAGTGTTATTGCTCTTGAATTCATTATATTCCTTGATATATCCAAGCGCATCATATACCATTGTTCTTAAGGGCATAGCCAGATGAACTTTTTCCTGCATCTCTAATCCTAATATATTAAATTCTACACCATTATAGTATTTCTTGACAACATCTCTGGCTCTCTTTAATGTTTCCTTATATTCCTGAACTCTGATTGTTCCCGATACATCTGTATCTATCTCCTGCAGATTTTCTGCCTTAATCACACATTTACCCTTGAATAATACCGCATTAAAAAGGTCAGCAAATCTTTCATTATTTCTCCAGAATTCTTTGACGATAATATCATCAGAAGTCCTTTTTCTTGTACTATAACTCATATAACGCCTTTCTGCAAATATGCTTTTGTAAACAAACCACATATTGAATTACTTTTTGTCTTGGGAAATCTTTTTTGAAACTGAATTCAGTTGAGATTATAGATAATTAAATATAATTCTATAAATGAGCAAATTTAAAATATTGCACAATTATGTCTGAGGTACAAACAAAAGCAAAGTATTTTTGTGCATTTTTCTGTATTTGCTTATTTATAGTATAATTAATAAAATATGCTAAACACCTAATTAATATATATTTCTTATAAAAAATATATTTCAATCACTGCACACTTCTATAATTATCTATATATTATTTTTATTAGTATACTATAGTGATAGAATATCATATCAAATCAATATTTTCAATACTTTATTTTAAATTTTTTTAATTTCATATAAACAACAAATGAGCCAGCACACATATTATGTACTGACTCATTCATTAATGTTAATTCTTATATCTTATCTCGTTCCATAAGCAATATTAACATCACATCCGCCTGCTATACCTGGAACACTGGCTGTACTTGTATACTGCCATATTCTGTACTTGTATCCTATATCTGGAACATCATCGCCATCTTCCCATAAAACACCTGTTTCATAATAAGCATTCCAGTACCACGCAAGCCAGATATCATATCTTGATGATAATTCATCTGTATCTACATAATTAAGATAATCATACTTGTTAATATATATCATAGGGTCATATCCTCTGTTCTTAACAGTTTCACAGAATGCTATAGCCATAGCTGTACGAAGCTCGCTATCTTTTCTCTTATCTTCTGTTCTATATCCAGAAGTTGTTTCCCAGTCATATACAACTGGATAAGTGATATTATATCCAGCTATTAAATCACAGATATAATTAGCCTCTTCAACAGCCTCACTTACTGACATAGACTGTGAAAAGAAATATACGCCAACCTGAAGGCCATTAGAAAGAGCGCCTCTTATATTTTCATCATAACAAGGGTCTTCATATAAGTTTCCATCATCGTCTATAGACCTTCCTGCTACTTTGATTATTGCAAACTTATATCCTGCATCTGCAACCTGTGCCCAGTCAAGTTCGCCTTGTCCATTATCGTTATTATGGTGTGATATATCTACACCCATAATCTTCTCAGATATATTATCTTTAGATACGACTATACCATCTTTTACACTATACATATAATCATCCTGATTAACTGTGCCTGCATAACTCCAGTCTATCTGTCCATCACGTATGAAGAACTCTCCGCTTTCATTAGCAGCGATACCTGTAAACTTAAAGTTGACGATACCTGACTCTATTTTCCACCAGCCATTACTATTCTGTCTGATACCAGTGTAATCATATCTTATCTGTCCATTTTCAACATATACCCAGTCTTCTCCATCAGGTATGATATCTGTATAATCAAAATTAACTTTTCCATCCTGAAGATAAAATCTGCCATTTTCATTAGAAGCGAAGCCGTTATAATCAAGGTTAACTTTTCCGTCTTCTATTCTCCACCAGCCTATGCTGTTTGGCTTAATGCCTGTATAGTCATATCTTACAACACCATTTTCAACGTATACCCATGCTTCACCATCATATGTTACATCTGTATAATCTGATGCAACCTTTCCATCCTGTATACATACACGCTGTCCATTAACATCATAATATCCACTATACTCAGTATCCGCAATACCGTCCTTCATCTTCCATGTTCCAGCTTCATCAGATGCAAGTCCTGTATATGTATAGTCGACAACACCATTATTAATGTATACACGCTGTCCGTTGTACTCTGCCATGCCAGTATAATCATATCTTACCTGTCCGTTTTTAACATATACAAGTGCATCATCCTTTGACATAACACCATTAGCGTTAGTATTAACCTTACCGGCTTCTACATAAAATGTGCCATTAGCATTGCTTACATAGCCGTTGTAGTCAAAGTCTGCTTTACCAGAACTTATCATCCACACTTCATCACCATTATCGACAAGTCCTGTATAGTTATAATCTATTGTTCCACCCGAACATTTCCACCAGCCGCTTTCATTTTTTGCTACGCCTGAATAGCCCCAATCGATTATTCCTGAATTAATATAAAACCAGACTGACTCACTCTCATAAAGTCCTGTATAATTCCAGTCGATTATGCCATCATTTACATAAAACCAGCCTGCTCCATTCTCAGCAAGTCCTGTATAATCCCAATCGATTACACCATCTTTTACATAAAACCAACCCGCTTCATTTTCAGCAAGCCCTGTATAATTCCAGTCGATTGTTCCATTCTTTACATAGAACCAGCCCGCTTCATTACTGGCAAGTCCTGTATAACTCCAGTCAACCATTCCATCTTTTATGTAAAACCAGCCTTTTTCATCTTCTATAAGGCCATTACAATCGAAATCGACATTGCCATCTTTGATTACCCACCAGCCATACTCATTCTCAGCAAGTCCATTGTAACCAAAGTTAACCTTTCCAGCTTCTACTCTCCACCAGCCATTATCATTCTGTCTGACACCAGTATAACTATTATTAACCTGACCATTTTCAACATATACCCAGTCCTGGCCATCATAGACTATGTCAGAGGTTATATCGCCTCTTACTTCTGCACCATATGCCGGCATACTTAAAGCCACACATAAGCCACATGCAAGTGCAGCCGAAAACATTTTTTTCTTAAACACTTTATTCTCCTTTATTATCCCAATTTTTTATTTTATTATCTGTTGTAATATATACAATTAACTCCTGCAATACATATAATATGCATTTATCTTGTGTAATATATATTCTTTCAATATGCAATTCATCTTTTGTAATCCATAATGATGTCAATGTCTTATATCATAATATCTTTCTGACATTTTGACAATTTCATCATATAATATTATCATTCAAAGACTATCCATAAGATTTTACACACCCCTGAACAATAATCCTGGCATCAATTATATACATTTTCACTTTATAAGGAACATATACCTCGCAAGCAATCTGCTTCTGCCAAACAACCATATAATCATTATTGATAATATAGTAGTTACTACCGTCATAATAACTGTTTCGAGTGACAGACTTCCATTAAACTGTCCCATATAATTTACTTTAATTGATATTATTAAGACATGGACAAAAAATATTCCCATACTTATCCTGCTGATATATGTAAATACATTGGACAGCTTTACACATATACGATTATCATCAATCCTGCAAAATAATGCAAATATGCAGGATGAGCATATTAATAAAAATGGAAAATCGTACCACACCTTATAAAAATAATAAGAACTGCTTCCCAAAGAATATAATTGAACATATAAAGTGATAGCATAACTACATAAAGAAATCAAGACCAACACTCCATTTTTCAATCGTAGAAGTCTGTTATTATATATATAATATCCTATTAACATATATAATCCATATGTTGCTCCCATGTATGGTATATATGTATCTGAACCAAATGTCTGATTAAGATTATATATCTTGGATATTACATTGAGCATAGGCACAATATATGAAAATATAAATATTGCGCCCATAACTGGTGCAACTGCCCTGAATGGAAACTTTTTAACTATTACAGCCACAAAAGGCACCCCTATATATACACCTAATATCATCGGCATATACCACATATTAGACATAGTTGAATTCTTAAGTAATAACAGCTCCTTAATAAAATCATCTATAACAAATGTCTGCTTTAGCACGAACACATTAAACAGCTCATATAATATAACCCACACTTCATTGACAATTAATAAAGGTAACAGATTATTCTTATAAAACCTTAATATATCGCCTTCATTATTTATTATCTTCTTAAAAAGCAGCGCACCTGAAATCATAAGAAATATCGGAACGCCAAGTCTTCCTATCGTCTGGGTACCAATCATAAAGATTTGCGATGCTATTCCAAGCTCACTAAGCTTAATTGTATCATTATAATAATATGTCATATCACAACAGTGACATAAAACAACACATAATATTGCAAATGTTCTTGCAATGTCAAGTCGGATAATTCTTTTACTGCCTGCCATCAATAACTCCATTTATATAACTGATATTTTATACGTGGTAACTTATCAGTGTTTTGAATTCTGATATATACGCACTTTAACCATTAGTACCGCTGCCCAGTCCATATGAAGCTTAAAACAGATTACTGGAAGCATACGAAAGCCTCGACATTCAGATAACTTTGTTTCTGCAATAGCCTGCCTGAAGCAATCTGTTTTTAAAAGCTTTTTCATATTATGTTTTTTCTGCTTTCCCGTAGCAGGATTATTAACATTATAAGTATCATGTACAAGAATAAGAATGAGGTGAATTAATATATACTGATTATATGCCTTTCTTATCTCTTCTCCATCATTTTTCACATACTTTAATGTGTTATTGATAGATTTTACATAATTCCTAGTTGTAGCAGCATTATAACTTCTTACTGTCGACTCATTATCCCTGGAATAGTGATATAATTCTGTTCTTATCTCTACAGCACTATCTACACACTGCATATATCTGAACAGAAAATCACTGTCCTCTGCAAGTACAAGATTAGTATCAAATCTTATATTATTGTTATTAATAACTTCCCTGTCTAAAAGTTTTCCCCATACAGTCATATACTGGGTAGGATTTTTCAACATACTGCATCGGAAATCCAGATACTTATCCTCATCTTTATATGTAAGAGTTTCCCTGTCAACTTTACCCTCACCACTGTTATGTCCGAAAAATACACATTTTGTTTCATATGCCTGACTTATGCCAGATATATACTGAAACGCTCCATCATAAAGGTAATCATCTGCATCAAGAAAACATATCCATTTCCCTGATGCATTATCAAGCCCCTTATTACGTGCATTGGACACACCTTTATTACTCTGCATAACTTTAATTCTGTCATCTGCATTGGCATATTCCAGACATTTATCATATGTATCATCTGTAGAACCATTCTCAACAATTATAATTTCCCATGTTAATCCAGTCTGTTTTTTTACGCTTTCCACAGCTCTGCCTATATATTGGGAGGCATTATACGCTGGGATTATTACACTTACATCTGTATCAGCCACTTGTTTTCCTTCTCTTTATTCTTTTCTTTATATTTTTGATTTTATATTATCTTAGATGTTGGGGTCAAAAGCCCCCACCTATAATACCTACGGATTGTTCCGTGCTACGCACTCCAACAATCCTGCCTATCTTTCCCTGCTTCTTCTATAACTCTCAAGATACACCAGAAGCACCGATATATCCGCTGGTGACACGCCCGATATTCTTGATGCCTGTCCTATTGAGCGTGGATTGAACTTATCAAGCTTCTGCATAGCTTCTTTTCTAAGTCCATTTATCTGATAATAATCAAGTCCATCAGGAATAATCTTCTTTTCAAGCTTCTTAAAGTGCTCCACCTGTCTTAACTGACGGCTTATATATCCCTCATATTTAAGATTAATATTTACCTGCTCCCTAACATCCTCTGGAAGCTCTGGTCTGTGCTTGTCAATAGGCGCAAGAACTTCATACGAAAGTTCTGGTCTTTTAATAAGCTCTGCAAGTGTCACACCTGTTATAAGCTCTGTACTTCCATTATCTGAAAGGACTTTCTGCACCTGCTCATTAGTTCCTATATTTACACTCTTAACACGCTCTATTTCCTCATCTATAAGCCTTATCTTGGTCTGAAGTCTTTCGTATCTTTCATCAGATATAAGTCCGACCTCATGTCCGTACTTTGTAAGTCTTATATCTGCATTATCCTGTCTTAATATAAGTCTGTATTCGGCTCTTGATGTCATCATTCTGTATGGTTCAAATGATTCCTTAGTAACAAGGTCGTCTATAAGAACTCCGATATAACTTTCTGAACGGTCAAGAATAAGAGGTTCTTTGCCCTTTACATACTGCGCTGCATTTATACCTGCGATAATTCCCTGGGCTGCTGCCTCCTCATAGCCTGAACTTCCGTTAAACTGTCCGCCTGCAAAAAGTCCCTTTATCTTCTTGAATTCAAGTGAAGACTTTAACTGTATTGCGCTTATACAGTCATACTCGATAGCGTATGCATTTCTTACTATCTTTACATTTTCAAGTCCGGGAACAGTCTTATACATCGCATACTGCACATCCTCAGGCATAGAGCTGCTCATTCCGCCAAGATACATCTCGTTTGTATACAGTCCCTCTGGCTCTATGAATACCTGGTGTCTGTCTTTATCAGCGAATCTTACCACCTTATCCTCTATTGAAGGGCAATACCTTGGTCCTGTTCCCTGTATATCACCTGAATACAATGGTGAACGGTCTATATTATCTTTTATAATCTTATGTGTCTCTTCGTTGGTATATGTAAGCCAGCAACTCACCTGATCCTTCTGTACTGTAGCCGGATCTGTTTCAAACGAGAAAGGAACAACCGTCTTATCACCAAACTGCTCTGTCATTTTACTAAAATCTACAGAACGTTTATCCACTCTGGCAGGAGTACCCGTCTTGAATCTTC
>OGEZ01001168.1_pt1 | contig 14564 bp, 10 predicted proteins | sample 1570831 | NCBI WGS metagenome assembly OGEZ01 (sample SAMEA2582059, study PRJEB24529) | metagenome | biome: Human gut stool | place: China | collected 2011
TGGAAATGGCTCTGGATGTATTCGGTCAGGGGGTGAACCTGAAGCGAAAGGTTCTGCCCGTGCATGGTGTCCAGCATATCAAAACGAATGGGAAATTCCTTGCCGAAGCGTGCATGAACACGGTCACCCAGAAGCTCACGCGGGTGCGCATAGACAAGGTTGAGCGCCGGCGTTTCCACAACACAGGAACCGAAATCCAGCAGCAGGCTGTTTTCCTCCGGAACGCCGTCAAAGCTCCAAGCATAGTTGCTGCCGTTTTCGGGCAGGTCAAAATGCGTTTTCATCCAGTCGCCGCCCCAAACGCCCGGGTCAAAGTAAGGCACCATGCGGAACGGCTGTGCCGCAGCTTTGGATAGTGCATCACGGTAAGCGGTACCCGGCACAATGGCAGGGTTGCCGGCTGATGTGGTATCGAGATAATAGTCAAAAACCGGCAGCAGTTTGTCCTTGATCCGGTCGCCCCAGCGCCATTCGGCAAAATAGCCGCGCTTATATTTTGCGCGCTGCGGCAGGTCATGCATGGCTGTATGCCAGTTGTCCTGCCCTTTGCGGAAACGGAGCTGAATTTCCCACCGCGTAATGTCCGCATAGATGGTGATGTCTGCACGTTCCACAAGAGAGGCACCGACACCGTAAACCAGTACCAGACCATCCGTTACGGCATCAATTTTTCCCCGGGCGGCACACAGTGCTTCTTCCGGGTAAAAATTTTTCATCTGCCAGGTGGTCATGATGCCGAACACAGGGTCGTCCGTCAGTTCGTGTTCGATTTTTGCATCCAGCTCAGCGGGCAGGATTGCCAGATCATCTGCATGGATGACAAGCTCGGCATGCGGGAACAGTGCAAGGATCTCCGCTTGATCGGTACCGGGGTAGCATTCAACCGTCACAACGGTTTTGCTGCTGCCTGCACACAGGGCGTGCAGTTCCTGTTTTACGGCATCGGTTCCCCGTGCAGCATGGTCGGCGGCACCGACCTGTATGGTGGGGAAGCGCCGGTAAGGGTAAGTAGAGGGATTCGGCATAAAAGGCACCTGCTTTCGGATATTTTGTACGATATAATCAACATACACGGAAGCGGGACAAATGTCAATACATTTCTGAATAAAATTAAAATTAGTAATTACATCTTTACAAGTTGCCGTCTGCATGGTATACTTGATTCAGAAGTTCTGTGTGGTATAAATCTGCGCTGTGACAATATTTTTGCGCGGAGAACGCCGGAAACAGCACATCAGCAGGGAGGTTAGATATAGTATGCCGCAGCCGCGATATCTTCAGATTGTACAGCAGTTAAGGGATCGGATACAGAATGGGGAATACCCGCCGAACACCCGCATTCCCACAGAAAACGAGCTGTCTGTTTCTATGGGGGTAAGCCGCCCCACGGTTCGTCAGGCGCTGAACCTGCTTGAACAGGAAGGACGCCTGACAAGGGTCAAGGGAAGCGGCACCTATGTGACAGAACCAAAAATACAGCACGAATCCACGCGGTTCGTGATCGGCTATCAGGAAGAAAGCCGGGAACGGCACAACCACCTGCACACCAGCGTGCTGGCACTGCAAAAAGAAAAACCGGGCAAGCTTGCCGCCAAAGCACTGGGTCTTGCCGAGGGGGAACGCGTGACCCGGATGGTTCGGCTGCGCTGGCTGGAAGGTATGTATAACGGTTGCCCCATTGTGTATACAACGGTGTATGTGCCGGTACGCCTTTTCCCGGAAATGGATGAACAAAACTTTACGGATGCATCCTTTTACGAAATGCTGGACAGCCGTGGGCTGACCGTCATGCGAACCTCTCAGCGACTGGATGTGCGCATGCCCCCGGCAGAGGTCGCGGCAGAGCTTAAACTGTCGCCTTTTGAACCGACAGTCTATATTGTCTCGACCGGCTATAGCCAGAACGGTATTGCGGTGGAATACAGCGAAAGCTATTATCCGGCAAGCCGGAGCAGTTTTAATATTGAAATCAACCGGGGGAGATAAAATGCAGGAAGTGTATCTGTGTCTGGATGTGGGCGGTACGGAAATCAAGGCTGCACCTCTGGATAAAAGAGGAAATTTTCTGGCACCTGTCCGCCATTTCCCGGCAATGGCCGGCGCGGACAGGCAAACGTTGCTTGAAAACTTTGGTTGGATTTTTAGCAGTATCTGCCCGGAAAATGCTCTTCCCATTGAAATTGATCTTGCGTTTCCCGGACCGTTTGACTATAAAAACGGCATCTGCCTTTTACAAGGGCTGGACAAATACGATGCACTGTACGGCTGCAATCTGCGCCGAGCATTCTCCGAAATCAGCGGCTTGCTGGAGCAAAAAATTCAATTCATCAATGATGCAGCGGCCTTTGCGTTGGGGGAAATGGCCTTTGGTCAGGCGACGCAAGCCGGGCGAGCTCTGTTTGTAGCAGTGGGAACCGGCTGCGGCAGTGCATTTGGGGTGAACGGATTTCTGGCTGAAGAAGGTACACCCGGTGTGCCGCCAAACGGATATTTTTATAATGCACCGTTTCGGGACAGCTGCGTAGACGACTATATTTCCCGGCGGGGGCTGGAAAAGCTGTCCGGCGAGATGCTGGGGGTGCCGCTGGATGGTCGTGCGCTTGCTGAACGCATCGCCGCCGGGGACGAACGGGCCAAAGCCTGTTTCCGGTGCTTTGGTGAACAGCTGTGCGATGCATTGCAGCCGCAGATCGAAGCATTCTGTCCGGACACGCTCTGCATGGGGGACAGATTATGGCAAGCGCGGCATTATTTCTGCACCCGTTGGAAAAACTTTGTACAAACAAGAAGATTACTTTATATATTACACAGGATACTTCTCTGCGGACTATGCAGGGGCTGACAAGAGCTGCCAGCCGGTAGGCATATATCAATCTGCTTATATATCTGGAAAAATTTCAGTCCATGGAGCACTTCAAATAGGAACTCGTCGAATATCTGGATTACTACAACAACCGCAGAATCAGGGCAAAACAAAAGGGCTTGCCGCCTGCAATTCACAGACAACAAACCCTTTCGGCTACTTGAACAATTTTTACTTCAAAATATGGCCCTGACTTTTTGGGATCACCTCAAAACCGCGGATGTCCTGCTATTTATTTGGTGAAAAAACCATGTAGCTGATTGCTTTATAGAATAGACTCGTCAGGATTTGAAGCTTTTGGATCGGATGCCAGCACGCCGCGGTAAAGCACTTCGGAAGAAACGTAACTGACTTCGGGCGCCGCTTTCGGGTGTTCTATCACAAAAAGAATCTTGGCGGCCAAGCGAGAACCGATGGTTTTCGGCTTTACATCGACTGTTGTAATACGGTCGGCAACGTTCAAATATTCGCTGTTGTTGTCAAAGCCCGTCAGTACGATACGTCCTTCAGGGTCTATCCCTTTTTCTTCAAGATAACGCTGGATGAAATGAGCAATATAGTCGCTGGCACAGACGATACCGTCCGGCATGGTTGGCAGGAAGTCCAGAAAGCGACTGATTTCCTCATAATGGGTGCGAAGACCCAATGACCCGGTAAGGTAAAGACTGGGGTTTGGAATGATCCCATGCTCATGCAGTGCATCCAGAAATCCCTCGTAACGGTCTTTGTTTGTCTGGGCGTATTCCACATCGCCTATGAAGCTGAGCTTTCGGCATCCATGAAGAAGCAGACTGTTTGTAATCTGCCGGATAAGATCACGACCCTCAATAATGAGCAGATCCCCATGTAACTGGTTATAGGGGACAGAGGGAACCGTGTCCAGAAAAACCTTTGGTATAGGTAAAGAGGATAACAGCCGCAGCAAGGGCGCAGAATACGTGTTCAGTACAATGACACCATCTACTGTACCGTTTGTCAAAGGCTCCGGCAGCACATAGCCCGCTTTGTAATTGGTGGGAAGATATGTGTACATGAGGTTGACATTATGCTTGGAAAGATCCTTGGCAATCTGATGGATAATCTGCATCCAGAATAGAGAGGACTCCGGTCGGCACACGGCTACCGCCACAGTGCGTGAGTGGGGAGGCAGTTGAGCAGAGACGGTCGCAGTGGTATCCTGAGAGGGAGTGTGGAAATAGCCCATCTCGGTGGCTTTTTGATGGATTTGGGCACGCATAGAATCCGAAACGCCGGGACGGTTGCTTAACGCTTTCCATACGGTGATTCTGGAAACAGAAAGAGCATCGGCAATATCCTGCATGGTTGGTTTGCTCATGAAAGAAACCCTCCATTTTTTTAGTTTATAGAAAGTATAGCACAATCACAAGAGAAAGGCAACACTAAATGTTAACTTTTGCTAATGCTCAATGTTGAAAATGTTGGCTATTATGCACAGAAAGATAGGGTAAAATCCGTTAAAATACACGAATACAATAAAACGATGCGCAATTTGTGCAAAACGACGATTGACAGACACAAAAGCAAATGTTAATATTGGGTTAATAAATGACAACAAAAGTTGACTGTAAAGCTAACGGTGAGTTAACATGAACTGTTGACAGTTGTTAACAATTGGTTCGCCGAAAGAAAGGGGCACATTCTATGAAAAAGGATAAGTCGGCAGTTTCAGCTTCAACGAAGCCACGCCGCAAACGTTGGACGCGTGATGACACGGAGCTGACATTGCTGGGGCTTCCGGCAGCCATCTGGTACGCAGTCTTTTGCTACCTGCCCATGTTCGGTCTGATTATCGCATTCAAAAACTTCAAGATCACTCCGGGAAAGAGCTTCCTTTACAGCTTGTTCCACAGCGACTGGGCAGGGTTTGACAACTTCAAATTTTTCCTTACCAGCAACACCTTTGCCATGCTGCTGCGCAATACGCTGTTATATAACATCTTATTTATCGTATTGAACATTGTAATTCCGGTTACATTGGCTGTGCTTATCAATCAGATTTACAGCCGCATTGCTTCTAAAGCATACCAGACGATGATGTTCTTCCCGCACTTCCTTTCGTGGGTTGTTGTCAGCTACTTTGTCTACGCTTTTCTGAACCCTGACAAAGGTCTGATGAACACCATTATTCAGGCTCTTGGCGGCGATAAAATCATGTGGTATTCTCAGCCAAAATGGTGGCCGCTGATTTTGACTTTCATGCAGGTCTGGAAATCCATGGGCTATAATATGGTTGTCTACCTTGCAAGTATTACCGGCATTGACAGTACGCTGTACGAGGCGGCAACGCTGGACGGCGCGACCAAGTGGCAGCAGACCAAATATATTACACTGCCGGCACTGAAACCCATCATCGTTATGATGTTCATTCTGAATGTCGGCCACATCTTCTATTCCGATTTCGGCTTGTTCTATCAGGTTACGCAGGGTGTTCCCAACTCACTGTACAACGTTGCCAGCACATTTGACACCTATGTCTACCAGGCTTTGCAGAGCAATGTGACAATCGGCAGAACTGCTGCCGCAGGTTTGTTCCAGGCTGCATGCTGCTGCGCGACCGTTCTGGTTGCCAACTTCATCGTTTCCAAGATTGATGAAGAAAGCGCGATTATTTGATGAAGGGAGAACACACAAATGACTCTGGCAGAAAAGCGTAAGATAAAGGCCGAAGAAAAAAAGCTGGAAAAAGAGGAAGCTCGTGCGAAGTTCCGCTTAAACCAGATTAAGCCAACAACGAATGCCTGCTTTAACATTCTGTTTGTACTGCTTTCCTTTGTCTGTCTGTTTCCGGTGTTCTACGTCTTTATGATTTCCGTTTCCTCCACGGATTCTATCACAAAGTACGGGTACAGGCTTTTCCCGGATACATATTCCACGGCGGCGTACAATTTCCTTTGGAATGAACGCGGAACGATTTTTAATTCACTCATAATTTCCGTGGTGGTCACGGTTATGGGTACGGTGCTGGGTGTGCTGCTGACCACAATGATTGGCTATGTGCTTTCCCGCCCGAACTATAAACTCAAAGGCTTCTTCACTTGGATGGTGTTCATCCCGATGATTTTCAATGGCGGCATGGTTGCAAACTATGTGGTTGTTGCCAATATGCTGCGTTTGAACAACACCATCTGGTGTCTGATTCTGCCGCTGGCGATGAGCAGCTTCAATGTTATTATCTGCAAGACCTTCTTCCGAACAACGGTACCGGATTCCATCATTGAGTCGGCAAAGATTGACGGCGCATCCCAGATGAAAATTTTCTGGCGTATCGTGGTGCCCATCTCCAAGCCAGTATTTGCCACCATTGCACTGTTCCTGACGTTTGGCTACTGGAATGACTGGTTCCAGTCTGCCCTGTATATTTCGGATTCCAAGCTGGTATCCTTGCAGGCACTGCTGAACAACATGATGAAGAACCTGGAGTACATCGCCAATAACCCCAGCGCAGGTCTGAGTCTGCAGCAGTACCGTAACTCGATGCCGTCCGAATCCGTTCGTATGGCAATCGCAATCATTATCGTCATTCCCATTGCGTGCGCGTATCCGTTCTTCCAGAAGTACTTTATTTCCGGTCTGACGGTTGGTGCGGTTAAGGGCTAAGAGAAAGACTCTGAAAAAGAAAAACACTGTATAAGAACATCGATGCTAACAAATAAGCCCATTCAATTTTCCCACCACATTTGGTTCTGTTCCCCTATAAGGGGAATGAAGATACACAACTTTACACAAGCAAAGGAGAAAAACAGATGAAAAAGTTCAACAAAGTGCTTGCGCTGGGCATGGCCGGTTCCATGGCCCTCAGCATGGCAGCCTGCGGCGGCAGTTCCTCTTCTGCCTCCACCGGCACCGATGGCAGCAGCACCTCTACGGCTGCTCCTACGGCTGCTCCCTCCAAGGACGTCGTCACCCTGAAATGGGTGGCCGTTGGTTCTGGCATGCCTTCTAACTACGATGCATGGCTGGCACAGATTAACCCGTATCTGGAAGATAAGATCGGCGTCAACATCGACATGGAGGTTATCTCCTGGGGCGACTGGGACACCCGCCGCAATGTTATTGTGAACACCAGCGGTGAATACGACATCCTGTTCACCAACGTCAACACCTATAACAACGACGTCAATACCGGTGCTTTCTTGGATATCACCGATATGGTCAAGGAAGCGGCTCCTGAACTGTACGCTTCCGTTCCGGAAGATTATTGGAAAGCCTGCGAAGTGGGCGGACATGTTTATGGTGTGCCTACCTACAAGGATTCTTCTCAGAGCGAGTACGTTGTCTGGGATAAGGCAAAGGTCGAGGCTGCCGGCTATGACTATACCAAGGAGCTGGGCATCACCGACCTGGATGAACTGACTGCGCCCCTGAAGGCTATCAAGGACACTGACGGCGAGGCTTCCTTCCCTCTGAACAAAAACGGCGGCGGCTACCAGTCCTATATGTATGACCAGCTTGGCGCCGGTCTGTATCCCCTGGGTGTGCGCTATGATGACAGCGAGGGTAAGGTTGTTGCTACTGTTGAGCAGGATGACGTCAAGCAGATTCTGAAAACCTTCCATGAGTGGTACAACGAAGGTATCATCAACTCTGACGCTGCAACCCGTCCCGAAGATGCAAACTACAAGGCTTGCTCCATTGCACAGGGCTGGTCCGGTGCGGCAATCACTTCCTGGGGTCCGCAGCTCGGCGTTGAGTGCGTTGCCCAGAAGTGGGGTCCGACCATCGTTTCCAACGAAACTGTCCGCGGCTCTCTGAACTGCATCTCCGCTAACTGCGCCTATCCCGAAAAAGCACTGCAATTCCTGCAGCTGGTAAACACCGACACCTACGTCCGTGACCTGTTCTACTACGGCGTTCAGGGCGACAACTGGGATTACACCGATGACAGCAAAACCTTCGTCCATAAGAACAACGCGGATTGGTCTATGGCAGGTTACACCCAGGGCAGCTTCTTCGCTATCACCCCGACCGACGATTTCGATTTCAACCAGTTCGACGAAGTTAAAGAGCTGAACGAAAAGGCTGAGCCTTCTGTCCTGCTTGGTTTCACTCTCGACACCACCCCCATCGCTGATGAACTGGCAAACTGCATCCAGATTGCAGAGCGTTACAAGGGCGAGCTGCTGACCGGTACGGCTGATCCCGAAGTTATGGTTCCCCAGATGATGCAAGAACTGCGCGCTGCCGGCTTTGACAAGATCGTTGCTGAGGCACAGAGCCAGGTTGACGCTTTCATGGCTACCAATAAGTAATCTTTAAAAATCCAAATACTATCCCTGCAGGCAGGGAAACCTTCGGGAGCGGGACGCTGAGTTCCCGCTCCCGATTTATTTTAAGTACACAAGGAGAATCAAGTATGGCTAAAATCATCGGCAGCGCACTGCCCAATATTCCGTGGCAGGAACCGCCTGCAAACACCCGCACCCCTTTCTGGCGCTATGATGCAAACCCCATCATCGGTCGTGACGGCAACGCCCGTTCCAACAGCGTGTTCAACAGCGCCGTTGTACCTTTCAAGGATGGCTTTGCCGGCGTATTCCGCTGCGACAGCCTGTCCATCAGCATGGATATTTTCGCAGGCTTCAGCAAGGACGGTCTGCACTGGGATATTGAGGATACCCCGATTCATCTGGTAGGGGACGACCCGGAGGTCACAACCCGTGAATACCGCTATGACCCCCGTGTATGCTATATGGACGGCAAATACTATGTGACCTGGTGCAACGGCTACCACGGACCCACCATCGGCATTGCGTGGACGGATGACTTCAAGACATTCCACCAGTTGGAAAATGCCTTCCTGCCGTACAACCGTAACGGTGTCCTTTTCCCGCGCAAGATTCAGGGCCGCTATATGATGATGAGCCGCCCGAGCGACACCGGGCATACCCCCTTCGGCGATATCTTTGTCAGCCAGAGCGAGGATATGGTATACTGGGGACGCCACCGCTTCATGATGGGCGCTGTCAAGGGCGATGAATCCGCATGGCAGAGCATGAAGATCGGTCCCGGTCCCATCCCCATTGAAACCGATGAAGGCTGGCTGCTGATTTACCACGGTGTCATCAACACCTGCAACGGCTATGTGTACCGCATTGGTGCTGCGCTGCTGGATATTGACGAGCCGTGGAAGGTAAAATACCGCGGCAAGGATTACCTGCTGGCTCCTCACGAGCTGTATGAGTGTGTAGGCGACGTGCCGAATGTAACCTTCCCCTGCGCCACCCTGACGGATGCCGCGACCGGTCGTATTGCGATGTACTACGGCTGTGCCGATACCGTGACCGGTCTGGCGTTCACCACGGTTGATCGTGTATTGGACTATATCAAGAAGAACTCTTTCTGATGTTAAAGGGGCAAAGAGATGCCACAGGATAACATTTTGCTGATACCACGATTTCGGTGTAGATACGTTCCACTAACGCAAACAAAAATGCAAAAAACAGCCAGCTTTGAATTGCTGGAAGCCTCGTTATGAGGGAAAGGAAAGACCTATGCGCACCATTGATTTTCTTGACAAGCGCGTCACAGGTATCTGCAATGAGCTGAAAAAGCTTTCTGTAAAACAGAAGTTTGAAACGAGCGACTGGCTCATAAAGCCGGGCAACTTCCTGCGCCCGGAGGATGCCGATGCAGACCCTGCACCGTTTGAACCCTTTGACAGCCGCACCATGCATTGGTACGGACCGGACAAGCATTACTGGTTCCGCGCGGATGTGGCTGTGCCGCAGGAAATGGACGGAAAACCGCTGTGGATGCACGTCTGCACCCAGATTGATGAGTGGGACGATGCCAAAAACCCGCAGTTCCTGCTGTTTGTGGACGGCAAGGTGACACAGGGCGTGGATATGAACCACCGCGACATCCTGCTGGACCGCTGCGCCAAGGGCGGTCAAAAGTACCGTCTGGAATTGCAGTCCTACACCGGAATCCTGCATACCGAATTCAACCTGATTGTAGACCTGCGGGAAATCGACCCCGAAATTGAGGGTCTTTACTACGATATGGTTGTGCCGCTGGAGGCTTTTCCCCGGTTGGAAGAGGACGGCAAAGCCCGCCGCGATCTGGAAAACGTGCTGAACGAGGCTGTCAATCTGATCGACCTGCGCACACCTTATAACGAGAGTTTCTATCAAAGCATTGCTGCTGCCCGCCGGTATCTGGCAAAAGCACTTTATACCGACCTTGCCGGTCATGAGGAAGTCATTGCAAGCTGCATTGGTCACACGCACATTGACGTGGCATGGTGGTGGACTGTTGCACAGACCCGGGAAAAAGTGTGCCGCAGTTTTGCAACTGTGCTGAAACTGATGGACGAATACCCCAACTACAAGTTTATGTCCAGCCAGCCGCAGCTGTATTACTTCCTGAAGCAGCGCTACCCCGAGCTGTATGAGCAGATCAAACAGCGCGTGACAGAGGGACGCTGGGAACCCGAAGGCGGTATGTGGGTTGAAGCAGACTGCAACCTGACCAGCGGAGAAAGTCTGGTGCGCCAGTTCCTGTACGGCAAGCGTTTCTTCAAGGAAGAGTTCGGTGTGGACAACCGCATCCTCTGGCTGCCGGACGTATTCGGCTATTCGGGCGCACTGCCGCAGATTATGGCAAAGTGCGGCATTGATTATTTCATGACCACAAAACTGGCATGGAACCAGTTCAACAAAATGCCTTACGACACCTTCAAGTGGCGCGGCATTGACGGCACCGAAATCCTGACCCACCTTGTCACAACGCTGGGGGTCGGTCAGAGCGAGAATGACTTCTTCACGACTTACAACGGCATCCTGCATCCCGATGCGCTGATCGGCGGCTGGCACCGCTACCAGCAGAAGGACATCAACAATGATATCCTGATTTCCTACGGTTACGGTGACGGCGGCGGCGGTCCGACCCGCGCCATGCTGGAAACCTCCACCCGTATGGAAAAGGGCATCGAGGGACTGCCCAAAGTGCGTCAGGCATTTGCACGCACCTACTTTGATGAGCTGGCTGAGCGTGTGAAGGACAACCGCCGCCTGCCCACATGGGAAGGTGAACTCTACTTTGAGTATCACCGCGGCACATACACCTCCATGGCGCGCAACAAGCGTTCCAACCGTAAGATTGAGCTGCACATGATGGACTTGGAACTGCTCAGCCTGCTGGCACAAGCCAAGGTCGCATACCCAGAGGCAGAAATCGACAAGCTGTGGCATGGAATCCTCATCAATCAGTTCCATGATATTCTGCCCGGTTCCTCCATCCACGAAGTATACGAAGTCACCAAAAAAGAGTATGCCGAGATGGAAGCCGAAATCACGGCACTGCGCGAGGAGCGCCTGGATGCACTGACCCCCGCCGGGGAAGGCGTTACCGTGTACAACACTACCGGCTTTGTCCGCAGCGATGTGGTTGAACTGGGTGATTGCAAGGCAGAGGCTTTGCAGGACGAAGCCGGCAATATCTATCCCGTACAAAAAACAGCCGATGGTGCCGTGGCGTTCCTGAACAACCTGCCTGCCAAGGGCAGCAAAACGTTTGCGGTCGTACCGGCACAGGTTTCGGCTGCGCCTTTTGAAATTGCGACCGATGGACATAAGATCGACACCCCGTTCTATACTGTCACCTTTGATGAACACGGTCAGATGACCGGCATCTTTGACAAAGAGAACCGCCGCGAAGTGCTCAAACCCGGTCAGGCAGGCAACCTCTTCCGCGTATATGAGGATAAGCCCATCTATTATGACAACTGGGATATCGATATTTTCTATACCGAAAAGTTCTGGGATGTCACCGACCTGCAGGACTTCACATGGACGGAGAACGGTCCCGTGCGCGCCACACTGCACATCGAACGCAATTACAGCAACTCCACCCTGGTGCAGGATATCCATTTCTATGCAAAGCAGCGCCGGATTGAGTTTGTTACAACCGTGGACTGGCACGAACACCAGAGCCTGCTGAAGGTTCACTTCCCGGTAAATGTCCATACTGACGAAGCTACGTTTGAAATCCAGTACGGCAACCTGACCCGCAAGACGCACGCCAACACCAGCTGGGATCGCGCACGCTTTGAAAGCTGCGGTCAGAAGTGGATGGACCTGAGCGAAGGACATTACGGCGTCAGTATGCTGAACGACTGCAAGTACGGTCATTCCGTCAAGGATTCTGTGATTGGGCTGACCCTGATTAAGTCCGGCATTGAGCCGAATCCTACCACGGATCAGGAAGTTCACCATTTCACATACGCCATTTATCCGCACGCCGAAAAATGGCAGGCAGCCGGCACGGTGCCGCAGGCGTTCTTCCTGAACCAGCCCGCGTTGGCTGTGCAGGGCGGAAAGCCGGGCGAAAGCTTCAGCCTTGCCGGACTGGATGCACCCAATGTGGTGCTGGAAACCATCAAACGCGCCGAGGATGGCGATGGTGCCATTGTGCGTATGTATGAGTGCGAGAACAGCCTGACAAATGTCACCCTGGACTGGAACCTTCCCTTCCATGCGGCAGAAAGCTGCAACTGTCTGGAACAGCCCGACGGCGAGCCGGTTGAAGTCAAAGACGGCAAGATTACCTTTACGGTAAAGCCGTATGAAATCAAGACAATTCGTATCCGTTAAATAACAAAGTCCGAACATTCTGCACGGGCGGTTGGCAATGCGCCCGCCGCCCGTGCCTTTTTTTGGAGGAAATGATGATGGAGTTTATTCCGAATCCACATAAGATCGAACACCCTGTAGGGGTTCATATGCTGGACAATCAGAGCCGAATCACCCTGTGGCAGACCGAACCCGCCGCGTTGCTTTATGCACAGATGCTGCAGGGCTGCCTGCGGGAGTACGCCGGGCTGGAAGTGCCGTTCACCCGCGGTAAGCCCCGGGCAGGTGACGCCGTACTTACGGTGGATACCGCCCTGCCGCAAAACCGTTACACGCTGAGCATTATGCCGGAATGCATCACGCTGAAAGCCGGCAGCGATGAAGCACTCTGCAACGGTGTGCAGACACTGTGCCAGTATATTGAACAGCACGGAGCCGTACTGCCCGCACTGGAAATTGAGGACTGGCCCGATCTTGCCAACAGAGGCTATTATCAGGACTGCTCCCGCGGACGTGTCCCGAAGCTGGACTACCTGAAACAGGTGGCAGATATTCTCTGCCGCTACAAGATCAACCAATGGCAGCTTTATATTGAGCACACCTATCTTTTCCGTGACCTGAGCGAAGCATGGCGTGAGGATACGCCGCTGACCGCGCAGGAGATCATGGAGCTGGATGATTACTGCGCAGCCCGGCACATTGAACTCGTTCCTTCCTTGTCTACCTTCGGGCATATGTACCGTATTCTCAGCACAAAAACCTGTTGCGACCTCTGCGAGCTGCCTGACTCGGAAAAGATTCCGTTCAGTTATACCTATGCAGGGAATCACCATACCCTGAACGTATCCAATCCCGATGCGCTGGGGTTTGTAAAAGGGCTGATTGACGAATACCGCCCGCTTTTCCGCAGCAGCAAATTCAATATCTGTGATGACGAAACGTTCGATTTGGGCAAGGGGCGCAGCAAGGCACTCGCCGAGGAGCAGAGCGAGCGCAGCCTGTATCTCAGCCATGTGAAGGCGCTGTGCGAATATCTTGTTGCGCAGGGAGTGACACCGCAGTTCTGGGGCGACATTATGTGGCGCTTCCCGGAAAGCTGTGCCGAGCTGCCCAAGGAAACCATCTGCCTGAACTGGGGCTATCTACCGCATCAGCGGGAAAATGAAATTCGGGATATTGCCGCCAGCGGGATTACACAGTACGCCTGCCCCGGCGTCTGCGGCTGGAACCGTTGGATGCCTCTGATGTACAATTCTTACCTGAATATCCGTACCATGTGCCACCATGCACACAAGTACAACGCCATCGGCCTTTTGAACACGGACTGGGGCGATTATGGTCATGTCAATGACCCGCGCCTGACGATTCCGGGCATCCTGTACGGCGCAGCGTTCGGTTGGAATGCAGAGCCTGTGGAATTTGACGAGCTGAACGAAGCGGTTTCCCGCCTGTATTACGGCGATACCACCGGGCAATTTGCCGGTCTGATGGCAAAGCTGCAGGATTATGAAGTTTTTGACTGGCGGAATACCGTCAACTGGATAGAATGTGATGAGAAAACCCGCGCCGAGATCCTTTCCGAGGTGGACTTTACAAGGATTGACGATGCCAACCGCGCCGTAGAAAAGGCAAAGGCAGATATCCTTGCAGCCGCGGTAAACCTTCCTGCCGGCAAAAAGCAGATTGTACAGGTACTCTGCCAGACGGCAGACATCATTGTGCTGTGGAACCGTATTGGCGCATGGCTCAATGCAGGCTGCCCGCACGGCCCCGAAGCAGATGCCATGGCAGCTGCGCTGGAAGACTGGCTGCAGCGCTACCGTGCGCAGTGGCGTCAGGTCAGCAAAGAAAGCAGCCTGTCGGTTCTGACAAACCTAATCTGCCGTTACGCGGATCTTCTCCGCGGACGCGCTTACGGAACCGTGGAGGCGCCTGCCGGGAGGTAAGCCATGGGCTGGCTTTATCAGCTGTTTTTTCCTGCGCATACACCGACCGAAAATGAACTGGAAATGGGTCGCTACCGGATTATTGCCGAAGGCGCAGTGGCCGGCGTGATTTATGCCGTTGCCACCGCCGATCTCCTTCAGCCGCTCCACCTGCCATAAAAG
>OGEZ01001170.1_pt1 | contig 14555 bp, 13 predicted proteins | sample 1570831 | NCBI WGS metagenome assembly OGEZ01 (sample SAMEA2582059, study PRJEB24529) | metagenome | biome: Human gut stool | place: China | collected 2011
ATAAAAGATATTACAAAGATTATGTTAAAGCAGTTTGCAAAACGAGTGAAAGACCAGATGGATATGGAACTTTGCATAGCAGACGATGTGGTTGATTTTATTTCCGATAAAGGCTTTGATAAAGATTACGGTGCAAGACCAATCCGCCGTGCTTTGCAGACCGAACTTGAGGACGTTTTGGCAGAGGCTGTGCTTATGGGAGATATTTCTATCGGAGATACGGTGGATATTTCGCTTTCTTGTGAAGGAACGAAGAAGAAAATTGTAGTAAAAAAGAAGACTTTTGCGGATGAGAAAAAGTGAAGAAAAAATCACAAAAAAGTAATGGCAAAATAAGTCGAAATATTGTATACTTGAAGTATAAAAAAGATGCTGCAATGAAAAGGCGTCAACGAGTGAACGAAGGAGGAATCACAAGATGGGCGTAGTAGAAGAATTGATTCGCAAAGATGCGGATGGGACGTTAAGTTTTGGCAATTATTTGCTGGATACGAAGACGAAAAAATCGGATTTTGCATTCGAGGGTGCAACCTACAAAATCAAGACTTTTAAGGAAATTACCAAATTGGAGAAGAATGGTACGTTAGTGTATGAATCGGTACCGGGTTCTACAGTAACAAAGTTTAAGGGTAATCCGGATGTGGTTGAGTTTGAAGTGGAAGCACCAAGCGATATCAGTTTCACGCTTGAGATGGAGCCATCGACCGAGTATAAATTGGTTGTTGATGGTGTGTCGGCAGGAAGAATCCCGACAAATGTCGGAGGCAAACTCAATGCGAGTTTATCTTTGAACGAAGGCGCGAAATCCAGCGTTAAGATTGTAAAGTGCTGATAAGTATGGATACCTCGGAAAAGGAAATGAAGTGATTTTTGGGCACCGGCAAGAATTTGCCGGTGCTTCTGCACATTATATCGTGGGAAAGGTGAATATGGCGAAAGAAAAGACAGTATTTTTTTGTAAGGAATGTGGTTGTGAGTCCTCAAAGTGGGTTGGACAGTGCCCGGCATGCCATGAGTGGAATACGATGGTGGAAGCACCTGCTAATGGCAAGCGGGGAAGGACTTCTTTAAGTGGCGGACGACGCTCTGTGCCGATGGCAGCAAAGCCTGCTAAAATGAATGAGATTGAGACGCAGAAAGAGTGCAGACGACCGACCGGTATGAAAGAATTGGACCGGGTTTTAGGCGGTGGTATTGTGCCCGGCTCTTTGATTTTGGTAGGTGGTGATCCGGGAATCGGAAAATCCACTCTGCTTTTGCAGATGTGCCGTCTGGTGTCCGCTGAAGGTACGAAAGTGCTTTATGTCTCCGGTGAGGAATCGGCAAGACAGATGATTTGTATTTGTTTTCAGAGACATGTATCGGTACCATTTTACAGGCGGTGGATGAGGTGAAGCCGGAGGTTTTGATTGTAGATTCGATTCAAACCGTTTTTGAGGAAAGTGTGGATGCGGCACCCGGCAGTGTAAGCCAGGTGCGCGAAATTACTTCGATACTTTTGCAGCTGGCAAAAAGTCAAAATATTACGATTTTTATTGTCGGTCATGTGACGAAAGAAGGAAATGTGGCTGGTCCGAGAATGTTAGAGCATATGGTGGATACGGTGCTTTATTTCGAGGGTGATAAAACGGCGATGTACCGGATGCTCCGGGGTGTCAAAAACCGTTTTGGTTCGACAAACGAAGTCGGTGTTTTTGAAATGCAGAATCAGGGCTTAGTGGAAGTGCCAAATCCTTCGGAATATCTGATGCAGGGACGTCTCCCAAATGAAGCCGGTTCTGTGGTTGCCTGTACGATGGAAGGCAGCCGGCCATTTCTTCTGGAGGTTCAGGCTCTCGTCTGCCAGACCAGTTTCCCGATGCCAAGGCGTACGGCGGTAGGGACAGATTATAACCGTGTGAATCTTTTGATGGCGGTACTGGAAAAGCGAATGGGGGTGCGGATGGCAGACTGCGATGCCTATGTAAATGTAGCCGGCGGCATGAGAGTTGTTGAACCGGCGTTAGACCTTGCCCTTGTGGCGGCACTTTTGTCGAGTTATCATAACCGGAGTCTCCAAGACGGCATGCTTTTGTTTGGAGAGGTTGGACTGGTTGGCGAGGTGCGTGCGGTATCACAGGCAGAGCGTCGTGTAGCAGAGGCAATCAAAACGGGCTACACGGTGTGTGTGCTGCCGGAGAGTAACCGTGTCTCTATTGAAAAAGCGGGCAATCTTGATACCCAAAAGATTAAACTTATTGGCATTAGGCACGTGAGAGAACTGTTAGACTGCGCAGGTTTATAGAATTGTGTGTGCGGCTTATGTAAAATATGATTGGATAAAGGAAGGATAAAGAAATGAAACAACTCAAAGAATTATGGACACTTGTAAACAACTGGCTTGGCAATGGAAAAAAATGCATCATTGGTTTGGTGTTTTTCCTCGTTGGTTTTGTCATGAACTGGTTTTCTCATCCGGTAGAGGGACTTTCTCAGATTCCGTTTACCTTGATGACCGCCGGAGGTTTGTGCCTTGTCAATGCGCTGTTTTCGAAGTGGACAGATAAAAATATCAATTTGTTGTTCTTTGTCCTTGCTTTTATTTGCGTAATGGACCTTGGAATTGTTCTTCTCGATGGTGATTTCTCACAGTTTACCACGATGGTTACTGTTACCTGTGCCTGCACAGGTTTTTCATGGGCATTAAACTTTGCCCTTTTGCAGTCGGTAGAAGTAGACGGTGCTGCCAAGAAGATTGTAATGTCGTTTTTGGCAACGGTTTGCAGTGCCGTGATTATGGCAGCAGTGTTTGTTGGTTCGATTTGGCTGGCATCGTAAAAACGAGGATTACCTCAGCGAGACAACGTTATTTGTCTTAAAAGTCAAAAAGAGTTGCATATTTAAGAGAAAATTCTTCTAAGAACCTCCTGAAATGCAACGCTATGCACGAAATCAGTCAAAAAGAGTTGCAAAAAATAAAATAGTAATGGAAACAAACGCAAATAAAACAACGCTTTTCCTTCAATTGATGGGAAAGCGTTGTTTTTTTGTCGGTTCTAAACTTGTTGGCTCCTCCCGCTTCGCGAGCCCCTCCTCATAATATTAATCAATATCATCGAAGAAGATAGGGAGTCTTTTTTTGAATAAGTTGAGGGCAATATTTGCTACTTCGCGCATCTGCGGATGTGCATGAGAGTCACAACGCAGACGGAAGAAGTTACGCCAGGAGCGAAGATTCATTGTCACGACGATTTCTGTCTTTAAACTGTTTGGAAGTACCGAACGGGCTTCCTGTGGTGTGGCACCCAGTTCAATCAGCTCAAAGTAAGATTTCTCTGCATTTTCCATGGCACGCATCCATGCTTCGTATTTCTGTAAATCAGTTTCGTTGTTTAAATCATAAGAAAATCCACCGGCGATATCGATAACAGTAATTTCGTTGCCGAATTTGTCACCGGAGTAGTTACAGTAACGTGTGCTTTCCTGGCTGTAGCTGGCAATGCGGTGGCGTACAATTTCATGGGTAATACCGCGGTCACAAATCATACGGACTGTAACAGCCTCATGTTCGATGACAGATTCATGTCCTCTTTTCAAAATATTGCGGATAAAACGTTCCGCGGACTCTTCCGTAATATTTCCCTCGCTCTTGTAGCATACACGTCCGATTTTCTCTATTTTACGAATCATTTCATCGTAATCTTTCATATCAATAATTTCTACACTGGGTTTTGTTACATTCATGATTCTTCTCCATTCTGTTCATCAATTTCTTAAGGCTAAGTATATAGTATGTGTCAGTTTTTTGCAAGCATAATACATTGACCGGGTTCTTAATTATAGATAAAATATTATCAGGTATTAAAATAAATTAATGCAAAATTATATGTAAAGGGGAAATGTTGGAATGAAAAGCAGAAACAAAGAAATGACAGCGAAAGCAGTACTTATCGCACTTTTGGTAAGTACAGCAGCCAGTCCGTTCCAAAGCAGCATGGCATCATCAAAATCTGCAGCAAAAAAGATTAGTGTGACGCTTAATAAAAAAACACTATCGCTAAAGACCGGACAAAGATTTCGATTGAAAGCGAAAAAGAAACCGGCAAAGGCGAAAGTTTCTTTTTCATCGTCAAAGCGCTCGGTGGTGTCAGTAAATAAAACAGGACTTGTCAAAGCAAAAAAGCCTGGAAAGGCTTCGATTACCGCGACTGTTAAATACAAAGGAAAAAAGAAAAAGGCAGTTTGTAAAGTGAGGGTTGTATCAAAAAGGAAGACAATCAATAAGCAGATACAACCATCTGCACCGGCAGCAAATACACAGCAGCCTGCACCAACGGCAACAGCAAAGCCGGTAATAACCGCTCCGACTGCAACACCAAGTGCTACGCCTAAAGGAACACCGCGTGCAACGAAAAAACCATCGCCTACGCCGGTAGAAATTACATATAAGGCGGATTATACGGTAGAACTTGGAAGTACCCTTGATGTGAAGAAAGAAGTAAAACCGTCGGAGGGAGTCATTACGGATTATAATGTTTCTACGTCGAATAGTTATGTAGCAATTATTGATGCAAGAGGAAAGATAAAACCTCTGCACATCGGCAAATGTACTCTCGTTTTGACATCAAAGACAGATGATACAAAAAAAGAAACTTATAAACTTTGTGTAACGGATGAATTTGTTGCGGAGGATGGTTATAACTTCTATAAAGAAGATATTGCACATGGCGAGGTGTCAGATTTTACATATCCTTCCCAATACCGTGAAAGCGGTGAAGGGCATGCCAAGATTTATTTTCCACCGGATTATGATCCTAAAAAGAAGACATATAATTTGTTGTTCTGTCTGCACGGTGGCGGACAAAATGAGGATTATTGGACTTGCGGAAGAAAGACTTCAGCCGGAGCCGGATGTCATGCAAACAATATTATGGACTATTTGTATGACACGAAAGAGGCGGAAGAGTGTATTGTAGTATTCCCGAATGGCAACATTAACTATGATAAAAGTAAAACATATCCAAATACAGAGCCTAATCCGGTTGTTCAGAATTCGTGGAGTAACTGTTATTTGTTCGAATATGAAGTGATTTATGATTTACTTCCGTATATGGAAAAAAATTATCCGGTAAAAAAAGGCGCTGCTCATACAGGTGTGTGCGGGCTGTCTATGGGCTGTGGAGAAGCCATTGAACTGGGGCTAAAACATCCGGATTTGTTCCAGTATATGGGATTCTTCTCGGCTGGACCATTTGCTTCAACCAAGCAGACGATTGTAACGACACAAGAGGATGCCAATCGTCTGAACAGTCAGATTAAGTTGTGTTTCTTTATCACCGGACAGCAGGACCATATGATGGATGATAGTGCAAGAAGATTTGTTAATCAGTGTGATTTGCTTGGGTTAAATAATATGTTTTTGGAAGTAAAAGGAACCGGTCATGATGACAGGTGCTGGGATCGTGCCTTTTATACTTTTATGCAATATGCATTCAAATAAAAATTATTTCAGAAAATGATTGACATTGGTTTTGTTTTTTGGTAATATATTATTCGCTGGCAGTGATTGTCAGCGAAAATGCGGAGTTGCTGGAATTGGCAGACAGGCATGACTAAGGATCATGTGCTCGTAGGGCGTGTGGGTTCAAGTCCCATACTCCGCATGTCATATAGATGCTGTATAGACGATGAAATCGGCTGTACAGCATTTTCTTGTTTTAAGGAAAATGAGTGGCGTGATACGCTGTCGATGTTTCTTTACAGATAGGGCGTGATATGATACACTTTTTATGCGGTACAAGGCTTTTGTATCACGAAAAAAATTAAGAAAATGGATAAGCAGCAAAATAGGAGGAACAGGATGAAACGAATTATTTCTATGTGTTTGTCAGCAGTGCTTTTGTTATCCCTTTGTGTGACGGGAGCAGCAAAGACAAAGACAGCACAGGCAGAAGAAAAACAGAAAGTGATTGTAATTGATGCAGGACACCAGACCCGTGCGATGAGTGCAACGGAGCCGATTGGACCGGGCTCAAGTCAGAGAAAGGCAAAGGTGACCGGAGGAGCGAGTGGCTGTGTGACACATCTGCCGGAATATAAATTGAATCTTCAGGTGGCTAAAAGGTTACAGAAAGAATTGGTAAATCGTGGTTATAAAGTAATCATGGTGCGTACTAAAAATAATGTCCGTATGTCAAATGTGCAGCGTGCTAAAGTAGCGAACAAATACAAAGCGGACGCTTTTATCCGAATCCACGCAAACAGTGCGGGAAGTTCGAGTGTCAAAGGGGCACTGACGATAGCACCGGCGTCTAATAACCGTTACATGACAAAAGCAAACCGTAAGGCAAGCCAGAAACTCTCCAAAAAGGTTTTAAAAGCAATGTGTAAAACGACAGGAGCAAAGAACCGTGGTGTTATGTACACGAACAGCATGACAGGCATCAACTGGTGTAAAGTTCCGGTTACAATTGTGGAAATGGGCTTTATGAGTAATCCAAGCGAGGATAGAAAGATGGCAAAAGCTTCTTATCAGAAGAAGATTGTCAAGGGAATTGCGGACGGAATTGATAACTTTTTTTAACAGAATATAAGTCCCTAAAGCACAAAAACCGCTTGCGAATCTCTGCTAAAATGGTAAAATAGAAAGTATAAAAAAGAGTTCTTTTTAACAGAAAGGCGGGGATTATCATGAATAAAATAATTACGATTACAAGACAGTTTGGCAGTGGGGGAAGAGAAATCGGAAAGAAGTTAGCAGAGGCTTATGGAATTCCATTTTATGATAATGAAATCATTTCTCGTGCGGCAAAAGACACCGGTTTTGCAGAGGCGGCTTTTGAGCGCGCAGAAGATAAAGCAAGCAACAGTCTGCTTTATTCCATTGCGATGGGAATGAATGTATTTTCCAGTCAGGATGTCGGATTTTCCGGTTTGTCGTTAGATGACCGTATTTTCTTAGCGCAGTCGAAGGTAATTCGCAATGTGGCAAAAGAAGGTCCTTGCGTAATTGTTGGCAGATGTGCGGATTACATTTTGAAAAATCAGGAAAATGTAGTCAATCTGTTTATTCGCGCAACACTCGATTTCCGCATTAAACGTGCGATTGAGGTAGAGGGAATTCCGAAAGAAAAATCAGCAGAAATGGTTATGAGAAAAGATAAAAGCTGAGCGAACTATTATAAGTATCACTCTGGTGAACGCTGGGATAACGTGCTTAATTATGATTTTGCTATTCGTAGTGACTTGTGCGGAATTGATGGCACCGTTGCGTGTCTGAAAGCATATTTAGACCAGATGTAATAAGATTAAAGGAGAACGAAGACAATGAGTAAAAAAATTAGAACAAGATATGCACCGAGCCCGACCGGTAAAATGCATGTAGGCAATTTAAGAACAGCGTTATATGAGTACTTGATTGCAAAACATGAAGGCGGAGATTTCCTTCTACGTATTGAGGATACCGATCAGGAGCGTTATGTTGAAGGTGCTCTTGATTTGATTTATAAAACGATGGACCAGGCAGGACTTAAGCATGACGAAGGTCCGGACAAAGATGGCGGCTATGGCCCTTATGTACAGAGCGAGCGTGTAAAAACCGGTATATATCTTGAGTATGCGAAAAAACTCGTAGAAAAAGGAGAGGCTTATTACTGTTTTTGTACAAAGGAAAGACTGCAGAAACTTCATGATGAAGCAGAAGCAAGAGGGGAAAAGGCTGCAAAGTACGACAAACATTGTCTTCACTTGACCAAAGAGGAAATTGAGGCAAATCTGGCAGCAGGTGTGCCGTATGTTATCCGCCAGAACAACCCGACGGAAGGAGAAACATCCTTTGATGATGTAATTTATGGAAAAATTACAGCACCAAATGATGAATTGGATGATATGATTCTGATTAAGTCAGATGGTTATCCAACCTATAACTTTGCCAATGTAATTGATGACCATTTGATGGAGATTACACATGTTGTCCGTGGAAATGAGTATCTGTCTTCCGCACCGAAGTACAATCGCCTGTATGAGGCTTTTGGATGGGAAGTGCCAGCCTATATTCATTGTCCGATTATTACGGATGAGGAGCATAAAAAGTTATCCAAACGCCGTGGTGATTCTTCCTTTGAGGATTTGGTAGAACTTGGTTTTCTGCCGGAAGCAATTGTAAACTATGTTGCTTTACTTGGCTGGAGTCCGGCGGATGACCGTGAGATTTTCAGCTTGAAAGAATTGGAAGAAGCGTTTGACTATCATAGAATTAATAAATCACCGGCAGTATTTGATATTGTGAAACTTCGCTGGATGAATGGTGAATATATCAAGGCGATGTCCGATGATGCGTATTATGAACATGCACTTCCGATTATCAAAAAAGTGATTACCAAAGATTTGGATTTGAAAAAAATTGCGGATTTGGTAAAAACACGAATTGAAGTATTCCCGGATATTACAGAGAAGATTGATTTCTTTGAAGAATTGCCGGAATATGATGTGGCGATGTACACTCATAAGAAAATGAAAACAAACAGTGAAAATTCATTGGAAGTATTGAACGAGATGCTGCCACGATTAGAAGCATTACCGGATTTCTCATTTGAGAATGTAGAAAAAGTAGTAAAAGATTATGTGGCTGAAAAAGAATGTAAGAATGGATTGGCACTGTGGCCGCTTCGTACAGCGGTTTCCGGTAAACAGATGACACCGGGTGGTGCTTATGAGATTATGGACATTCTTGGAAAAGAAGAGTCATTAAAGCGAATTAGAAAAGGAATTGAGTTGCTTAATGGAGTGCAATAAAGAACAAGAAGAGGCAATTATGCACCGGGATGGACCTGCTATGGTATTAGCGGGTCCCGGTGCAGGAAAAACCTATGTTATTACCAATCGTGTGAAAGCATTGATTGATGAATATGGAGTCAAGCCGGAACAAATTCTTGTTGTAACATTTTCAAAAGCAGCGGCAGTGGAGATGAAGGAACGTTTTGAAATGCTGACAGGTGGACAGCGTCTGCCTGTCAGATTTGGAACGTTCCATTCTGTTTTTTTTCAGATTTTGCGGCTGGCGTATCATTATGAGGTAAAAGACATTGCAACTCCGGCATTAAAATACCGGTTTCTGGAAGAAACACTCAATGAAACCGGATACGAGGTGGACGATAAAAAAGAATTTCTTTCCGATATTGAAAAAGAAATCAGCCGTGTAAAAGGGGAAGGAATCGAAATAGACTGTTATTTTTCCTCGGCGTGTTCCGCTGAAATTTTTCAGAAAATGTACCGGGGATATCAGGAAAAACTACAAAGACACCGTTGTCTTGATTTTGATGATATGGTAGTATATACATATCAGCTTCTAAAAGAGAGAGAAGATATCCGCAGACGCTGGCAGGCACAGTTTCGGTATTTACTGATTGATGAATTTCAGGATATCAACCGTTTGCAGTACGAGACGGTTTGTATGTTGGCAGAACCGGAGAATAATCTGTTTATTGTCGGGGATGATGACCAGTCAATCTATGGATTCCGCGGTGCTAAGCCGGGTATCATGCTTTCTTTCCCGAAACGCTTCCCGGACACAAAACAGATTGTGCTTGGCGTAAATTACCGTTGTTCGGATGAGATTATGAAAGCGGCAGAACGGCTGATTGGAAAAAATAATGAACGGTACGAAAAACATATTGTTGCAAACAAGGGCAAGGAACAGCCGGTGCATATGAAAAAATGCGAGAATTTACCGGATGAAGCCGAAAAGATTGTGGCACAGATACAGATGTATCAGAAAGAAGGCATTGCGTATCAGGAGATGGCAGTGTTATTTCGGACGAATATGCAGATGCGTTTGCTAGCCGGGAAACTGATGGAACATGGAGTTCCATTTACCATGCGGGAAAATCTTCCGAATTTATTTGATACTTGGATGGCAAAAGATATTATGTGCTATTTGCAGCTTGCACTTGGAAACCGGAGCCGTGAGAAATTTTTAAAGATTGCAAACCGCCCGGTCAGATACTTAAGCCGTACGGCTTTTACAGAATCAGAAGTAAGTTTTGATAAACTCCGTGCCTATTATGCGGTGAAAAATCAGGAGTGGATGGAAGAGCGAATCTGGAATTTTGAGTATGATTTAAAAAATCTGGCATCGCTTTCACCCTATGCGGCAATTCATTTTATACGAAAAGGCATTGGTTACGATGAATTTTTGAAGACTTATGCCGATGAGAGAAATGTAAATGCCGATGACTGGTTTGATGTGCTGGATGAAATGCAGGAGATGGCACGCGACAAAAAGAGCATTCCGGAGTTCCTTTCTTTTGTAGAAAATTACGGGGATACGCTGGAGGAAATACGGCAGGAGCAGAAGAAGCAGCAGGTCAAAGAAGAACCGGGTGTTTCATTGATGACGATGCACGCCTCCAAAGGCTTGGAATTTCCGGTTGTGTTTGTGCCGACATTAAATGAGGATATTGTACCGTACCGCAAGGCTGTTCAAGAGGGAAATTTAGAAGAAGAAAGACGTATGCTTTACGTGGCAATGACACGTGCAAAAACATATTTGCATCTGTCATTTGTGAAAGAGCGTTTCCATAAAGAGGCGGAGCCGTCACCATTTTTATATGAAATTTCGCCGGCTCTGAAGAATAAAATAAATAAGAAGCGAGGTAGATGAAGGTGAAAAAAGCAATAGCTTATGTGCTTGCCGGAGTAATGATGTTTGAAGTGGCAGGGCTGACAGCATCAGAACAGGCACAGGCGTCTGTAAAGGGAAAATTAAATGTGAAATCGGTTACCTTGGCAACCGGAAAATCGGTTACGCTGAAGGTGAAAAATAAAGGAAAGGCAAAGGTGCGCTGGAGTTCATCCAAGAAAAAGATTGCGAGTGTTTCTTCACGTGGTAAAGTGAAGGCAAAGAAAAAAGGAAAAGCAACCATAACAGCAACCGTTTCCTACCGTGGAAAAAAGAAGAAATTAAAGTGCCGTGTTACGGTTTTGCAGGGGGCAAAGAAACTTCGTATTGTGGACGAAGACAAAAAGAGTGTCAATTCCATTGTTTTAAATAAATTTGATTCTGTGAAATTGACCGGTGTAGTTTCACCAAAGAAATCAAACGACAAAGTGATGTGGAAGTCTTACAATCCGGAAGTGGCTACCGTTACAAGCAAAGGTGTTGTAACCGGTCAGTATGTCGGAAAAACGACGGTTCGTGCAAAGACCTACAGCGGCAAGCGCATCAAGGTAAAAGTTACGGTAAAAGCACCGGTGCTTTGTGATACGTTAAAGACCGCTTACATCAAAGATTTTAAGATTGGTGCAGCGGTGAATACGTGGCAGCTTGAGGGAGCCGGAGCCTACGCAAAAGCGAAGGCACTGATTACCAATCAGTTTAATTCGATTACAATGGAAAACCAGATGAAACCGGAGTCACTTCTGAGCAAAGAAAATCAGACACGCGGAACCGACACCAATGTTTTGATTAACGAAGAAATTCTTCAGAAAGTATTGAAACTTGCCAGTGATAACGGATTAAAACTGCGTGGACATACGCTTGTATGGCACAGTCAGACGCCGAAATGGTTCTTCCATAAAGATTATAATGTTGACAAGTCACTTGTTTCTAAGGATGTGATGCGTCAACGAATGGAAAGCTATATTAAGAAGGTTCTCACATACTGCCAGGAAAATTATCCGGGTGTTGTCTATGCATGGGATGTTGTAAATGAGGCGGTCAATGATGATGGTACGATGCGCACATCATCCAACTGGTATAAAGTATATGGTGATGCCGGCTATGTGACAGATGCGTTTACTTTTGCCCGTAAATATGCAGATAAAGATGTGAAACTTTTCTTAAACGATTACAATGAGTATGCAGCGGCAAAAAGAGACCGTATTTATCAGGTGGTAAAAGACTTGTATGACAAAGGCTTGTGTGACGGCGTTGGTATGCAGTCTCATTACTCCATGACAAGTCCGACAATTGCTGCGGTAAAGGTAGCAATTCAGAAGTACAACCAGATTGATCCGGGCAAGATTGAAATTCAGTTGACGGAGTTAGATATTCACAATACATTCCGAACAGCAGCTGACCAGAAAAGTGTAGCAACAAAATACCAGTCATTATTTAACATGCTGGTAGACAGCAGAAGAAATCAGAAAATCAATATTACCGGTGTTACCTTCTGGGGACTTACCGATGGGGATTCCTGGTTGTCTGATTTCAAAGGAGAAACGAGTTATCCATTGCTCTTTGGAGCAGACTATGCAGCGAAATCAGCTTATTTTGCTGTGCTGAACGCTGCCAAATAAGGAGGGATTGGTTTGAATCCAATTAGTGTTCTGATTCTTGTGTTAATTGTAGTTGCGGCTATCTTTGTGATTACTTATGTGGCACATGACCGTGGTTCCTCGATGTGTTCCGGATGCCATGGCGATTGTGCAAACTGTGGCAAAAAGCCGAAAAAAAAGAATAAGTACAAATACGATAAAAAATCGTAAAGTAGTTGTTGTATGTTTTTAAAAATTGGTATATAATAATAGTACCAGAAAGGAAGTTCCTTTCTCCTATATCAATAGGATACGAGGTATAAGGAGTTTACCTCCGCTGTACTGGCAGCGATAACAACTTTGCGTTTACTCTAATATGAGGATAATCTATCAAGTCGGGTGAAAAGCCTGATTATATGGTGGCAAGCACCAGAATGAAACCAGTTAATATGTCAGTTGAGAAGGGAAATCTTTATATTTTTGTATAAAGATTTCTCTTTTAATCTAAAGGGGATAAATGAAATACCAAACACGAAAAGTAAAGCATTTAACAGATTTACAGTTATTAGCACAATTACATTTAGGCGCAAAAATTTATTCAAAGTATGCGGAAAGTGCATTGTTGCTTATATTTAGCGGTGGAAAAAACAAACCATATGAGGCGTATGAGGTTTTTGCGCATAAATACAATTTCATGCATCTTGCCGGAGTTAAGAGTCAAACATTAGGTGCTGCGGAATTTTATCAAGCATGTTTAGAAGGAAAAATAAAAAGGGAAGATTGCTCACCTGTTCATTCAGTATCTAATATGTATTCGAAGGTATCGGTTTTGAACCAATTGTTGGATTTGAAAAATAGCAAGTGTTATAAAATCGGAGAAAAGGATTTGGTGACAAAAAATAATGATTTTGAGATGGCGATAGGTAATAGTTCAGGTGTCGTTGGATATGATCATAGAATTTCTTTAAAAGGCACAAATATTGTTGATAAAACCAAACTTCCAATGCCCACAACATTGATTACTACTCCAATTACCCAATTAGTGTCAAAACCGGAGAAGATAATATTTATATTGCAAAGAAATTTAGATGAAGAGAAATACGGGAAAATATTTTTTGAAATAAAAAAAGACTTATTGCAGGAAGAATATTATTTGTTACCCGCACAAATCAGGCAGCGTATTAATCCACTTGTCCAGTTAGAAAAAGAAGTTCCTTCATGAGAGACTATAACGCAAAGCGTTATCTCGTCTCTGCACGAAGGAACTTCTTTTTCTATTCTTCTACCTCAAAGGTAACAAAGATATATTTTTTATCTTTCTCAAATTTAGAGCTGTCTGTTTGTGCTCCTGTTAATTTCTGGTGTTTTACTTTGATGTTTACAGATTTCTGTGTTCCATCATTAAATGTAGCAGTGCAGGTTATGGTAACATTGCCAAGTGCTTTGTTTCTTGCGTGTAATTCCGAATCGCTTTCTGCTTTTCCATCGAAAAGTGCCGTTGCATCGGCAGAAGAAATTTTACAGTCGTCATCGGTTATACTTACAGTAAACTGCTTTTCCGGCGTTTCTTTTGCGTTTATGGTGAAGAAACGGTAATTTGATTGAGAGCTTCCTTTGCACAATTCGCCCTCCTTGAAATATTTGGAGTGTTCTGCTTTTGTAACAAAGAAATGCCCCTTATTGATGCGGTATGTGACCGTTTTAATGTTGTTTCCCTCAAACTGCAACGGGGCATTTATACTGTAGGAAACAAACTGTTTGCCTGCATCGCCGTCACACCACATCGAGGTATAACCGGGATTGGCATAGACCCTCATCTGATTTTTCTTTGTGTGTTTGATTTCTGCTGCGTTGACTTTCACAACAAAGGAATTTGTGACGGCTGTGTTCTGGGCTTTTTCCGGTTTAATAGTTTTATATCCAATGCCCCAAATAAGTGCCAGACAAGCGGCTGCGGCAATGGCGCTTTGTATTATTCGATGTTTTCTCATAGTGCTTTTCCTCCTTTTTGACCTAGACGGAGTTTCCTTTATGAGGATTTCCTCATCGGAAATATCCGGTCTGAGTGCTTGTTTTAAGATGTTTTCAAATTCAGTATCATTCATCATAAGGCAGCCTCCAATTTCTTTTTAAGAATCATTTTTGCGCGGCGCAGTCGGCTCTTTACCGTATTTTCTGAAACTTGCAGACAAGTGGCAATTTCTGAAATTTTTAAATCGGCAGAGTAGAATAGTTCGATTACCGTGCGGTACTTTTCCGGTAAATCAAAAACCATTTTTTGCACCAGTGCATTGGTTTCATTTTGCACTACCGTTTGCTCC
>OGEZ01001173.1_pt1 | contig 14529 bp, 13 predicted proteins | sample 1570831 | NCBI WGS metagenome assembly OGEZ01 (sample SAMEA2582059, study PRJEB24529) | metagenome | biome: Human gut stool | place: China | collected 2011
GTGCAGATTATGCAAATTTTGAAAGTGAATTGAAGAAATTGGAAGCATCTGGTGCAGAGTATGCCCATATTGATGTGATGGACGGCGAGTTCGTTCCGAACTTCGGCCTTGGCGTCGACTACATCCGCGGACTGCGGGAACTGACGAGTATTCCGCTCGATCTTCATCTGATGATTAAAGACCCGGAGTACAAGCTGCCGTGGATCGGCATTTACAAAGAGGACATCGTGACGATTCATTATGAGAGCACTTTCCAGGTGCAGCGCGCGCTCGATTACCTCGTGCCGTACGGCTGCAAGCGGTTCCTCGCGATCAACCCGGCGACACCGATCGGGCAGATCGAGGAAGTGCTTGATTATATCGACGGCGTCAATCTTCTGATGGTGAATCCGGGCTTTGCCGGACAGAAAATTGTGCCGAGTACGCTGCGCAAGGCGGAAAAGCTGCAGAAATTTCTGCAGGAGATGCACCGGGAGGACATCATTTTAGAAGTGGACGGAAACATTACGAAGGAGCACGGCGCGACGCTGCGTTCCTTTGGAGCCAGCATTTTTGTGGCGGGAACTCAATTTTTTCCTCTGCCGTGGGCGCGGCTGTCACCTGCTGCGGCAAGAAGCTCGCCCCTCTGGAGGCCGTGAAAGCACCCGAGGAAGAGCGCCTCAATGTAGAGCTTATCGAGAACGACTACTTCGTCTCCTCCTCCCACCCCATGACCAAGGAGCACTACGTCTCCTTTGTCGCCCTGGTAACAGGAGACACCCTGATCCTGCGGCGGCTCTACCCGGAGTGGGACCTGCAAACCCGCCTGCCCCGAATCGGCCATGGGAAGCTCTTTTGGTACTGCGTCCAGCACGGCCTTCGCTACCAGCTGGTGTAACCGGCCTATGTGTGGTATACTAAGAAAACCACATCATTTGTAAGGAGTTTTTCTATGGCAGACCAGTTTTCCCGTACCCGCCTTTTGGTTGGAGACGAGCCTCTCGCCCGTCTGGCCGCCGCCAAAGTAGCGGTGTTTGGCGTAGGCGGTGTTGGCGGATTTTGCGTTGAGGCTCTAGCACGCGCAGGTGTAGGAACTTTACACCTCTATGACGACGACACCGTGTCTGAGAGCAACTTAAACCGCCAGATTGTAGCCCTCCACTCCACCATCGGCCAACCCAAGGCAGAGGTGATGGCCCGGCGGATACTGGACATCAACCCCGCCTGCCAGGTGGAGGTGTTCCGCATGTTTTACCTGCCGGAAAACGCCGATCAGGTGGATCTGAGCCAATATGACTACGTGGTGGACTGCATTGACACGGTGGCCGCCAAGCTGGATTTAGTGGAAAGGTGTACCACTTTACAAGTTCCAATTCTCAGTGCAATGGGATCGGGTAACAAGCTGGATCCCACCGCCTTCCGCGTCACTGATCTGAGCAAAACTCAGGGCTGTCCCCTAGCCCGGGTCATGCGCAAGGAGCTGCGGAAACGTGGCATCACCCACCTGAAGGTGGTCTACTCTACGGAGGAACCCCTCACTCCTCTCCAGCCCGCCGAGGAGGAAGCTCCCGCCGGAACAGATACCCGGCCTCGCTCCACCGCCCGCCGGGCCACCCCCGGCTCCATCTCCTTCGTCCCCGCTGCCGCCGGACTGGTGGCGGCCAGCGCAGTCATTCGGGATCTGGGCGGGTTTTAAGGCAGAAATTTTTCGATAAAAAAGAGTGCTGCGGCCGAAAAGCCGCAGCACTCTTTTTTATAGGAGTTTATAGGAGCTGAATGAAATTCCACATCAGCTTACATCCGTAGAAAATAATGATCACACCGCACACAACATTGATGATCCGCAGCGTTTTGGCGTTGAAACGATCACTGAACAAAGAAATAGCAAGGGTGATGCCCGTGAACCAGAGACAGGATGCAATCCCCACGCCGGAAATAAATGGGATCGACTGCTGGGCAGGCAGGGTCACATGGAATGCCCCCAACATCATGGTCCCATCGATGATAGCCTGAGGATTGAACCAAGTCACCACACAGGCGGAGGATATGGTTTTCCGTATGGAATCCGTTGTTTTGGAGCGGTCGATCTCCTCCGCTTTTGCCCGGAGCAGCCCGATGCCGATGTAGATCACAATGAGGCTTCCTACACACAGGATCACCATCTGCAGCCATTGGTAACGCTCCATCACCGCGCCGATTCCAAAGAAGCAGGCAAAGGCCAGCGTCACATCAAAGAAAATGACGATCCAAGCAGTAAGCAAGGCACGGCGGCGTGTGTTGGTCAACGCGGAGTTTATCACAAACAAATTCTGCAGACCAATGGGAGCCACATAGGCAAGCCCCATGGTCAATCCCTGAAAAAAATATCCCATTGTTGTTCCCGCCTATCGTTTTATATGGAAAGGGCCGGGGCTTTACCCCGGCCCGAATTCTTATGGTTCTTACATCTGAACCCGGTGATAGACCTTCTTGCCCTTGCGGACCATGATGCCATCGCCGGACAGGTCGTCGGCGGTGTAGCGGGTATTTACGTCGGACACCTTCTCATCGTTGACGGTAACGCCGCCCTGCTCCACCAGACGGCGGGCCTCCTTTTTGGAGGGGGCCAGCTTGCAGGTGACCATCATGTCCAGGATGCCGATGGAACCGTCGGTGAGGTTTTCAGCGGTCAGGGTGGTGGTGGGCACGTTGCTCATGTCGCCGCCGCCCACAAACAGGGCCTTGGCCGCGTCCTGAGCCTTCTTGGCCTCCTCTTCCCCGTGGACCAGCTTGGTGAGCTCAAAAGCCAGGATCTCCTTGGCGGTGTTGAGTTGGCTGCCCTCCCACTTGTCCATCTCGTCGATCTGCTCCAGAGGCAGGAAGGTGAGCATACGCAGGCACTTGAGCACGTCCTGATCGCCCACGTTGCGCCAGTACTGATAGAACTCGTAAGGAGAGGTCTTGTTGGGATCCAGCCACTGGTCGTCACCGCCGAACTGCATGTTGCAGCCGTAGTGCTGGAAGAGGTAGTAGAAGTCGTAGGACTGCATGATCATGTAGTTGAACTCCAGGAAGCTCAGACCCTTCTCCATGCGCTGCTCGTAGCACTTGGCCCGGAGCATGTTGTTGACGGAGAAGCAGGCGCCCACATCCCGCAGCAGGTCGATGTAGTTCAGACCCAGCAGCCAGTCGGCGTTGTTCACCATCTGAGCCTTGCCCTCGCCGAACTCAATGAAGCGCTCCATCTGCTTCTTGAAGCAGTCGCAGTTGTGCTGGATGGTCTCAGGGGTCATCATGGAACGCATATCGGTACGGCCGGAAGGGTCGCCGATGTAGCCGGTGCCGCCGCCGATCAGAGCGATGGGACGGTTACCCGCCATCTGCAGGCGCTTCATCAGGCACAGAGCCATAAAGTGGCCCACGTGCAGGGAGTCAGCGGTGGGGTCAAAGCCAATGTAGAAGACGGCCTTGCCCTCGTTGATCATTTTAGAGATCTCTTCCTCGTTGGTGACCTGGGCGATGAGGCCGCGGGCCTTCAGTTCTTCATAGCAAGTCATTTTCCTTTACTCCTTTATCAAATCAGTTCATTTGCTTGTATTTCTTCTGGTTTTTGCTTTTTTGCCCGGCAGACATTGTAGACGATGACGCCGCCAATGACGATAGCCGCCCCAATGAGTGCCATGGGGCCCATTTTCTCCCCATAGAATACCGCCACAAGGATGGGATTGAGCACCGGCTCAATGCCGGAGACCAAGCTGGCCGTGACAGGAGGGGTGGTTTTGAGGCCGATGGTCAGCAAAATATAGGCCACCGCCACTTGGAATACGCCAAGTACCAAAAGGCTAGTAATCGCAGTAGGTGAAAAGTCAGTTTCCTTTATAAGAAATGGCAGCCCGGTTATGGCTGAGAGCACATCTCCCCAAAAGACAGAGGAGATGGCGTCACTGTCAGGCATGTCATTGAGAAGGAACACCCCAGCATAGGCCAGACCGGACAACAGGGCCAGCACATTGCCCAGTCCCCCTCCCATCTCCAGGCTGTCCAAAAAGAAGAACACCACACCGCCGAAAACCACCACACAGGTGATCACATCCAGCTTATCGGGCCGACGGTGAAAAAACAGCAGGGTGATGAGCAGCACAAAAATGGGTGCGGTAAACTGGAGCACGATGGTGTTGGCCGCCGTGGTCAGCTTGTTGGCAATGGAAAACAGGGCGTTACAGCCAAAGACCGAGATGGCTCCCAGAGCCACCCAGCGGTTGAGGCGCAGGGGATGCTTGACCCAGATCAGATAGGCCCCGATCACCACCAGGGCAATGGCGGTGCGGCTGCCGTTGATGGCCATGCCGCTCCAGGGGATGAGTTTAATGCACAGTCCCCCAATGCTGTAAAGCAGTGCCGCAGCAAATACACACAGGGTGCCCTTTTGGCTCTTAGTCATATCATGCCCCCTTTCCATGTAAAAAGCCCTCTGTCCGAATATTCGGACAGAGGGCATAGCAATGCGGTACCACCTCTGGTTCGTCCCTGCCTCGCAGCAGAGACCTCATGGAGTACGTGACTCCCTTCGCAATAACGGGCGAAACCCGGCCTGTCCCCTACCCACGCAGGAAATACGCTTCGGGCGGCTGCTCCAAGGGGTAATTTCACAAAGCGTCCTCTCCCCCTTTCACCAGCCGGGGGCTCTCTGCACAGGGTGATGCCTTGCTAAGGTTCCTTTTCTTCGCAGTATAAGAACTTTATCATAGTTTTTCCCCTTTGTCAACCGCTGGAAGGAGGTACCCCTTTTTTACTCTTTCAGAGGCGAAACGAAGTTTCGCACAAAGTTCTTTTGCCTACTTTTCTTTCAAGAAAAGTAGGTTACAGTCTGGCGACTCCAGTCTTCCGGGCGGCTTCGGCCACGGCCTTGGCTACCGCAGGCACAACCCGCTTGTCAAAAGCAGCGGGAATGATGTTGTCCTCACTCAGCTCCTCATCGGGAATGATGGAGGCCAGCGCCATGGCGGCGGCCATCTTCATCTCCTCGTTGATATCGCTGGCCCGCACGTCCAGAGCACCGCGGAAAATGCCCGGGAAAGCCAGGACGTTGTTGATCTGGTTGGGATAGTCGCTGCGTCCGGTGGAGACCACCTTGGCTCCACCCGCCTTGGCGTCCTCGGGGAAGATCTCCGGGGTGGGGTTGGCGCAGGCAAAGACGATGGCGTCCTTGTTCATGGTCTTGACCATCTCGGTAGTCACCAGGTTGGGGGCGGACACACCGATGAACACATCCGCACCCACCAGCATGTCGGCCAGAGTGCCCTTGCGCTTTTCCAGATTGGTGCGCTTAGCGATCTCCTGCTGGGCCCAGTTCATGTCGGGGTTGCCCTCATACAGCGCTCCAAACTTGTCGCACAGGGTGATGTCCTTGAAACCAGCCTCCAGCAGCAGCTTGGTGATGGAGATGGCGGCGGAACCGGCCCCAGAGAAGACCACCCGGACCTCCTCCTTCTTCTTCCCTACCACCTTCAGAGCATTGGTCAAGCCAGCCAGAGCAATAATGGCGGTGCCGTGCTGGTCGTCGTGGAAGACGGGGATGTCACACATCTCCTTCAGGCGGCGCTCAATTTCAAAGCACCGGGGAGCGGCGATATCCTCCAGGTTGATGCCGCCGAAGGAACCGGAAATGTTATACACGGTCTGGACAAACTCGTCCACGTCCTTGGTCTTGACACAAAGAGGGAACGCATCTACATCGGCAAAGCGCTTGAAGAGCACGCACTTTCCCTCCATGACGGGCATACCAGCCTCGGGGCCAATGTCGCCCAGGCCCAACACGGCAGTGCCATCGGTGATGACGGCCACCAGGTTGTGGCGGCGGGTCAGCTCATAACTCTTCTCGGGGTGCTTCTGGATCTCCAGGCAGGGCTGGGCCACGCCGGGGGTGTAGGCCAGAGACAGTTCCTCCTTGTTACCCGCAGGCACAGTGGCCACCACTTCAATTTTACCCTTCCACTCCCCGTGCAGACGCAGGGACTCCTTCGCGTAATCCATAACAGTTCCTCTCTTTCTATGTAAGTCAACAAAATATTTGTTTTGTTTCCTTGTCCTCCATTTGGGACATAGTATGTTTTATTATACCACCCCCTGCCCCCGCTCCGCAACCGAAAAGCGCCTCCCAGAACCGGGAGGCGCTTTTCCTTATAAAATAATGCAGATGAGTCCGCCGGAGCCCTCGTTGATGATGCGCTGGAGCGTTTCCCGCAGCTTCTCCCGGGCGTCCTCGGGCATACGCTTGACCTTGGCGTTCAGGTCCTCCCCCACCAGTTCGTGGAAGGACTTTCCAAAAATATTGGACTGCCAGATCTTGGCCGTGTCCCCCTCAAACTCCTGGAGCAGATAGTGGATCATCTCCTCGCTCTGCTTCTCACTGCCTACAATGGGCGAGACTTCCGTCTCAATATCTGCCCGGATCATGTGTATAGAGGGGGCGCTTGCTTTCAGCCGCACGCCATAGCGTCCCCCCTGGCGCACGATCTCCGGCTCCTCCAGTACCAGGGAGTCGATGGAGGGCACGACAATTCCGTACCCCGTCTCCTCCACTTCCTTGAGGGCGTCGGCTACCTTGTCATAAGATGCCTTCACCTGGGCCAATTGGGTAAGCAGCGCCATCAGATCTCCGTCGTTGCCGATCTGGAAGCCCGACTGCTGGGAGATGGTGTCGTAGAACAGAGACCTGGGCAGCTCCAGGCTGGCACAGGCCAAGCCGGTACCCAAATCGATGGAAGTCACCCGAGCCTGGCTGACCTGCTCGCACTCCCGCATAGAGGCCACCGCCTGCTCCACATCCCGGATGCGTCCCAGCTGACTCGCTCCCTGGCGGATGGCCTCGTAGAGAGCTGCCTTGATGGGGTGCTCCTGAGGCAGGGCATCCACCCAAGGGGGCAGGAACAGGTCCATCTCTTTGAGCGGGAACTCATAGAGCACCTGCTTGAGCAGGGCGCTTACGTCCTCTTCCTCCATCTCCAGGCAGTTGGCGGCCACACAGGTGACCTGGTGGCGCTGGGCGATCTCATCTCGGATGGCCTGGGTCCGCTGGGAATTGGGGTGGGCAGAGTTGAGGAGCACCAGGAAAGGCTTGCCCAACTCCTTCAGCTCCCGGATCACTCGCTCCTCCGCCTCCAGATAGTCCTCCCGGGGAATCTCGGTGATGGTGCCGTCGGTGGTGACCACGATACCGATGGTAGAGTGCTCGGCAATCACTTTTCGGGTGCCTACCTCGGCGGCCTCGGACATGGGGATCTCATGGTCAAACCATGGAGTGGTGACCATGCGCTCGGTCTCCCCCTCCAGCTGTCCCACTGCTCCGGGCACCATGTAGCCCACGCAGTCAATAAGCCGCACCTGGAACGCCGCCGAGGCGTCCATGGATACGGTCACCGCCTCCTCAGGGACAAACTTGGGCTCTGCCGTCATGATGGTCCGCCCGGAGCCGCTCTGGGGCAGCTCATCCCGGGCCCGCTCCCGGCGATAGACGTTGTCGATGTTGGGGATGACCATACTCTCCATCACCCGTTTGATGAAGGTGGACTTCCCGGTGCGCACCGGCCCCACCACACCGATGTAGATATCGCCGTCGGTCCGACGGGCGATATCCTCATAGATTTTGCGCTCTTCCACTGCCATTCCTCCCTTTTGGCTTGCCTTGGTATTTCGTTACACTGTATGAGGATAAGCTGTAGAATATGCCCTGTTTCCGGGGGCACAGAAAAACGCGCCCCGTCTCCGGGGCGCGTGTGTGGTATGAATCAAAAAGAAGATGGGATAAGCAGCATCTTCCCGGTGGGCAGGCTCCCCTCCTCCAGCTGATTGGCCTGAAGGATCTGATGCTGGGTGGTGGCGTAGGCCTTGGCGATGTCCCACAGAGTCTCCCCCGGCGCGGCCAGACGCAGCACCACCGAGGGTTGCTGTCCCTCCTGCTTTCCTCTCGGTTCCCCCAGGACGGCGGAGCTCACCGCCAAGGCCCGCTGGGGCTGGAGCAGTTGGAACTGGAACTCGGCGGTAAAACGCACCTCCAGCCCGCCTGCTGCCGGAGTGGCAAACACCTCCCCCGGACACAACAGATGGCAGCGGCACACCGCCCCGGCGGGCGCTTCCACCCGGCAGCTGAGAGGCAGAGTGCGCTGGAAGGCCTGCAGGTTCTCCTCCTCGTCCAGATAGAGCACCGTCACCAGGGCCGGTCCGGTGAGGACTACCTCGTTGCCCTCTCGGCTCTGGGTGATCTCTCCTAGGTTGACCCAGCTGTCCACCACGCTGCGGGGCAGCGACCCGGTCTCCAGCAGCTCCCGCACATTCTGGGCACGGCTGGACTGGTCCAGCAGCTTCCACAGGGTGTGCTCCTCCCGGGCCACCTGGGTCTCCCAGGCGGTACTGTACAGATCCTGTAAAAGCTGCATCGGCCGATGGCACCACACCTGGGCCTGAGCCAGCACGTCCAGAGTGACCTCTACGCTGCGGCCGTCCTCTCCGCTGGGCAGACAGGTAAACTGGGTCAGCTCCAGATCCATCTGGCACTCGCTCCCCTCACCCACGCCGGGGATCTCCATCACCTGGGAGAAGGGCATGGACTCCCGGTAGGGAGTCAGAGCGCCCCCCGCCTCCTGGACCAGCAGTTGGAGCTCCACCGTGCCTTTGAAGATCAGCTTACTGCCGATGAGCTTACACTCCCCGCACACCGGCTGGGCCTGGCAGGCCATTACTTCCATGCCCTCACCCTGGCCGCCGTTGAGGCGTATTTGATCTGTGAAGGTAAAGGGCTTCTCCTGGACGACACTGAGCTGATAGGTCTCCGCCTGGGCGATCATCTGCTCCACCTTGTGCTCCTCCGGCTCCAGCACAGACTGACAGCACATGTGCTCCGTGGGCTGGAAGGCGGTGATCTCCACCGCCAGGTCCACACGCAGCAGTACCTTTCGGGGATTGAGGGCCCGGGCCTCCGCACCCCGTACCCGGGCGCAGGCGGATACCATTCCCTGTTGGGTAAGCGTGGGTGCGTCCATCTGACTGGTAAAAGGCAGGGCGGCCTCCAAACGGCGCAGACCGCCTCCCTCCTCCGGCTGGTAGAGTACCACCGCCCGCACACTGCCGCTGGCCTCGGCCAGTCCATCCCGTGCCTGCTTGCCGTTCAGGGTGGCCTGGGCACACACGGCCACGATACGCATAATGTCCGGACAGGCGTCGGGCACAATGGTCTCCAGAGTCTCCTCCTGGCACACCGTCCCGCTTGCCGCCACTTCGTAGCAGTGGGTCACTTCCCGGTCAAATTCCAATTCCATACTGTCCTCTCCCTTTTCCTTGAGTGTCCCGCCGCGGCGGGCTATCCGGCTTTGGGACACTATATGCGCCGGAGAGGCCGCTTATGTCCAAAAACAGTTTCTCCCCCCTTCAAGCCCGCAGGCTTGAAAGGGGGAGGTCCCTCACGGCTCCCGATGCAGGCCAAATAGCCGCCGCAGCAGTCCCCGCAGACATTTCGGAGAACGTACCACCACAATGCCCATCTACTTATGCCTCCCTCCTGACAGACTGTACTTTAGTATATGGCCCGCTCCCCCGCTTTGACACAAAAAAAGCGGAACGCCCGAAAGCGTTCCGCAAAAAAGTTTATTTCCGTTCCCAGTCAGGGATCTGCTTGGCCTGCTCGTAGAGGCGCACATAGCTCTCATGGCGGCTTTTGGCGATCTCTCCCGCCTTCACCGCCGCCAGCACCGCGCACCCCTTCTCCTTCACATGGGCACAATCCTGAAACTGGCACTGGTCCACATAGGGAGCAAACTCCCGGAACCGTCCGGCCAGCTCCTCCTTGCGGCACAGCTCCATCTTGTCCACGTCAAAGGACGAGAACCCCGGGGTGTCCGCGACGACTCCGCCGCAGCTCAGCCGCACCAGCTCCACGTGGCGGGTGGTGTGCCGTCCCCGGCCCAGCTTGTCGCTGACCTCTCCGGTCTTCAGAGCAATGCCCGGCTCCAGCGCATTGAGGATGCTGGACTTTCCTACGCCGGAGTTTCCTGTAAAGGCAGATACCTTGCCAGAAATCAGTTCCTTGAGCTGGTCGATACCCTCTCCGGTCTCGGCGCTCACTTCCAGCGCCTGGTAGCCAGCCCTCCGGTAGAGGGCGGCCAGCTCCGCTCCGGAAGCCAGATCGCACTTGTTCACGCACACGATACTCTCGCAGTGGTTTCCCTCCGCGATGGCGATGACCCGGTCGATGAGGAAGGGGTCGGTTACCGGAATGGACTGGGATGCAATGATGACCAGCTGGTCGATGTTGGCCACGGCGGGCCGGGCAAACTGGTTTTTCCGGGGCAGGATGGCATCCAGAGCTCCCTGTCCGTTGTCCAGGGGGGTGAATTCCACCCGGTCCCCCACCAAGGGGGTGATCTTCTCATGGCGCAGCTTGCCTCGTCCCCGGCAGGCGGTGATAGTGCCGCTGCCGTCGTCCACGTAGTAGAAGCCGCTCAGGGCCTTAAAAATGATTCCTTCCATCAGCTGTCAAAGTCCACGGTCTGGTCGTATGCCTTGGCGCCATCAATATACACGGTGTACACCTGCTTACCGGTTCCCTTCAGGTCCAGCTGGAAGCCGCCCTCCAGGTTGGTATCGTAGGTTCCGCTGTGGACCTTATTGCCCTGAGAATCGTAGACATCCACGTTGACCACCGCACCGGCGTCCGGCAGGGTGAAGCTGACCGTTTTGGTGACCTCGGAGGGGATCGGCTGGGTGTTGGGATCGGGACCGTCGCTGATGATGATGTTGATGGCCGTGCCCTGGTCCACCTTGGTGCCCTCGTTCACCGACTGGAAGCACACCTGGCCCTTGGGGTAATCATTGCTGTACTCGTGTTCCACACTTCCAACATCCAGGCCCTTGCTGGTCAGCATCTTTCGGGCCATATCCTCCGTTTGTCCCAGCAGTCCGGGCATATCCACCTGCTGTGTCTCCTTGCCCAGGCTGACCACCAGAACAACAGTGTCTCCGTCCGAGAGGACAGAGTCCTTCTCAGGAATGGTAGAGATCACGTGATCCTTCTCGATCTCATCGCTATACTCCGTTCTGGAGCTGAAGTCGATGTTCAGGGTCATACCGTTCTCTTTGGCCAACGCCTTTAGCTGCGCACTGGCGGTGACGTAGTCTTTGTCCGCCAGATCAGGCATGAGCACCTCATCGCTCTGTCCGGTGCTGACCACCACCTGAATGACCGTACCGGTATCCGCAGTAATCGCACTGTTGGCGGTAGGATCCTGAGAGAGGATGGTACCCGCAGGCTTGTCGCTCTCCTTCTCCTGCACGATCTCCAGGGTAAAGTCGCCCAGCAGATTGGTATCCACGGAAGCCTCACTGTACAGAAGGCCGGTCACCGGAGGTACCCGCTTGGTGTTCCCACCCTGGAAGCTGCCGGAAAAGACCGTGGAGAACATGATGAAGACCAGAGCGGCTACAAACACCAGAATGGCAGCCACCGCGCCGATCACCGGCCAGTTGGGGCCGCGGCGCTCCTCCTCTTCATCTTCCTCCTCTTCCTCAATGCGGCGGGCTCGCCGATCCTGACGCTCCGTTCTGGAGACAGGCGTCTCTCTGCGCCCACTGGAGGTACGGGGAGGAACGGTGTGGATCTGAGTGCGGTCCACGTCCTCCTCCTCTTCGGGGTGGAAGTCGTTGGGGCTGAAATCAAAGTTGATATTGGGGTTTTTCCGGAACTCCTCCAAATCGGCCAGCATGGCATCGGCGGAGGGGTAACGGTTGTCCGGGTTGGGAGCCATGGCCTTCATGGTGATGGCCTCCAGCGCCTCGGGAATGGTGGGATCGATCTCCCGGGGGGAGAGCGGAATGGAATTGATATGCTGGATGGCCACCGAGACAGGGGTATCCCCCTCAAAGGGCAGGCGGCCGGTAATCATCTCATAGAGGACCACACCGGCAGAGTACAAATCGGAGCGCTCGTCAATGTGGCTGCCCCTGGCCTGCTCAGGAGAAATGTAGTGTACCGATCCCAGAGCCTCCTGGGTGAGGGTGCTGTGCCCTCCGGAGGTCACCCGGGCAATGCCGAAGTCGGCCACCTTCACGCTGCCGTCCCGGAGCACCATGATGTTATGGGGTTTGATGTCCCGGTGGATGATGCCGCGGCTGTGGGCGTGCCCCAGCGCCTTGACGATCTGGGTGATGAAGTGCAGGGCCTCCCGCCAGTTGAGCTTGTTCCCCTTCTTCTGCATGTACTGCTTCAGGGTAATGCCGTCGATGAGCTCCATGACGATGTACTCGATATCGGAGGAGCGGCTGACGTCGTACACGGCCACAATGTTGGGGTGAGACAGCATGGCAACAGCCTGAGACTCATCGTGGAAACGGCGGCGCAGCTCTGCGTCCTGGGCCAAATCGTCCCGCAGGATCTTCAGGGCCACCAGACGGTTGAGCCGATGGCAGCGGGCCTTATAGACCCGGGCCATACCGCCCACGCCGATGAGCTCCAGGATTTCATATCGATTGTCGAGTAATTTACCGATGTACTGATCCATGGTAAATATCCTCCTTTGTAGGCTTTCCCAGTCGGACTGGGGATTGACTGGTTTGGGCTTGACAGAATATCAGCACTGGATCAGCACCGCCGTCACGTTGTCCGGCGCCCCCCGGTGCAAAGCGATGTCCAGCAGGCGGCGGCAGCAGGTGCATGCCTCGCCTCCGTGGATCACTTCATATAAAATCTCCTGCTCGGAGACCACATTGCTCAGCCCGTCGCTGCACAGCAGCAAAAAGTCCCCTTCGTTCAGCTTCTGCCGGAACAGATCGGCCCGCAGCTCAGGGTCCGCGCCCAGGGCGCGGGTGATGAGATTCTTATGGGGATGGGTTCTGGCCTGGTCGGGGGTCAGCTCGCCTCGCTCCACCAGATCCTCCACCAGAGAGTGGTCACGGGTCACCCGGACAATACCGCCCTCCTCGGAGAGATGGTAGGCGCGGCTGTCTCCCTCGTTGAGGATCAGGGCCTGCCCCTCCTCCACCAGAGCGGCCACCATGGTGGTGCCCATCCCGGCGCAGTCAGGTTCAGTAACCGCGCGGCGGAAGACTTGTTCATTAGCGGTGGCCGCAGGGCGCTCCATCCGGCTGCGGTCCGACAGGCCGCTGCGGCCCTCGTCCTGCAAAAATTCCCGCATGAAGATGTCCACCGCCATGGAACTGGCCACATTTCCTGCCTTGGCTCCGCCCATGCCGTCGCACACCAGGGCCACCACCCGCCCGTCGGGCAGGATCTGGTGGGCAAAGGCGTCCTGATTCTGTGTCCGGATCACACCGCGGTCGGTGATACCCCACACATTCATGGCACATCTTCCTTTCTTCCGGCGGCCCTGGGGCCGCCCTTACGTTCTCTTGCTTGCTCCCCCATGGCCTTACGCCGCAGCTGTCCGCAGGAGGCGTCGATGTCGCTGCCCAGCCGGCGGCGGACCGTGACGGTGACGCCGTGGCTCTCCAGACGTTTCTGGAACGCTGCCACCCGGCGGCTTGGCTTCAGGGGACTCTCCTCCACGTCGTTGAGAGGGATGAGGTTCACATGCCCCGGCATCCCCTTCAGCAGACCGGCCAGCAGGTCGGCCTGGCGGTCGGAGTCGTTGACCCCGTCGATCATGGCGTACTCATAGGAGATCCGCCGCCCGGTGGTTTCAAAGTACCGGCGGCAGGTGTCCATCAGCCGCTCCACTCCCACCGCGCGGTTCACCGGCATAATTTTGGACCGGGTCTCGTCATCGGGAGCATGCAGGGAGACAGACAACGTTAATTGTAACCCACGTTGGGCCAATTTGTCAATTTGATCTACTAATCCGCAGGTGGACAGGGAGATGTGGCGCATGCCGATGTTCAATCCCTCGGGGTGGTTGACCAGGGTGAGGAACTTCATCACCGTGTCATAGTTGTCCAGAGGCTCGCCGATGCCCATGAGCACAATGTTGGAGATGGGCGCCCCGCTGTCCAGCTGGGTGAAGAGCACCTGGTCCACCATCTCAGCGGGGGTAAGGTTTCTCACCTTGCCAGCCAGTGTGGAGGCGCAGAAGGCGCAGCCCATGCGGCAGCCCACCTGGCTGGAGACGCAGACGGTGTTGCCGTGCTTATAGCGCATGAGCACCGTCTCAATGCAGTTGCCGTCCCCCAGCTCCCACAGGTATTTGATGGTGCCGTCCAGCTGGGACACCTGCTTGCGTGCCACCTTGGGCACGGTAAGAAAACAGGTCTCCTTCAGCTTTTCCCGCAGCGATTTGGACAGGTCGGTCATCTCGTCAAAGGAGGTGACTCCCCGGTAGATCCAGCGAAAAATCTGCTTGGCGCGGAAACCGGGCTCCCCCTGGCTTTTGAGCCAGGCGGTCAGCTCCTCCGGGGTCATGGATTTGATATCGGTCAAGGGGCCTCCCCTACCTTTCGCAGTTTACAGATGAAGAATCCGTCCGTTTGGTGGACCTGGGGCCAGAGGGTGATCTCCCCTGCCTCCACCCGCCCCGCCGCTCCGGGCAGTTCAAAGGCCTCCCGGACAAACTCCGGGGGCTTTTCCAAAAA
>OGEZ01001174.1_pt1 | contig 14510 bp, 14 predicted proteins | sample 1570831 | NCBI WGS metagenome assembly OGEZ01 (sample SAMEA2582059, study PRJEB24529) | metagenome | biome: Human gut stool | place: China | collected 2011
TACTCAGTGTCCTCTGTGGTGAGTTTCGTCAAATCCGATATAGAATGTTACTTTTTCTTTTCCTAACAGTTCTCTTAATTCCTCGTGTGTTGTCTGTGCGATAAATCCTCTTTCTTGCAGCACATCATATACGTTTTGACTCATTTTATATATCTCCTTTTAAATTCTCTTCTTAATTTGTGTTTATATAATATAGTCCACGGCCTATGCCGTTCCTTTGAACTTATGGGAATTCCTCTATAATCTTATGCAGCCGCTCCCAAGTTCTCTTAACAGATGATCCGGACATTCGTTCTCTTCCTGTATGCATGTCCACCATATCTGATTCTGATGATATAATGTCTGCATGCTGATCTAATACCCCAAAATTGTCACCTCAAAAATATCATGATTTCTAGTTTTTAAAGCTATGGATCGGTGCTGGAATTCTTCCTCCACGATTCACAAATGCATCGCATGAAAATTCATTCACTGGCATAATTGGTGCATATCCAAGTAATCCACCAAATTCTACCTGATCTCCAACATCTTTTCCGATTGCTGGGATCACACGGACAGCAGTTGTCTTCTGATTGATCATACCAAGTGCCATCTCATCTGCGATCAGTCCTGCGATCGTTGTTGCTTTTGTTTTTCCTGGAATTGCGATCATATCAAGTCCTACAGAACATACACATGTCATAGCTTCAAGCTTTTCAATAGTAAGTGATCCTGCATTAACTGCATCAATCATTCCCTGATCTTCACTGACTGGAATAAATGCACCACTAAGTCCACCTACATATGATGAAGCCATTACACCGCCTTTCTTAACCTGATCGTTAAGAAGTGCAAGTGCTGCTGTTGTTCCTGGAGCACCGGCTCTTTCAAGTCCGATTTCTTCAAGAATTTCTGCAACAGAATCACCGATTGCTGGTGTTGGTGCAAGTGAAAGGTCAATTATACCAAATGGTATACCAAGTCGTTTAGAAGCTTCCTGGGCAACAAGCTGTCCTACTCTTGTTATCTTAAATGCTGTCTTTTTGATAGTTTCACAGAGTACTTCAAAGCTCTCTCCTCTTACGCTTTCAAGAGCATATTTAACAACACCAGGACCACTGACACCTACATTGATGATAGCATCATCCTCTGTAACTCCGTGGAAAGCTCCTGCCATGAATGGATTGTCATCTGGAGCATTACATAATACAACAAGCTTTGCACAGCCAAGAGAGTCTGCATCTTTTGTTAAAGCAGCAGTCTCTTTAACTATTTCACCCATAAGTCTTACAGCATCCATATTGATACCTGTCTTTGTAGAACCAACATTTACTGAGCTGCATATAAGCTCTGTAGATGCAAGTGCCTTAGGGATCGAACGTATAAGCAGTTCATCACTCTTTGTCATACCCTTTGATACAACCGCAGAATAACCACCGATGAAATTAACTCCTACTTCGTGGGCAGCCTTATCAAGTGTCTTTGCAATAGTTACATAATCGTCAGGTGTTTTACAGCATGAGGCACCAACTAACGAAATAGGTGTAATAGAAATTCTTTTATTAACTATTGGAATACCTATTTCCCTTGATATTTCCTCTCCTGTTTTTACAAGGTCTTTAGCAAGAGTTGTGATTTTTTTATATATTTTCTCATTTACCTCATCAAGATTCTCGCTTGCACAGTCAAGAAGGTTAATACCAAGCGTAATTGTTCTTACATCAAGATTTTCCTTCTCTACCATTTTGTTGGTTTCAGTAACTTCATATATGTTAATCATTTTTCTCCTCATTTCCGCATCGCCTATGGCGTATACTTAATAATAGTTAATTAAATTCTATGCATCATATCAAAGATTTCTTCTCTCTGGCACTTAATAACAACGCCTATCTCGCTTCCAAGCTTATCAAGTTCATCATTAACATCATCAAAACCACTTGTTGAGTTAGATAAATCAACTATCATCATCATATTAAAGTAACCTGATACGATAGTCTGGGAAATGTCAAGAATATTAATTCCTGTATCAGCTAAGTATGTACATACCTTTGCGATAATACCTACTGTGTCTTTTCCTACAACTGTAATTACACATTTTTTCATACTAATCTCTCCTTTCATAATTTACATAAAATACTTCTCAATCGTTTTCTGCATTCCTCTCGCCACAGGAAGCACCACATTTCCTGCGACGGTACACTCCCGATACCCAACTCCCATAAGGTAGTCTGTATTAATCACATAACTGTGATGAATTCGAATAAAGTTATCCGGCATCTTCTCCAAAAATGCAGCTAATGTCATGCGGCTATGAACAGTTCCCCACCCATTGGTAGTGATATACAAATCATGGTTCAGTATTTCCGCATAAATAATCTGCTTGATGGGTAATCGAAGCTTTTTCCCCTCACTGTAAAAGTAAAACATGATATTCTCCTCGAAACGCTTTTTCCACCCCTTTTCTATATTCCCATAGTATACAAAATCCCCGTACCAACTTTTTTTCAAAATATTTAGGATTTATAAAAAGGTATAAAAATCCATCACTATTTTATCACTTTATGGCGAAAAATCGGGTGTTGTGTCGTAACTAACGGTTCTATCGACGTAGACGGTAAAATTTTCCTATTGGTAAATTTAAAATATAGAAAATGCAAAAAAGACAGCTGCCGCTGATTTTGCAACAACTGCCACTTCGATTATTCATATTTTCTTAAAGTCCCATTTCCTCACAGATATCCCCATACCAATACACTTCTTCTTTTTCGATATAAGAAAGTAAGATAGCATCCATTTCAAATTCCGGATTCAGTTTGCTCATATTGCATGCGGTCAGTGTCGCCTCGGAAAGGCGCAAAAACATTTCCTTTGCCTCACCGGCAGGAGCACGCTGTAAACAAACCGTATAAATTAACGGCAGCAAGTCTTCCCGCTGAATCTGCGGGCACCGCTGTTTTTTATCGGCACTCCATGTCTCTAAACAGGCACGCGCAGTCTTTACATCCCGGCACGCCTCCTCTGTATGGATATTTTCAGCAATAAATTTTAAAATCCACTCCGGAACCTGTGCACCGCCAGGCAAGTGCTTTAACTGTCTTTTCGCCTGTGCCGCATGAATTAACTGTTCCTTCTGAATCGGACCACGAAACAAATCCGAATAGCGCTTCGCATAACGTGAACTGTCTCCAAAGACCTCTGACAAAAACTTTGCATTGGACGGTTTTGTCGCATAAACCGACTTTGCAAGTTCCCAGATAACCTCCTGCATATGCTGTGCCACCGTGTACTGGCGCGCATACCGGTTTTCATGTAAAAAACGGTCAATTTGTTTGCGCGGAGTTTCCCTGCGTTTTCCGTGCTTTTGCTGCCATGCAGGGAAATTCACTTCATCGAGAAGTTCATCTAAGCGTTTTTTCTCCTCATCTCTCACCCACGAAAGAATACTGTCTCTGTATTGTTTCACATAATTAAGTGCCGTCTGGCTGTACCCTTTGAACCAGTCAACACGTCCTCCCATCCACCACAGAAATTCCTCCGTGGAAAAATCAAGCGTTCCCTCATACGCATTCATCAGCTCTCTCGTACTCCGTGTGTGGGAAATCACCACATTGTCTTCTAAATTTTCCTCATAGAAAGCAATCATTTTCTCGCACTGCTCCATCGATTTCTTATGGTCAATGCCGTAAAGATAAATCATTTCCTGATAATCATTGACATAAAAAGACGGTTCACCGATTCCCACCATCAAATACTGCTTCGTCTCCTCCCTGTCAAGCCCCATGGCAAATGCCATTTGAAAAACCGCCTGACGGCTCGGCCTATGATACTTTTCCAAACCAAACCAGCGGTGCATCGTAGGAAGAGAGGCGAAATCCACACGGCCGGTTCGCTGGCGGAATACTAAAAATGCCTGACGCCTCGTCTGTTTATCCGGTTCATTTTCTCCCCATGGATACCCCATCCGCTCCATAATAAATTCATCAAATTTCATCCAAGCACTCCCATTCCATACGCCATTCCGACAAACAAGTAACTGCACAAAATCGGAATGGACTTGATAAATCCTCTACGAACGGCTTTCATGTTCTTCCTTCTCCCTGTCAATAAACATCATAATAAAAGCGGCAAGCAAAAAGAATGCACACACTAAAATTGCCTTTTCCTTCATATAAAAAATGCATACATTCCCAAGTACGGCACCAATAATAAAGCACAAAATCACACCATAATAAAGGATGCTTTTTGACAGGCATTTCTTTTCTTTCGTATGTATATAATCGCACAAATTCTGTGTACCGCTGCGAAGATTTCCGATACACATCGTGGTCGCAATTCCGTTTCCGTGAATCTTACGGAAACTCTCTACCTGAATTCCGCAGGCAAGTGACGTTAAGCTGTTTGCTAAGAGATTAAGAGAAACCGGAATAAAGCACACGCCGGCAAGGACAATTGCCTCTAACAAGACAGAAATCTGCCGCCAATGAAGTCTTCTTTTCTCATCCATCCGAAAACGCACCAAATCCGCAAGCATAATTCCTGCCGCAAATGCAAGTACCGGAAACAGATACCGCACAACCTCCGGCCAGTTTCTCTCGGATATGCTTACGCCAAGCAACAGCATATTTCCCGTCTGTGCATTTGCAAATACATGGTCGCGCATGATGTACGAATACGCATCCATAAATCCACCGGATGCCGCTAACACGATTCCTAACTCGATGGACTCTGACATCTGCTTTGCTATTTTTTTCATTTCTATCGCTCCTTTATCACAATTGTATCACCCGGTGCAAACACCGTGTTTCCATTTGGAATAATCAATTCTTCCCCCCGCTGAATCATCACGACTAACTTTCCTTTTCCGAGATGAATCCGCGATAAACTTTTGCCTACCCATTTGTGACTGCCGTCTAACTCAATTTCAATTAGCCGCACACCATCCACATCACTCGGTGCCTTTGCACTGAGAATCAATGTGTCGCCCGGCACAAGCACTGTGTCTCCGTTTGGCGTCACATCTTTTTCATCCCGCTGAATCTGAACGAGAAGCGTCTCTGGCGGCAGCAAAATATCTCTAATCTTACTGCCCGCCCACGGATGATTTTCTTCAACCGTAAACTGGATAAATTGAACCGGCACCTCTTCGGTGTAATCGGTAAAAGTCTTTAATACGTCTTCTTTATCATCAATCATATGGAGCATTTTCGCTACATACGGAAGCAGTGTTCCCTGCAAAAGAATGGAAAAAAGCACGATGAAAAATATCATGTGAAAAATGTCGTGTTCAAACACCGTGCCGCTGCTCCTTGCCATTATCGCAAACACAATGGACGCCGCTCCGCGAAGTCCCGCCCACGAAACTAATATCTGCTGCCGCCATTTACTTCGGAAAGGCGTTAACAGCAAACACACAACCGCAGGTCTGGCAACAAACGTCAAAAACAACGCAATCATCAGTGACGGAAAGACAACCGCCGGCAGTGCCGATGGAAATGCCAACAATCCGACAAGGAAAAAGACTAACATCTGCATCAAGCCGGTCACACCGTCAAAGAAATGTACCAGCGACTTTTTATTGTCCAAATCCGCATTTCCCAGTACAATACCAAACAAATACGCACTCAGGTATCCATTGCCGCCAACTGCGGAAGGAACCGCATACGCCAAAAGTACGAAAGCAAATACTAAAATAGTATCAAAGCCTTCTGTCGTAACCTGAAATTTTTTCAACACGAAAATCGTAATTCCCGCCATCAAGGCACCGATTGCCACGCCATAAATAATCTGCGCAAACACCGTATAGGTAATGGCTCCCGCACTGATTTTGCCACCACTAATCAAACCAAGCATAATCGTAGTAAGCATATAGGAGCATGGGTCATTACTACCACTTTCCACCTCTAAAAGAGAGGCAGTCCGGTACTTTAAGTTCAACCGTTTAGAACGCAGAATCGAAAACACCGACGCCGCATCGGTCGAGCTTATCAGCGAGCCAATCAAAAGACTCTCAAGCAGTCCGATGTGAAGTGCATAGTAACAAAACAATGCTGTCAGCCCCGCCGTAAGAACAACACCGGCAGTCGATAAAATAACCGCGCGCAGAGCAATTGGTTTTGCAGCGCTCCATTTTGTTCCAAAACCACCATAAAACATAATAAAAATCAGGGCAATGGAGCAGATTTGTTCTGCCAGTTCAAAGTTTTCAAACGAAATCCGAATGACACCATCCGAGCCGAAAAACATACCAAGCACAATAAAAATCAAAAGCATCGGAACACCAATGTGGTTCGATATTCGGTTCCCTACTAAACACGCCAGAATCACAATTGATACGAAAAGAATTGCAAATGTCATAGTACTTCCTTTCTTTGTCGTTTTTTTCGGTTACTTCTTAATCGCCCACCGCATCTTCGTAGAACGCGCCCGCCCATTTTGTGCACATTCTTTCGCCGAAGGGCGTATCACATCTTTTGCATAATCGCTGTAAATACCAGCTTTGTAGCCGGACTTTAGCGCCTTTTTTACAAGACGGTCTTCGCCGGAGTGGAAGGTAAGAATTGCTGCCCTTCCGCCGGGTTTTATGCATTCCGGTAATTTTTCCATAAATTCATACAATACTTCAAATTCATTATTTACATCAATGCGCAGCGCCTGAAAGACCCGCTGACACGTTTTTTTGACGGTATCTTTGCGCTCCTTTTCCGGAAGAAACATTAACGTCTTTTCAATGACATCACGCAGTTTCTTCGTCGTGTCCATCCGGTTTCCTCTGCGGATTTCATCGGTAATGGCCTTTGCCAACTCCTCACTGTAAGGTTCATCTGAGTTTTCATACAGCATCCCGGCAAGCTCCTCTTTGGTAATCGTGTCAAGCCGTTCGGCGGCACTGATTCCTTCCTTTTGGTTTAACCTCAAATCAAGAGGACCTTCTACTTTAAAGGAAAATCCACGCTCAGGATTATCAATCTGCATGGAAGACACACCCAAATCGGCAAGCACAAAATCAAATCCGCCTGCCTCCTTTGCGATTTCGTCAATCGTACAGAAATTCTGCAGTTTTATTGTGAGAATTTCTTCGCCGTATCCCTGCTCCAAAAGGCGTTTCTTCGTCTTAGCTGATTCTTCCGGATCCACATCTGTCGCATAAATATGTCCCCTGCCCTCTAAACAGGCAAGCATTGCTTTTGTGTGGCCGCCATAGCCCAATGTGGCATCAAATCCGGTTTCTCCCGGCTGGATATTAAGAAAATCAAGGATTTCCTTAACCATAATGGAGATATGCATTCCCGCCGGGGTATTTCCTTTCTGAATCACATGTTCAATGGTATCTTTATATTTCTCAGGCTGTAATTCCTTGTATTTCTCTTCAAATTTCTTCGGATATTTTCCACTGTAATGTACTCGTCTTTTGTGCTTTTTTTCTTCCTGTGGCATCATTTTCATCCCTTCTTTGCATTTTCTGCTTTATGATACAATATTCAGCGTATATAGGTCAAGTAAGCGCTTAAATATTTTATGACAAAATTCATGATTTATGGTGATTTTTTAATCTTTTGCAACTTTTTTTAATTCTCATTCGTAATATTTGTATAACTCAAAGGAACAATTAAACTTATACAAAAAAGGAGGCAGCAATCCGCCATCTTATTTTATTATAAACAATTACCACAATTGGAAGTTACGCCTTTGCCGGTTGTTCTTCCTTATCCCGGATTGATTTTAATCACACGGAAAAACTGCACATTCAACAGTATGCGTTTGCACACTGTGACCATTTGCAGGATCTGGATTTAAATAATATGCGAATTGGTCCTTATGCGTTCAGCGGTGTGTCTCCGCTTGCATCGGTCTCATTATTTAACGTTGATTTTTATGAAATAAACGAATGTGAAACTTCCACCGGCATTTATCCATTCGGCACCCGTACGGTCAAAAAAGAAAACGTCCAATGGACTTATGTACTCCTGGAAAAAGGTTACCACCAAAGCAGCCAAATACCAGTATACAAAGAAAAAATGGAAAAAGAAAACTTATAAAATTCCGACTTATTATGAAGTTGTCTCCTCAAAGAAGCACTGGACAACAAAACACCAGAAAGTCCTTGACATTACTTCTTCTACCGTACTTTCCATAAAGGTTTGGAAAAAGTGGAACAAACGAATTTAACTGCATATAATTATGTTCTTGGCAGGATATCCCCCGCCTTACTGGCTAAGCCAGCAGGGCGGAGATTTTTTAATAATAATTATGACTCCTTACTTTTATTTCGAGCAATCATAATATCCATACAATGCTGGTGTGGCACACCGCCGCTGTTACAATCAAATACAACTTCTTCAATTTTGTGGAAATACCAATCATGATACAAGGTAAAAATTTGTCCTGATTTCCATCGAAAACGATTTTTTTCCTTCCCTGGTAAAATTTCAACAAATGGTTTATCCACAAATACATTCATAACATGAATTCCATCCGGCTTGGTATGTTGCTTCAACTCATTTACAACATCTTTCCTTTTCTCCGGTTTCAAAAAATGAAACACTCCACTACATAAAACAATATCATAATCTTCGCAAAGCTGCATATCCTCAATATTTGCTGTAAAAAAATCTACATAAACACCATGCTGTGAAGCTAACGCCCTTCCCTTTTCAACTCCTGTCTCTGCCAAATCAAAAGCAGATACATGGTATCCATTTCGTGCTAAAAAAACAGCATCTTTTCCTTCCCCGCACCCTACATCAAGAACCTTTAACGGCTTTATTGGCGGCTTTAATTTTAAAATTTCATAGCATAAGTCATTCGGCTTTATTCCCCAATAATACCCTTTCTCCTGATATCGTTTTTCATAATCGCTCAATATTGGAGACTGATATCCAAGAAGAGAATCCACACTCATCCCAAATACCTTTGCAATTGCAGGTAACAAACTAATTTCAGGACATGTCATCCCATTTTCCCATTTTGATACCGCCTGATTTGACACATGCAATTTTTTTGCCAATACTTGCTGCGTGATACCAAGTTCTTTCCTTTTTTTCATAATAATTGAACCAATTTCCAACCTTCACACCTCCTACTTATATTGTAGAGTACAAATTTTTAGAATGCTATCACTTTGTTGTTGAATTTTCAATTAAATTTCGCCAAATAGTTAAAAACTCTTGACACATGATTACATGTGTTATATAATACCAATCATAATGATGCTTCTCCTGTCTGCCAGTGGAGGGAGACGATAGGATGGAGAACACGCAAAAGAACATTGAGAAAAATTTACAGTCATCCAAAAAGCATTCTTACAATTTACATAGTCCCGGCGTACGCACTTACAAAGACAGCGTATTTTGCCGAATATTTAACGAGAAAAAAGAATTATTGAGTTTATACAATGCTCTGAACATGTCTCATTACGAGAATCCAGATGATTTAGAAATTATTACTTTAGACAATGCTTTATTTCTTCAGATGAAAAATGACGTAGCTTTTCTTATTAACACCAACGAAATGTGTTTAATTGAACACAGCAGCACCGTCTGCTTGAATTATCCACTACGGAGCCTTTTGTACCTAGCCAGAGAATATGAAGTAATTCTCGAACAGCGAAATGAAAACATCTTAAAATATGGATTGGTAAAAATCCCAACACCTGCCTGTATCGTTTTATACAATGGTATGGAAAAACGTCCGGAAGTTGAAATTTTAAAACTCTCTAACGCTTTTGAAAATCAAGAAGTTGAGCCGTGTCTTGAACTTTTTGTAAAAGTATTAAACATCAATGATGGTATGAACGAAAATGTATTAAATGGTTGCAAAGCGCTAAAAGATTATGTTATACTAATCTCAAAAATACGGGAAAATTATAACGAAATCGGAGACTTGGCAAAGGCAATACACAAAGCAGTTGACTATTGTATTGAAGCAGACCATTTGCGCTCGTTTCTGATTCGAAACCGAGCGGAGGTAGAGCCTATGTTGTTATCAGAGGGTACGGTGGAAGAATACGTGGATAGTATGAACGAAGTCAAGGAGCAGGAAATTGAGAGGCTGAAAAAGGTAGTTCAGGAAAAAGACGAGGAATTGTCGAAGGTAACTCAGGAAAAGGATGAGGAACTATCAAAAAAAGATGAGGAATTATCGCAAAGAGATAGTGAAATCGCTCGATTAAAAGCCTTACTTGCATCAAAGGAAAATAACTAATTAGCACAGCAGGAGAAGTTATCATCTAGAGCGGGCGCAGGAAGCGCCCGCTCAAACTAATATGTAAGCCGGAAATTCCAACACCGATTGAAACTATATTTGCATAGCAAATATCCTGTTTCAATCGGTGTTGGAATTTCCGGCTCAGCTATTTAGTCAAAATAATTCTCCCACTTTGTATTTGCCTTATCCGTTTCAGCAGCAGTCATTTTAATATCCCGCCAAAAATATGCATCTTCTGTGCATAAGACAGAACCCTCATTTTCCCCATCATGTAAACAGCGGTCCTTTTCCCCCGATAGCATTGAAATACGAACCTGCTTATCCTGGCGGTAAATTACATACTGTGCGGTTGCACCCATGAGCTGCTGCCCATCTTTCATTTCGCGAACCTTTGTGATTTTATTTGTTTCACCAGAGTATCGTATAATCACTCCTCTCTTCAAATCACTATATGCGAACCCATTAGCCGGATCTGTATCATCATATTCATTAAAAATTCCATAAATATCATTTCCACACTTATTAAATACCAACCTACCATATTTGCAGTTTCCTATAATTTTATCCAATTCCTTTTTGTGCTTCACAAAAAATGCACTTTGTTTTTCTCGTCCCAGCGTCTGCCAGTCACCATCCTTACAAATTAAATCCTGCGTAGAACCTCTTTATCCTTAATTTTTTTCCACTTCTTTTCCATGTCTTTTTCTTTAACATAATGTGTAGCAACCAGATAATCCGGCATTTCCGATGCCAGCAAATCAACTGTATCCGGCACCCTTTCCTCCAGATAGCCAAACAGGTATCCATTTCGGTAAGTAACTTGTGAGTAAGGCACTTCATATTCTGCCTTCTTTTTGAGCGAATAATCGTATTTCAGCAAATAATACTTTAATGCTCTTCTTTCAATAAGTACATAAAGATGCTTTTCGCTGGCTGTTATCATCCATGGGTCTTCAGAAAGTCCTGTTTCTCGAAGCGGTTCATTTTTTTCATTTCCCACAACGAGTTTAACCCCATCATAAGTATCACCAATCCATGCAGTCCCATGAGGTGTCTTAATGTGGTTTCTCCCATACTCAATTCCGTATTCTATTGGTGGCTTTAATAAATCACAGCCGGCAAGCAGCATCACCAAAAGCAAACACACACATGCAATATGTATCTTTCGTTCCTTGAAAATGTTCTTCACAAATTAACCTCCTGCTCTAAATACTTTCATCCGCAAATACCTGCCGGACTTACACTACAAAAAGGCAAGCTGACCAAAGCCAACCTGCCTTTCTGGTTTTACGCTTTTAACACATTATAATATTCGCCAAGAATTACTTCCTCTAACACCGCTCTCATACCACTATGAATCGGATGTGCAACATCACGGTATTCACCATTTGGCATTTTCTTGTTCGGCATTGCGACAAATAAGCCCCGCTCGCCTTCAATCACCTTGATATCATGAATAGCAAATGCTTCATCCAAAGTAATTGAAACAACCGCTTTCATTTTCGCATTCCCATCCACAATCCGGACGCGAACATCTGTTATCTGCATCGTATCCTCCCTTCATCTGTACGCTACATTACATAACGCTCATTCTTCTCCTGAATGATTTTAACGTCATCCGGACTTCCGACATAGTTGGAATTTGCCCGAATGGTTCCATGACTCTCTACGATGCAATTTTCAATATAAGTGTTATCCCCAATGTAGACTTCATTTAAAATTATCGAGTTTCGTATTGTACAATTGTTGCCTATATAAACTTCCTTAAACAAAACGGAATCTTCAACCTCACCATTGATGATACAACCACTTGACACAAGGCTGTTCTTAACTTTTGCGCCAACATTGTATTTAGCCGGAGGTAAATCCTCAATTCTTGATGCAATCTGTGGGTATTCATTAAAGAAATACTCTCTTGTTTTGCGGTCTAAGAAATCCATATTTGTCTTAAAATAGGAATCAACCGTTGTTACATTGCTCCAATAGGAGTCCAACGGATAGGCATAAAATTTCTTGACTCCTTTGTAACGGATAAAAATATCCTTTACCAAATCGAATCCATCTTCCGCCCCTGCACGCTCAATCATCTCAATCAACTGTCTGCGGCGGATTACATAGATTCCGGTAGAAACCAGCGTTTTCGAAGTCACAAGCGGCTTCTCTTCAAACTCGGTCACCCTGCCTTCGATGTCAACCGATACGACACCAAACCGGCTCGGGTCATCTACCGTTCCCAAGTCCTTCGTCACGATGGTAACATCAGCATTTTTCTCAATGTGATATTCCAAAAGTTTATTCATATCCATCTTGTATACACAGTCACCGGATGCAATAATTACATACGGCTCATGACTTGATTTCAGAAAATCAATGTTTTGCGCAATGGCATCTGCGGTTCCGCGGTACCAATAACTATTGTCATGTGTCTGTGTCGGTGTGAATACAAACAAACCGCCTTTTTTACGTCCAAAGTCCCACCATTTTGATGAGTTCAAATGCTGTGTCAACGACTTTGAATTGTACTGCGTAATGACACCAACTTTGTTAATCCGGGAACTGGACATGCTGCTAAGTACAAAATCGATGCTACGGTATCCACCGGCAATCGGCAGTGCTGCTGTCGCACGATTTTTTGTCAGTTCTTTCATGCGGGTACTGGACCCACCTGCTAAAATCAATCCTATTGCTCTCATTACATGTCACCTGCCTTTATCAAAGTTTCGCCACCTGCTAAGGTGTTATCCGGGTAATCTTCAATGGTTGTCTTACCCGCTATGGCAGTGTTTTTACCGATGGTAACGCCATCCGGAATCACGGTTTTTTCACCAACCGTAACCAGGTTAAAGGCATAGACATCCGGCTTTAGTTTGTTTGGAATGTCGTCTTCGCCCGCACCGAGCACACAATTTTCTCCAATTATCGAACCCTCTGCAATAATTGCACGGTCAAGAACGGTATTTTTACCAATTCTCGCAGAATTCATAATAATCGAATCACGCACTACAGCGCCTTCCTCAATGACAACATCCGAACCAATCACAGAACTATGGACTTCTCCATAAATCTCACAGCCGTCACCCACAATGGCTTTGTCAATCACAGCATCTCCTGCAATATACTGTGGACGAATCCATTCGTTACTTGTGTAAATCTTCCAAAACTCTTCGTACAGGTTAAATACCGGAATCAAGTCAATCAATTCCATATTTGATTCCCAGTACGAACCAAGCGTACCAACATCCTTCCAGTATCCATTGTACTCAAAGGCAAAAATGCGGTCGCCTCTTTCGTGGCAGTAAGGTAAAATATGTTTACCAAAGTCACAGCCCTTCTGGTCTTTCAACTGAATCAGGGCTTCTTTTAACACCGGCCATGAGAATATGTAAATTCCCATAGATGCCAGATTACTGCGTGGATGCTCCGGTTTTTCCTCAAATTCCAAAATACGATGGGTATCATCTGTAATACAGACACCAAACCGGCTTGCCTCTTCAATCGGCACCGGGATCGTCGCCATCGTAATGTCCGCGTGATTTGCCTTATGGAAATCAAGCATTACCTGATAATCCATCTTGTAAATATGGTCACCACCAAGAATTAATACATAATCCGGGTTGTAATACTCCATATAATTCAAGTTCTGGTAAATCGCATTTGCGGTTCCGGTGTACCACTCGCTGCTTGTGCTTCTCTCATACGGCGGCAGGATTGACACGCCCCCAATATTGCGGTCAAGGTCCCATGGAATTCCAATGCCGATATGAGTATTCAGCTTCAACGGCTGATACTGTGTCAGCACTCCAACGGTATCGACTTCCGAGTTGATACAATTACTCAACGGAAAATCAATGATTCGATACTTTCCCCCAAAAGCAACAGCAGGTTTTGCTACATTTGCAGTCAAGACCCCCAGTCTTGACCCTTGCCCCCCAGCAAGTAACATGGCTATCATTTCTTTTTTGATCATGTTATCACCCCTGTTGTTAATATTGTAAAATAAGTATACCACATTGTTTAAGTTTTGTGAATATTTTTCACAAAATATTTTCTTATGATTCTTAACTTTTGTACATTTTGCACAAATACCGTATGAAAATCTTAAGCATATTCACCTTTTTCCTTGTATTTTCTCCCCTGTCTATATATAATGAATCTGAGGAATCATAATTTTGTTTCCAAATAATAGAAGGAAGGGTGTCATTTATGTACGAAATCGACTTTACACATCCGGGAAAGATTCATTTTATTGGAATTGGCGGCATTAGTATGAGCGGGTTCGCCGAGCTGCTTCATTCCATGGGCTTTACCATTACCGGTTCCGACTGGCA
>OGEZ01001176.1_pt1 | contig 14502 bp, 12 predicted proteins | sample 1570831 | NCBI WGS metagenome assembly OGEZ01 (sample SAMEA2582059, study PRJEB24529) | metagenome | biome: Human gut stool | place: China | collected 2011
TTTTAAAGCGTGGTGGAATTTACCCCTGCACTGGAATTTACTTTTTCAAGTCAGCTTTAAAGAATAAATGTTTTAGAATGAACATTTATTATGTGAAAATAAACGTTTATTATTAAAATGTAATAAATAGATTTAATTCTGTTATTATATAAAAAGGAGGAAACGTGTGATATTTGTCATACAAGTAAAAAATGGAAATAATTACAAATAGGATTGTAAAATATTTAGATGCAGATGAAACTATATGGAATGATGTGGATAGAATGTACATGGTGCTTGGATTGGAAGTACTGATTCATAATATTATTATGATAGGAACTATTCTTGTAATGGCATGGATTACAAAGATTTTTAGGGAGGCTCTAATTCTTCTTATTGCATTTGGAGCACTGAAAATGTCTGCTGGTGGAGTACATTTTAAAAAAAGTTCGCCTTGCTTAATCGGAACTGGAATTTTTATATGGTTAGGCGTTTGGTTTTCTGGACGGTTGGATATGAAACTGTCACATATTGTATTGATTTATTTTATTTGCTTTATTACTCTTATAATGATAGGACCGCAGGGAACTGAGAATAATCCAATTTCGGAAGAAAATTATAATAAATTAAGAAAAAAAATTATATTTTTGGTTTTGATATATTTAATAATAACGGCTTTTATAGAAAAGTATGCAAGTAAAATTTCGTACTTGTTATTAATCTCTGTAGTGTTTGAAACTTTATCTTTACTTCCTTCTTACGTAAAAAACAGGAGTGTTTAATATTCCTGTTTTTACTTCTTTTAATATTTTATTTCGAAATATGGAGGCACTGTACAAACTTATTATTTTGTACTTCTGTATCTAAAAAGACATGGTTATATTTAGATATAATTTTGCTAGCATTATATAATCCTATTCCACGGTTTGCACCTTTAGTAGAAAAGTTGGGTTTGGATAATGTCGAAAACGAAATTCCTTTTTCTAAAAAAGTATTAGAAATAATAAAGATGTATTCTGTTTCCAGATTAATCAATGCGAAACGTATGGAAGGCTGTTCCGTTTCTAATGAGGCTTCAATTGCATTGTCGAGAAAAATTCCAATTATCCTGCATAAATCTAAAGTATCCATTGGAAGCGAAATAATTTTATCAGTAATTTCTATACTGACAGAAATATTCAGTTCTATGGCATATAATAATTTAGAGGACACGATACTTTTAAGCGCTGTAGTTTTAATATTCATTAACTGATTTATATGAGCTGTATTTTTAGTACTCTTTTTACTGAGTGGGAGAATTTCTTTATCAAAATATTCTCTTAGCCCACTTATGTCGTTTGCTTCGATGTACCCGGACATAGAAAGCATGATATTGGAATAATCATGTTTGAAAGATCTTAGCGAAGAATACATATTTTCAATTTGACTAGTATACTCTTGAAGTCTGTTGTAGGAATCACGACGCATATCCATGTCTACTTTTTCTGTATGTGCTTTTATAATATTTACAATTAAAACAGTACTGATAATAAAATAGCATGCGAAGAGAACACAGTTAAAAGCAATAATTTTTCGATTGTACCCTATATTTTCCCCGATTACAATATTAAACAAAAAAATAAAGAGGCAGATAAGCAAATTAGTCATAATCAATAATAGGAGTTGCTTAGAAAATCCAGTATGGATTTTACGAATAATGGAATGGAGGAGTCGGCTTATTACTGGACAAATGCAAACTAAAAGTACAATATATGAAATTATGTAAATAGTATAATAAGCTAGGTGAGACTGCAAATCAACAATAGGATAAATATATGTATCCCATAAAAGAGAAAATAAATTATCCCATAGTACACAGAACAAATAAGTTGCAATCAAGGTACAGATATTTATTAGGACGTTAGAATTTAGTAAAGTAATGTAAATACATATGCTAAAAATTAGTATGACAACACCAATATTTCCTAAAACAAAGCCAATTAGAAGTATATTAATTAAGAGAATCGTAAAAAGAACCAGTTTTTCTTTAAATTTTAATTTAAAGGGTAGAAAATAATAAATAGGTAGTAAATAGGAAAAAACACTTAAAATATACGGGAATATTTGAATTATAGGCATTTTATTAAAATCCTTTCATATTCTTTGGTATTATCTACATTATATTATTAAATTTTTTTGAAATCAATGTTTATTACGTTTGAGCAGCTTTGAAAGGTAAATTTAATTTTCAGCCTGCCAATTTGGAAGATACACATGTTTACACATTTATTATAAATTCAAGGAAGTTATCAACATTGAATGATCACACTTATTCCTCTATGAAAAAAATGTGTATAAATTTGTATTTTCCTCTTGGCAGACCTCACCTTCTTTGCTAAAATTAAATCAGTTTAGAACTGCGCTATGCAGCTCAGCTTTTATATCTTCTGGTTTCGTTAGTTGCCGTCCAAAGCTGGCTAACAATTCAGGAGATATATTTTTTTGCAGTTTTTTTATTTCATTTTTTTCCAAATAATAATACTCATACAGCTGCTTTATGAAATCTGCTATCTGTTCCATCAGGTAATGATTCTTTTGTGCCTGTTCATTCCAGCTGCATGCATGCTCTATATTTCCCTGCCAATGTTTCTGCCTGTTAAATCCTTGATTTTCTATTTTCCATCTGCTCCTTCCAGCACTTACTATTTTTCTGGCATTGCTTTTTGTAATTGTAATGTTTGTAATCCATGCAAACTCTGTTATTTGTTCTTTCTCATCTGACTTGATTTTCTTTTCTGTATAATATATCAGATTTACATCTAAGCTTTGGAATATGATCTGGTTCTGATATTCTATTTCTGAACCTATTTTTTCTTTTTCCGGCAATGACTGATATTCTTTTGCTATGGATGATGCACTTCCCTCTTTATAACGGACGATATAATCCCAGCCGTTATCTGTGCAGGTCTGTATAACTTTCTGGCTAACATACAATCCATCTGCCGTTATGATGACCGGAAGTCTCGGAAACCGTTTCTTTATCTTTTCTGCAAGTCTGATAAATGCTTTGCTTTCACAGTCCTGTTTTACTTTTTCTTCACTCTGATTGATATATTCCTCGGAATTCTGGATTGGTTCAGACGCTATACTGCATACAAGGTTATTTCCAAGATAAAGTTTTACTTCAAGTACGCTTCTGTGATACCTCGTAAATTCATCTGCTTCTCCACGATTATAACAGCGGCTCAGGTAATATTCGTTCTTTTTCTGATATCCCTCATCCAGTTCCGTGGCATCAATAATGATCTGCCACTTTTTCAACACTCTGGCACCATCAAATGTTTTTCTGCGGATCATAGAATAAGCAATATCTTTCTGCATTTTTTCCAGTTCCACCGGGTTCAGTCTTGCCAAAAATTCATTCTCTGTAACACCATGAGGAAGATACTCCTTCTTTGTCTCGCCCATGAACAAGTATAGATTTTCTACAACTTCGTCATCATTAAATTTCCGTGTCATTTCCTGTATACTTGAAATTCCACCTATGCATTTGTAGTACATAGTTCCAAGCATGACCCTGACTGGATAATCAATATAACTTTGATTTCGAGGATCATTCACCTCAGCAAATTTGGCAAACAACTCTGGATAATACTTGTTTTGAATCTTATTACATTCAGCAATTGGATTCTTTTCCAATTTTTTCTTAGCTCTTTCCTGTTTTCTACTCATTTTTCTTCCTCTGCGACAAAGTTTTTCTTTTATTGTACCTTATCGCAAAGGAAAAAGCTTTAAACTCAATAAATTTAGTGCGAATTATTTTTACCTTTCAAAGCTGACGTTTGAGTTTTCGGACTTGGAATGAAATTTAAATTCTATCACACTACCAATGGAACAATATGTAATAATCTGTCGGCTTTACCTTCTCGATACTATAGGATGAACGTTTATTACTGAATAAACGTCAGATTTCGTTATATATAATACACTTTTTCTTGTAGGTCAGTATTTTATTCGGAGTTAAATAATTAATTAGAAATAGAGGATATACTGGAATCATCAGCTACGAGGAGAATGAAAAAATGAAAAAAAAATTAAAAAGAAATATTGGTAATATAGCTATTAATTTGGGAAAACATGCAGTAGGAAAATGTATGATTCCTGGTATGTATGATCCTAAAATCCCTGATGAAATAAAAAAGAATATAAAAAACCCCAAAAAAAATCATACTATTTAATAAGTATATATATGTAGTTTGTGCTGATAGAAAAAGTATAGTGATTTTACATGATCTATAGTATAAATATGCTTACAATATTTATTCTGATAAGAAGCTATTTTGACGTCGAATGGCTTTTTATATAAATTTAATTCATAGGAGGAAAAATATGGCTGAATTAAAAATTGAAAAAATTCAAGACAAGGAAAAGGTTGAGGTTTTATCACAATGTGGATCTGGAACGAGTGTTTACTCAGGAAACAATTGCTCTACACAGGCACATCCATATGGACAAGTTGATCCGTGTTACAGTGATTGCAAACCGACAAAAAAATGTGAAAAGTGTGGTAAGTGGGCAGCGAATGCAGCAGCATCTGTATATTATTAATTAATAAGATGTGACAACCAAGGTGCCAAGAGTATTATGCATGCTGCGTAAGGATTTTAATACGCAAGTAGGTGAATACTTTTGGCATTTGTTATATGACGATAAAGCAAACTTGAGGGAGAGGCATATACTTATGTTTTCGGCTGATACACGAATATTAGAGTATAAAGAAAAAAGAATTATATTAAATGCTTTAAATGGGTTATGGATAAGAGTGTCCAAAAAAGTTTATGATCTTTTTGCTCTTGTAGAAAAAGAGAAACTTTCGTTTGACCAATTATTAAAAGCTTTGCATGATGATCAAGATAGAGAGTATATTAAGTCTGTTTATAGAAAAATGCAAGAAATTGGAGTGGTTGAGAAAAAAGAAAATGTAAGAAAAGAGAATCGTTCAATATTGTTTGAAGTTACAAGACGATGTAATTTACATTGTTTGCATTGCTGTGTAAGCGCAGAAAGAGAGACAGACTTCGAAATGTCATTTGATAATATCATAATGTCATTAAATAAAATTATTTGTTGGAAACCTAGGCAGATTTCTCTTACTGGTGGAGAACCATTAATGAGAGAAGATATATTTGAAATTTTTAAATACCTTAATAAAAGATATGATGGAAGATTAACTTTGTCCACAAATGGAACTTTAATAAATGAGAAAAATGTGGAAAATTTGATTCACTATTTGGATCAAATTGACATCAGTATAGACGGTGTAGATGAGGAAACATGTAGTAGAGTTCGGGGAAAAGGTACATTTGAAATGATTGTTAAAGCAGTTCGTTTGTTACATAAAAAAGGATTTTATGCCATAACATTATCAATGATTTCGGACAAGTTTCATAGAAAAATGGAAGATGAATTCTATAAACTAAATGAAGAATTAGGTACAACACCAATTGTGCGTTCATTTGCTCCTGTTGGTCGAGGGGAAAAATCAAGTAATCTTTTAAAAAACGATAAATATTATGATCCGACTCCCATAATAACTAAACCTCTTATTCAAGCATGTTCTTGTAAAGCTGGTAAAGAAAAGTTCCTTATTGATTATAAGGGTAATATTTATCCCTGTCAATATTTTGTGGGAACAGGATTTTGTGTGGGAAATATTTTAGAAAATAAAAATTTTCCTATTGATATATCTATTGATGTAATGAAATATTACTTTCCACAAAACTATGAAAAATGTAGTTCATGTCCTGTAAACATTTTTTGTTGGCCATGTCCGGGGGAATTGTACCTTTATTCTGAAGCAAATCAAACAAAAAATTTTGAAAAAATATGTGAATTCCAAAAAAAATTTTTGTACAAACAAGTTTGGGATGAGGACGTGTTAGTATGATGAAATTAAATAGTAATGTTGTATGCATAAAATATAAAAATAAAGTTATTCTGGCAAATAAATTAACTGGAATGTGGCTGAGAATCACGAGAGAAGTTTATGAATATCTTATAAAGGCATTAAGATTAAATTATGAGAAAAAGGATTTCGTTCATGCTTTTATGAATGAAGAAGACCAAAAATATATAGACTTGTTGTTAGATAGGCTGGAACAAATTAATATCCTCGGAGATTCAAAAGTTAATTTTACTAAAAGTATTGCATTTGAGATAACTAATCGGTGTAATCTTAATTGCGCACATTGTTGTTTTAGTGCAGGTGAAAAGGGCGAGGAGATGCCAAAGGAGAAAGTTGCTGAAATCCTAAAAAAAATAATTAAATGGAACCCAGATAAAATAACAATAACAGGTGGAGAACCGCTGTTGCGTAGTGATATTTTTGAACACTTAAAGATTTTGCGAGAGTCTTTTGCAGGAACTATTATATTAGCAACAAATGGCACTTTAATTAATGAAGGAAATGTAACAGATCTTATTAGGTATGTCGATAAAATAGATATTAGTGTAGATGGAGTTGATGAGGAAAGTTGCGCAAAAATTAGAGGAAAAGGAGTATTTGAAAAAGTTTTAAAAAGCATTAAATTATTAAAAGAGAATGGTTTTGAAATGATATCATTATCAATGGTGTTAACTGAAAATAATGAAACGATATCAGATAAATTTCTGGATATGAACAGAAAATTAAAAACATACCCTGTCCTTAGAAGAATTTCATGGATTGGTAGAGCCTTAGAAAATTATAAAGAACTTACTTCGCAAGAAGTTCTTTATGAAAAAGGTGCAGAAATCAAAACAACTGAAAAAGGAATTTGTTCATATGGAAATTGTCAGAATTTAGTTTCAAAGTATCATATAAGATTTGATGGATATGTATATGCATGCCAGACCATTGAGGACAAGAGATATAGTTTGGGATATATCGACCAGATATCAGGGTTTGATAAAATTAAAGATAATCGTTTAATGTATCTAATTGAAGATTTGCTAAAAGCTAATCATAAATGCAGTCAATGCAAAATAATGCCGTTTTGCTGGAAATGTCCAGTAGAGATTATGGAATATACAAAGAATGGAAGTATGGAAGAACATTGTAATACCGTGCATGATAATCTGTTTCGTGTCATTTGGGAGGAATAAAGTATGCAAACTTCATTTTGGTTGACAACTTCTTGCAATATGAAATGTGTTTATTGTTACGAAGGTAAGAACAAGAAAAATAAAAAAATGGATAATAAGATAATTGATAAGGCACTTGATTTAGTAATAAGGCATATGAATAAGATAAATGACAAATATCTATGGATTGTTTTGCATGGAGGGGAACCATTCATGGCTTTCCATGAAATGCAGTATTTGGTATCAAGAGCAAAGAATCTTGCAAAAGAGCAGCACATTTCTATCAGTTTTTCAGCTACATCAAACGGAACGTTGTTAAATGACGAAATGATTTCATTTATAAAAGAAGAGATTGACGATTTTACAATAAGTATGGATGGAAATGAAGAAACACAAGATTATTCCAGACCATTTGAGAATGGAAAACCCACTTTTGAAATTGTTAATAATAATATGAGAAAAATTTTAGAGGTAAAACCTGACTTGAGAATACGAATGACGTATAATCATCAAACGGTAAATAATTTGTTTGAAAACGTAAAATATTTTATGGATTTGGGAGTGCATTGTATTGTACCTGTATATGATTTTTACGATCAAAATTTTACAAATGACGATTTAGAAGTCTTGAATCAAGAAATTAAGAAAATTTGCGAAGTATATAAACAAAATGAGGAACTATTAAATAATTGGAAATTACAGAAGTTGGGGGAGTGTTCTGGAGGAATTACAAGTATGCATATAGATACTCAGGGATATATATATCCATGTATGTTAGCAGTTGGAAATAACGAATTTGTAATTGGAGATATATATAATGGGATAGATAAAAAAAAGAGAGATCAAATATTAAAATATTCAAGATATACAATTCCAAAATGCGAAGGATGTGATTTATACAAATACTGTAATGAAACAAGATGCAAAATTGTCAATAAAGTTTTGAATGGTAATTATTTAAAACCATCTCCGTTAGCTTGTGGAGTAGAAAGGATAAAATATAGAATCTGCATGAAAGAATAAAAAACATATGAAAGTAAAAGTGGTTGTTATTGATAGTGGAATTGAATTGTACCATAATGCATTTAAAAATATTTATATTAGCGGGGGGCAGGTTATAAAAAGGGAAAATTGTTGGGTAAAGAGTAATGACATTTATGATACAAGTGGACATGGTACAGCATGTGCATCTATGATTGTTAGTGAATGTCCATATATAGAAATTGTAAGCATTGGAATATTAGATAAGTATGGAAAATCGAATTTAGCTGCATTGGAATATGCATTGGAGTCCCTCATAAATAGTGACGTTTCTATAATTAATATGAGTTTGTCCTTTGAAAAAGTAATTGATGGCAATCTATATAGAATACTTAGAAAATTAACTAAACAAAAAGTTACTATTATTGCATCAATGTCAAATAATGGGGGTATAAGTTATCCGGCAATCTATGATAATGTAATAGGGGTAAGAGCAGGAATACTTGAACAAGAGGGAGGATTTTGGTTTCATAAAGGTAAACAAATACAATGTGTTGTGGATTGTGTTGCACCTGTTGTTGCCGTTCCTCCTAATACATATATTATGATACCATCTTGTAATAGTATTGCTACGGCTAGATTAACAGGAATTGTTAGTAAATTTTTCTGGGAGAGCAAGAATATTAAAGTTGATTATAAAAATGTATGTGAATGGTTGCAAGAGACAGCTATACGCAATGAGTGGAAAGAGGAAAATCTTTATGAAAGATTTCGAGTCCCAGAAAATTGTAATTGGTTTGTAGATAATAAGGATCCTGTGCTAACGAGAATATTTCAAGCTATATGTAGATACTTTGGAAGAAGCTTTTCTGATAAACAGATTTGCAATATTGAATTACTCACTAAAAATGGCCCGTTAGAAATGAAGATGGTAATTCCGTTCTTAAAATATATTGAAAAAATTATGAATGTAGAAATAGATTATCTTAAAATAAATAGGTATCACTTAATTACGGTGGGAACTTTGGCGCAATACATTAGGTTGCTATAAATACAAAAGAGGTTGAAAGAAAGTATATGATAAAAATATGAAAAGAAAATATAATTTGATTGGAAAATTTCTTGTAGAATCGTTTAAGCAAAGTAAGGTGAAAAGTATAATTTGTTGTCTGGTAATGCTAATGCTTACATTACTATGCTTATTTTTGCCGATTATCTTACAGAGAATTATAGATGTGGCAATTGGAGGAAAAAATGTAAATGCCCTGTTTTTATATGGGGGAATGTATATGGCAATTATGATATCTATTGCTATATTAAATATGAATCAACAATATAATCTGTCATATCTGAAGACAAAAATGACAATTCGTTATAAATATCTTTTGCTTAGGAAATTAAGTACTTTTTCCGGAGCTTATTATTCGGAACAAAAATCAGGAGAAGTCTTAAATATTATAGACAACGATACTGATATAGTCGAAAACTATGGAATAGACCTTGTATTTGATTTTGTTAGGAATATTATTACCTCTATTTTTGCTTTAACTATGCTGATTCATCTGCAGAGTACAATTTTATGTATTATTATTGGCATTCAAATTATTACTATTATTGTGCAAAGCAAATTTAGCAAGGTGCTTGCTGATAAAACAGTCGAAGTACGAGAACAAGCAGGTAAAGTATATAATATTATTGAACAATATATTAGCAATATATTAGAAATCGTTATTCTTAAAGCACGCCGATATTTCTTGATTCATTATCTTGAAAATGAAGGCGAGTTTGCTAGAAAAGGAATTCGGTTAGATGTATTGTTTTCTGTAAGTAGCCAGTCGGCTACATTTTTGTCTAGTATGATTACTATATTAGTTTACATAATCGGAGGAATGGAAATTATTAAAGGAAACCTTCAAGTAGGTGAATTGATTGAGTTTCAGCAATATACAGCAATGTTTATTGGTCCATGTATGGGATTGCTTAAAATAAATGAAAGTATACAACGATTGTGTGTATCTCTAGATAGAATTTATAGTTTTCTAAAATTTGATAACAGAATTGTTCAAGACAATAAAGCATTTAGATTTCCAGATTATGTTTCAGAAATAAGCCTGACGCATGTAAATTTTGGCTATGGTAACGATAAGGTTTTAAAAAATATTAATTATACATTTAGACCAGGTAAAGTATATGCTATTGTAGGGACAACGGGATGTGGAAAATCCACTATTATAAATCTTTTATATAGACTTTGGGATGTAGACTCGGGAGAAATTACAGTTAATGGTAAGAATGTAAAAGAATATAATTTATGTTCTTTACGTAAAAGCATTGCAGTCGTTTCACAGAATACTTTTTTATTTGATGATACTATAGAAAATAATTTGACTCTCAATAATAGTAAAATTAAACAGAAGGATTATGTTGCGGTTTGTAAACAGATTGGTATTGATGAATTTATATCAAAATTGCCAAAAGGATATCAAACACAAGTGGGGGAAAATGGAGTGAAACTTTCTGGAGGACAGCGCCAGAGAATTGCAATTGTTAGAATGATTTTGCAGTCTAAAGACATTCTTATCTTTGATGAGGCAACCTCTGCTTTGGATAACATAACACAAGAATATATTTTAGATAATCTTAGACAGTATTATAAAAATAAGATTGTTATAATGATTGCACATAGACTTTCAACTATAAAAAAAGCGGATGAAATATTGGTTTTAAACAATGGAGAAATTGTTGAAGTTGGAGATCATGAATTATTAATGAAAAAGAAACAGTATTATTATCAGCTTGTAGAAGAAAGGAGTGCATAGCAATGAGACTGTATTTGCGCTATATAAGAGAGTATAAAAAAAATACTTTAACCGTTTTTTTGTGCTTTTTATTAACGTTATCTTTATTATGTGGATTTCTTATTTTAACACATACAAATCATAGAATAGAAGCGTTGCAAAATATGCTTACACATACACCGGCAGATGTGAGAATTACGAAACTTAATAAGGCTCAGGTGGAAAAATTAAGCCATGATGGTGATATTGCTAAAATGGCTGTGTTTGAGCAGCCAGAATATGTAATCTGCAATGAAAACCGTGTTTATTTTCAGCGTACAGACAATTTAGGAATTACACTTACGGGAAGACTTGAGAAAGGACGAATGCCTGAAAATAAAACGGAAGTAGTTTTAGAAAAATGGGTTCTACTTAATCTTGGAAAAGAACCGGACATCAACCAGAAGATTATTTTAGAAAATGAAGACACAGGGAAGAAACAGGAATTTACAGTTGTCGGGATATTATCGGATGTGTTAAGAAATAAGCAGGTTGGGTTATTAACCATGTACTCCTGCCTTGAAAAAGAGTATGAAGGTACGTATATCAGCTATATAAACTATGAGAAACATTGGAATATCAGGCAGCAAAAAGAGAAAACTTCTGAAAAATTAAATATTCCAATTAAAAATATACAAACCAGTCCGGGAAGAGAAAACATGGAAGAACTCTTATGTGTGGATATCGTTGTTATCGTTGCTATTCTTTTATTTTTTGGCATTCTTTTTTCTGGTATTTACCGTATACAATTCATTGACAGACAGGAACAATATGGTGTTTTAAGGGCAATAGGGATTAAAAAAAATTATTTAAAAAAAAATATTTTATTAGAGCTAGGGATGATCTATGTAGCAGCATTGCCATTCGGAATAGGTATCGGTGCTGGTATTGCATGGGGCATAACGAAATTATCTGGAGACGGAAAATGGATTATATATTTATATGGGGAAAGAGTACGCTTTGAATTGATTATTCCGGTTATCCAGATTGTGGCAGGTATTATTCTGATTGCAATAGAGATTGCTGTGATTGGTTTGATTTCTTGTTATAATATTTATAAAAAGACGATCATAGAAACAATCTCAAACGAAGTTGATGCGACAATCCATACAAGCAGCCGATTATTCCGGCTTAATGGGAATAACAGTAAATGGTTAAATTTTTGGATGCTGTCTGTGAAATATATCCTTCGTGATTTGAAAACCAGTGTTTTTATAATGCTGACAATAGGTATGGGAGTGAGTTTATTCTATGGATTGGCTTACAAGGCGGAAATAGCACAGCATATTCATTATGAAACAAAGGAAATGTACTTTTTTAATGGAGAGTATGCTATGAATCTATTAACCTTTCAATCGGCAGAGGATGGAATTTCCAGAGAATCCGTGAAAGAAATTTGTTCGCTCGATCAAGTCGGTCATATAGAAACGGCAGCAGGGCTTCCGATTCGTGTCGTAGATAATAAAGATACAGAAAAAAATGGAAAATACTTTGAACAATCCAATAAAAAGAAAAAGGAAGTATACGGATATTCGGATTGTGGATTTGATGGAGAGGATCAGGTTTATAAATCGGTACTATATGGATATAATGACAATGCATTAAAAAAACTGTATAAATATTTGATTGACGGTAATTATACCCCAGAGAATTTGAAAACCAATGAGTTGATTCTTTGTGAAATGAGGGAAAGTGAAGAAAAAACAGGATCGCAAAAAGTGGGATGGTACAAAAACGGAAAGCCATTAATACAATATAAAGTTGGGGATCGAATTCGGATAAAATATAGAGAAGACCTGAAAACAAATAGTTTAGATTACGAAAAATTTTCCGATAACATATCGGATTATACGGTTAATGAATATAAAATAGCGGCTATTGTTTCATTTCCATATATTCCTGACGTGAAGTATTCTCAGTATCCTATTTTTATTACAAAAGATGATTATATACAGAAGATGATTAAGAATTCTAAAATACAAAGTATGTATATAAATGGGAAAAAGGGCTTGACAGAAAAAGAAGAAATAGATTTAGAGGATAAGTTAATCAGCATAGGTACAAAGAATTCTCAAGTCTCTACAAGAAGCCTTATATCTGAAAGAAATAAGACAGACATGCTATATCGAAAACGAATTATAAATGTAATAGGAATTGCTGTAGTGTTTGTAATATTAGCATTAACGAACATAGCAAATAATATGAAGTTCCGTGTTCAAATAAGAAAACGTGAAAATTCTATTTTAAGAGCAATCGGATTAAAATATCGAAATGTGGAACAAATTATTATTTTGGAAATTACAAATATCTGCGTCGTTTCGTTTACAGGGGGATTTATAGGAGCACAGATAATCAGTAGATATTTATATTCGCAATCCGAGTTGAAAAGTTTTGGTTATATTTACAAATTTAATACGGTGATTTATCTTTTGACATGTCTGGCTGCATTGGTGGTATGTATACTTATGTCTTATAAGATCGTAAAAAAATTATCCGGTAAAAATATTATCGAAGACATGAATGATATGGAATAATGGAGTTACAGTTTGTTTGTGAACGGTAACGTTTTTCAGAGGTGAGAAACAATGAATATTATTGAAATACAGGATTTAAGCAAAAAATATTCAAATAGCAGGAAGGTTGAAGTTATGGCCTTAAAACATATAAATTTGAATATTGAAAAAGGAAAGTTTGTTGCAATTGTCGGACCAAGTGGCAGTGGGAAAAGTACATTGCTGCACTTGATTGGTGGATTGGATAAAGCAACAGAAGGAAGTATAAGAGTAGATGGGAGAGACATTATGAAATTCTCAGAAGATGAGATGTCAGAATTTCATAGAAAAAAAATAGGTTTTGTTTTTCAAAAGTATAATTTGATTCCCATGTTAAATATAAAAGAAAATATCATGCTGCCGGTTGTTCTTGGGGGAGAGCAGGTGGACAATGCGTATATTTCGGAACTAATACAGTTTCTTGGCCTTAAAGAGCGAGAAAACCATTTGCCGGGAGAACTGTCAGGAGGACAACAGCAAAGAGTGAGTATTGGAAGGGCTTTGGCTGCAAAAGCAGAAATATTACTGGCAGATGAACCGACAGGAAATTTGGATCAAAAAACCTCGCACGAAATTATGGATTATTTCCGTAGTTTAAATCAAAAATACAACAAGACTATAATTATGATTACACACGATATAAATCTTGCTCAAAATGCGGATGACATTATACAAATTGTTGATGGAACAATTGTATAAAACGGATTTATCAAAGCCCTGCTGATCGGTGTCAGGAAAGTCTGAACCGGAGCGTTTTTATCATGGATTTGTGTATAATTGGCATTGCCATTAAGCCAGTTGTTCGAAGTTTTGTTCGATAACCCAGTTGTTGTCAAATATTCGACATTTTGAACTCAAAAAGTCCAAAAACAGGCATGCCAAAAAGACAGATGCTGTCCATCTGCCGAAAAGAAGGATATTCGGTTGCAGAGCTTACCGATATCCAAAATGAATTGAAACAATTGGTGCCTGACACAATAAACAACGGGCGAGACAAGCATAGAACAAAGAATTATGCAGCTTTTTCCACCTCAAATTTCCAGATATGCCGG
>OGEZ01001179.1_pt1 | contig 14453 bp, 14 predicted proteins | sample 1570831 | NCBI WGS metagenome assembly OGEZ01 (sample SAMEA2582059, study PRJEB24529) | metagenome | biome: Human gut stool | place: China | collected 2011
AAGGGTACGGCTGGATGAGAACCATGCAGGGGTGAGATTCCCATGAGCTTTAGCGGAAGCTGTTCGGTTTGCTAAGGATGATTCTTTCATAATGAACAAGCATTTTTGCATAGTCTGTAAACATAGTAAAGACTGTGAGGTGGAATTATGCCAAAAGAAGCAGAAATTTCCTGCAAAAATGTATTTAAGTGTGAAGATAAGTCGGCATTAAAAAAAGAGTTCAATCAGAAATGGATAGAACTCATCAATCAATTAGAAAAATCCAAAGGACAGGTATTACCTGTAAAATGATAGACAAACATTTCTCAACACGGTATAATAAGTGTAGGTGGAATGTTTGTTTTATCTTCTCTTTAAGGGAGATAAAATATGATGAACACAAAGTCAAAAGTTGCTATTTATTGCCGCTTATCAGAAGAAGATAGAAACAAACAACATGAAACTGATGATAGTAACAGTATTCAAAATCAAAAATCCATGCTGATTCAATATGTATTGGAACAAGGTTGGGAAGTCTACAATATATACAGTGATGACGATTATACTGGTTCAGATAGACGAAGACCAGAATTTAACAAACTGTTAAATGACGCTGAACACCGAAAATTTGATATTATCCTCTGTAAAACACAATCCAGATTTACCAGAGAGTTAGAGTTGGTGGAAAAATACATACATGGATTGTTTCCTATTTGGGGGATTCGTTTTATCAGTATTGTAGATAATGCAGATACCGCTAATAAAGGAAACAAAAAATCAAGACAAATCAATGGTCTGGTTAATGAGTGGTATTTAGAGGATATGTCAGAAAACATCCGCAGCGTATTGACTGACCGCCGGAAGAATGGATTTCATATTGGTGCATTTGCTCTTTATGGTTATAAAAAAGACCCCGAACAAAAGGGACACCTGATTATTGACGAAGAAGCTGCTGCTGTTGTCAGAGAAGTTTTTACTTTATTTTCACAGGGATATGGCAAAACAGCGATTGCCCGTATGCTGAATGACCGTGGGATTCCAAACCCTACGGAATATAAACGGCTTCATGGTTTACGCTATAAGCAGCCTACCAGAAAAAATAGTACCTTATGGAAATATTTTGCTATTTCCGATATGCTGACAAATGAAATTTATATCGGAAATATGGTTCAAGGAAAATACGGCAGTGTTTCGTATAAGACAAAACAAAATAAGCCCAGACCTAAAGAGGAATGGTACAGAGTAGAGGGAACACACGAACCGATTATTGACCGTGAACTTTGGGATAGAGTACAATCTATGGTAGCTGAAAAAGCAAAACCATTTACAGTAGGAACCATAGGGCTGTTTGCCAGAAAAGCTCGCTGCATGAGCTGTGGCTATACCATGCGTTCTAATAAGCAGACAGATGGAAGACATTATTTACAATGTTCAAATCGCCATGTTGCAAAGGACGCTTGCATAGGCTCATTTATTTCTGTGAAGAAGTTGGAGCAGGCAGTTATTTCTGAACTGAACAAGTTATCACAAGAATATCTTGATAAAGATGAATTGGAACAGAACGTGGAATTTCACTCCAACGTAAAGGAGAAAAAAACTGCTTTAGAAACACAACTTGCTACTTATCAAAAAAAGATTGAAGAAGACGCAAAGGTAATCAGAGAACTTTATCTTGATAAAGTAAAAGGGATTCTTTCCGAAAATGATTTCCTGAATTTGTCAAAAGACTTCACAAATGACAGAGAACGGCTTGAAAAGCTGGTGATTGAAACGCAAAAACAGCTTGATGTAATTGAGAGAAAAATCCAGACAGGCGATAATCGCCGCCAGCTTATTGAGCAATACACAAATCTTGAACATTTAGACAGAGAAACCGTTGAAACTCTAATTGATTATATATTAGTAGGAAAACGGATTCCAGGGACAAGAAATGTCCCGATTGAAATACATTGGAATTTCTAAGTTCTGTAAAATCTGGTGTCTGGCACACCAGATTATATAGAACTTCTACTTAACACTTCTATGTTGCACTTATGCAGTTGCACCATCTGCTGCAAGGTCCTCGAAGAGATCCGTCACCGGATCTCCCTTCGACTGGAACTCGCAGGCGTTAAAGGGCACACCGCCAGCCGCCTGAGGCCAGATCCCCGTGGTATGGTCGATATAGTACGGGCCGAATCCCTGCGCTTCCAGCTCCTCCGCTGTTAAGTTTCTTGTGAGCTGGTGAACGATCGCCGCGACGATCTCCAGATGGGCGAGCTCCTCCGTTCCGATATCCGTCAGAACCGCTTTCTGCTCCCCATACGGCATTGAGTAGCGCTGGGAGAGATAACGCATGGACGCACCCATCTCGCCGTCTGGCCCACCGTACTGGCTCATAATGAACTGCGCCATCTTCGCATTCGGTTCCTTTATATTTACCGGAAACTGCAATCTTTTTTCGTAGACCCACATCTTAGCATCCTCCTTCCCATGGCCATTTTTCAGTTACCCAGTTCCAGGACATGGACGTGACATCGGTGTATCTCAGCGGCCCAAACCGCCTCTCATAGGCAGCCATGGACTGGTCACGCATGTCACGGACCGCTTTGTAATAGCGCAGTGCATCCTGATTTTCCGGATGAGTGTCTAAGAACAGGACAACGTCATCCATCGCAAAACCGGCTTCCATGATCTGACGCATCAACAGCTCTTTATCCTGTACGGCCATGCCCCCGGCACTCTGGCACGTACTGCACGCAGGCATCGCACTCTGTGCTGACAGGCGGGAGTCACGCATGGGTTCTGCCGGCATTCCCGGCATCATGCTGCATCGATACATTTCCCTCATCTTCTGCACCTCCCCACAGCAAATGGAAGATCCAGGGACGGGAAGATCGTTCCCCGGACAAAACCTCTGGCTAACGGATATATGGTCCCCCACATCTGCATCGGAACATATCCCATTCCTATCGGGAATCTTGGATCATTGTCGTCAAAACAAAAGTTGGCCACCGGACGCACAACAGGTCCCGGGCCGGAAATATCAGACAGACTTCTGCCGCAGTCGCAGGACGGAGCCATAGCGGTATCCGGCAGATCGGAATTTCTGCAATTCATATGCGGATGTCTCCTTTCTTTGTTCTGATATTAGAATATGCATCATCCATAAATATGGGAATGCTCAGGTCTGAACACTGCAAAAAACCTCCAGAGAGCTTCCCTGAAGGCTTTTTGCACTAAACTTTTAAAATATTCAGCAGATCTGCACACTTGCTGTGCTGACTGTAAGAGAATTTACGCCGAAGGACAAAAGTCCATCGGTGCAGTTGAGCCGGAATCGATTTTTACGTGTAACCACGCTCTCTCACTCCAGAAAATCCAACGCATCCACCGGCACGCCGTCCTTCAGAAACTCAAAGAACACATTTGTGCCCTCCACCGTGTAATATTTTGTCGGCTCTGCGACGTAACCTAAGAGATCACCCTGGTGGATGTACTCGTTTTCTACAACGGGAATCTCTTTCAACTGGCCGCAGACAGCGGTATATCCGTTTCCGAGGTCGAGGTTGACATAATTACCGATCTCCTCATTTGTCCCGACAGAGACGACTCTGGCGTCCGCCGGAGCCGATACCGGGGTGCTGACCTCGCTCTGGATCACATTGGCGGGGTTGACTTTGTACTGGTCCAGAGTCGGGAAGTAGGTCGTGGTGTCCATGCTGTAGCCAAGAACGATATTTCCGGTCACAGGCCAGGAGAGCTTGTCTGTGTCTGCGAAATCGAGGACCAGGGATTCGCTGACAGCGGCACCGGCTTCCGCCATGGGATTATCGCCTGTCAGGGCGCTATCTGATGCATCAGCAAGACCGGTATCCATCGAAATTTCTCCGGCAAAATTGCCGGGATCAGCGCCAGTTCCGGCAGCATTCTCATTGTCCGCCAGACCGACAGCCGTGCCGTCTCCGGCAGATTCCCCATTCCCGGCTTCATCTCCCGATGCCGCCAGTTCCCCCGCCAGTGTATCGCCGCCGGACTCCGCTCCTGCGTTGGAATCCCCTGCGATCACATGGTCCGGGTCTTCGATCTCCAGATAGGGGCTCTCTCCGATATTTTCTCTCCCCTTCTGGATTCTTACAGCGCCTGCTGCCGCAACAATAGTCAACAGGCCAAGTACGAGCATGACAAGGACAAATTTGTCCTTGAAAAGCTGATTTCCTCTTTCTTTCACGTTTATCACCTCGGTAATATTCTTACCCGCGGCGGTGAAGTTATACACGAAATCATACTTTTTTCTGGAAGTATCCACCTTTTATCTTTTGTGATCCACCTTATGCAGGCTTAAATAAATACTCTCCGGCATTAATAAGCGAAACCTGGTCTAAGCTTCTTTCACTCCGCAATTTTCACGATCTCAATCCCCTGAAAATAATATTTCAACAGTTCCCGGAACTCACTCCCCTGCTCTCTCTCCATCGCATCCGCCCCTGTCTGGGAGAATCCGTATCCGCTGCCGATCCCTTTCGATGACACCCGGATCTTCCCGTCCGCAGACGAAAAGTGGAAACAGGACGATAAAAGCCCCAGAGAATCCCGGACTTCATCCCCAGTGTAATCCATATCCCCGATCTGCACCCGCTTCACATACCCGGCATCATCCCGCTCGATGATCTGAATTTTTTCCGCAATGCCGTCCGCTCCCGGACGCGGCCCGCCGATTCTTCCGATCTTATCCGCAAACTCCGCTTCCGTAAAGGTCCGGACGCATAAAAATTCTCCTGCCTCCAGATCTCCCGGACTCTCCACAGAACAGATATATGGATATGCGGCAAGTTCCCTCGTCTTTCCTGCCGACGCCTCACAGTAGAACGGTTCGATCAGCTCCCCATCGTACTCCGCAACGAGTCCTTCTGTCTCCTGCACCGCGGTACGGATCTTCCCGTAATACTCTCTAAAATGTTCTTTCCCCCATTTTTTCTCCATCTCCCTCATGCTGAGACAATCTATGTCCAGTTCCTCTTCCCGGATACGTTCCAGCCCCGGATCCACAAGCCGGTAGATATATGTCCTCGCAAGCACCGCCTGTGCTTTTAATGTCTCGATCCCGTACTCTGCCGGGATCTCCGCCGCAACGACTCCGGTAAGAAACTCTTCCGCCGGGACTTCCGTCCCTGTATCCGTCCGGATCCGGCCTGTCCACGCCAGCGTTGTCACATAGGGGATCATGACCGTCATCCATAAGACCATAAAAAAACGCTTCATAAAAAATACCCGCCTCATACACCTGTGATACCGGATTTCAGATCCGGAAGTCTTCCGGGCGGATTGCCCGAAAAACTCCATGCCGAATTTTCCTGATATCACTATTGTATGAGACGGGTCTGTTTTTTATGTTATCCGTAACTGTCAAGCACCTTCACAGTTACATTATTTCAGCTCTACCTTAATCTTCTTCAGATGCCAGATATCTCTTACGTATTCCTCGATCGTACGGTCGGAGGAGAACTTTCCTGCAGATGCGGTATTGAGCATCGCAGTTCTCGCCCACCACTTCTCGTCGCGGTATGCCTGGTCGATCTTTCTGTGAGCTTCCGCATAGGAACGGAAATCCTTTAAGATAAAGTAGGTATCTGCGCGGTCGCTGCTCTGGGTGTTGAGCAGGGAATTGTAGATATCGCGGAACAGCTCCGGATCCTGCGGAGAATAATAGCCGTTGATGAGCTGCATCAGCACACGGCGGATATCCTGATCATTGTTGAAGATATCCATCGGGTTGTAGCCGCCGTTGTTTTCAAGGTTGATGATCTCATCTGCGGACGCACCGAAGATGAACATATTCTCCTTGCCGACTTCCTCCGCCATTTCCACATTTGCGCCGTCCATGGTTCCGATGGTCAGAGCGCCATTTAACATGAACTTCATGTTTCCGGTCCCGGATGCTTCCTTACTTGCTGTGGAGATCTGCTCGCTGACATCCGCAGCGGAGAAGATCAGCTCTGCGTTGGATACACGGTAATCTTCAATGAATACGACCTTTAATTTGCCGCCGATGGACTTATCGTTGTTGATCACATCAGCCACATTGTTGATGAGCTTGATGGTCAGTTTTGCACGCTTATATCCGGCTGCTGCTTTCGCACCGAAAATGAAGGTTCTCGGAACGATGTCCATATTCGGGTTATCTTTTAACTGGTTGTAGAGATACATCACATGAAGGATGTTCATGAGCTGTCTCTTGTACTCATGCAGACGTTTTACCTGAACATCGAAGATGGAACGCGGATCGACATCGATGCCGTTGTGCTCCTTGATGTACTTCGCAAGACGGATCTTGTTCTGGTACTTAATGTTCATGAATTCCTGCTGGCACTTCTCATCATCCACATAAACAGAAAGCTTTTTAATATTGGAGAGATCTGTGATCCACTCATTTCCGATCTTGTCGGTCACCCAGTCTGCAAGCAGCGGGTTGCCATGAAGCAGGAAACGTCTCTGGGTGATACCGTTTGTTTTATTATTAAATTTCTCCGGCATCATCTCATAGAAGTCACGAAGCTCCTGTTTCTCGAGGATCTCTGTGTGAAGCTTCGCAACACCGTTTACAGAGAAGCTGCCGACGATCGCAAGGTAAGCCATGCGGACCTGTCCGTCGTAAATGATCGCCATTCTACGGATCTTCTCGTTGTCACCCGGATATCTCTGCTGGATCTGGGCTACAAAACGGCGGTTGATCTCCTCAACGATCTGGTAAACACGCGGAAGCAGACGGGAGAACAGCTCGATCGGCCATTTTTCAAGAGCTTCAGCCATGATGGTGTGGTTTGTGTAGGCACAGGTCTTTGTCGTGATCTCCCAGGCCTCATCCCACTCTAAGTTCTCCTCGTCAAGTAAGATACGCATTAACTCAGCAACCGCAACGGTCGGATGTGTATCGTTTAACTGGAAGGATGCCTTCTCATAGAATTTATGGATATCGTCATGTTTTTCCTTGTACTTTTTGATGGCACGCTGAACACTGGCAGAAATAAAGAAATACTGCTGTTTTAAGCGAAGCTCTTTTCCGGAATAATGGTTATCATTCGGGTAAAGGACCTCAACGATGGTCTTCGCCAGATTCTCCTGCTCAACAGCTTTCTGGTAATCACCCTTGTCGAACTCGCTTAAGTTGAAGGTGTTCACCGGCTGTGCATCCCAGATTCTTAAGGAGTTTACGACATTGTTGCCGTATCCCACGATCGGAATATCATACGGAACTGCCATAACGGACTGGTAGCCCTTCTGTACGAAATGATTTCTCTTTCCGTCCCACTCAGTCTCCACGTAACCGCCGAATTTGACCTCCGTCGCATACTCTGCGCGGCGGATCTCAAACGGATAGCCGTCCTTTAACCACTCATCCGGGACCTCGATCTGATATCCGTCACGGATCTGCTGTTTGAACATTCCATAACGATAACGGATGCCGCAGCCATATGCCGGATAGCCTAAAGATGCAAGGGAATCCAAAAAGCATGCCGCAAGACGTCCAAGACCGCCGTTTCCGAGTGCCGGATCCCGTTCCTGATCCTCAATGGAATTCAGGTCAAAGCCCAGTTCAGAAAGTGCCTCCTCGATTTCCTTCTGCTCACAGAGGCTGATGATATTGTTGCCGAGGAAACGACCGGTTAAAAACTCCATGGACATGTAGTAAACAACCTTTGCATCCTGCTTTTCATACTCTTTATGAGTCGCGATCCAGCGGTCGATGATCATATCCTTGACTGCAAGCGCAACTGCCTGATAAATCATAGCCGGAGTTGCCTCATCGATCGTTTTGCGATAAAGACTCTTCACATTCAACGCAATGACCTTTTTCAGTTCATCCTTATTCATTGTCTGACTCACCCCTAAGTCCTCCTTCATGATGATTCCCTGCATTCTGCGAAACCCCCATTGTCCCGCAGAATACAGGTCCCTTGTTGTGTTGATTCTGTCATAGAAAGATCCGTGCGATCGCCGTATCTTATTTTGTCACTTTCACTACGCCGAATACAACATCCTCGCCGTTGATGTTCCATTCCTTCGTGTAGCCAGCCATCTCACCAAGCATAATGTTGTCAGCCATGACCTCGCTCTTTAACTCGTCCGCGTACTTCTTGATCAGATCTGCGATCTTCTCATTCTTGTCCGCGTAAACGTAGATGTGGTCCATAACCTCGAATCCAGCCTCTTTACGCATGGTCTGGATCTTGCTGACGATCTCGCGGTAGAAGCCTTCCTCGAGAAGCTCCGGTGTCAGTGTTGTGTCGAGAACAACGGTCACGGTATTGTCTGCCTCGGATACATAACCTTCTGTCTGTGCCATGTCGATCAGGAGGTCATCCTTTGTGAGAACGACTTCATTTCCGTCAAAGTTGAAGGTCAGAGCGCCCTTCTCGTTCAACGTATCCATCGCTGCGTTTCCGTCTAACTCAGCCAGAGCTTTCTTGATATTTCCGAGCTGTTTTCCGTACTTCGGTCCTACCGTCTTAAGCTGCGGCTTGAAGGTGTAGGAGGTAAAGCTTCTCACGTCGTCTGTGAACTCTACGGACTTCACATTCAACTCGTCCTCGATGATTTCCTGGTAGAACTCCGGAAGCTTCTCCGGTGCCTTTACGAACATCTTTGCGATCGGCTGACGGTTCTTGATGTTTGCGGTATTTCTTGCCGCACGTCCCATCACAACGATCTTTAAGACTTCATCCATCTTTGCTTCCAGCTCGGCATCGATATGTGCCTCATCAACGGTCGGGAAGTCGCAGAGGTGGATGCTCTCCGGAGCCGTCTTATCGATGGATCTTACCAGGTTCTGGTAGATCTCCTCTGTCATGAACGGGATCATCGGAGCTGCTGCCTTGCTGATCGTCACAAGAGCTGTGTAAAGAGTCATGTAAGCGTTGATCTTATCCTGCTCCATGCCCTTTGCCCAGAAACGCTCACGGCTTCTTCTTACATACCAGTTGCTCATGTCATCCACAAACTCCTGGAGTGCTCTTGCTGCCTCCGGGATGCGGTAGTTCGCAAGGTCATCATCCACTGCCTTAACAGTAGAATTTAACTTGGATAACAGCCATTTGTCCATGACCGGAAGCTTATCGTACTCCAGTGTGTACTTGGTCGCGTCAAAGTTATCAATATTCGCATAGAGAACGAAGAATGCATAGGTGTTCCAGAGAGTACCCATGAACTTTCTCTGTCCTTCCATAACAGCCTTTCCATGGAAGCGGTTCGGCAGCCACGGTGCGCTGTTGATGTAGAAGTACCAGCGGATCGCGTCGGCACCATATGTCTTCAGGGCGTCAAACGGATCGACAGCGTTTCCTTTGGACTTACTCATCTTCTGTCCGTTCTCATCCTGAACGTGGCCGAGAACGATAACGTTCTGGTACGGCGGCTCATTAAAGAGCAGCGTGGACTCAGCGAGCAGGGAGTAGAACCATCCTCTTGTCTGGTCAACAGCCTCGGAGATGAACTGTGCCGGGAACTGTTTGTGGAAAAGCTCCTGGTTCTCGAACGGATAGTGGTGCTGCGCGAACGGCATTGCGCCGGAGTCGAACCAGCAGTCGATAACCTCCGGTACACGGTGCATCTCTTTACCGCATTTCGGGCACTTGATGGTCACTGCGTCGATGTACGGGCGGTGAAGCTCGATGTCATCCGGGCAGTTGTCTGCTTTTTCTTTCAGCTCCTCGATCATCAGGCGCACGGCTTCGGGCGTGATGTTGGGGTAGGCAAAGTAGTTTTGCAGATGCAGCTCGTACCCGGCGAACACCTCCTGCAGGGAAGCACAAAGACGCCCGCACAGCGCCTGATCCAAGGGTTCAGAGCTGCGCAGGCGGAGGACCACCTGGCGGGTGGTGCGATGCAGCTCGACACAGTCTACAATGACGCTGCCGAAGGCATCGCAGAATTGTTGATCGGCCGTAAACTGCGGCCATACCTGGGTAACAAAGGGTTTCAATCGTGTACCTCGTACTCTTTGAAGCCTCCCCCACAGAGGAGGCCAAGCATGTGGTTACATTTTATGGATCTCATCCAGCAGCTGGCCGACGATGTCGCCTTTCAGCATGCGGATTTTTTCGCCGCGGATGAAGAGCAGGGCTTCGTCCTTGCCGCCTGCAATGCCGATGTCGGCATCGGAGGCTTCGCCGGGGCCATTGACGACACAGCCCATGATGGCAATTTTCAGCGGCTTTTTGAAGCCTTCATCCCGCAGGCGCTTTTCGACCTCGTTGGCGATCTCGATCATCGGGTACTGGGTGCGGCCGCAGGTGGGGCAGCTGATGATCTCCGGTCCGGCCACGGCGTAGCCGACAGCGCGCAGAATATCGTAACCGGCGTAAACTTCGTTCTCCGGCTCGTCGGTCAGGCTGACGCGCAGGGTATCGCCCAGACCTTCCAGCAGCAGGCCGCCAATGCCCATGCCGGACTTGATGAGACCCATACGGTTGCCGCCGGCCTCGGTGACGCCGACATGCAGCGGGTAATCGGTCTGGCTGGCCAGCAGGCGGTACGCGGCCATCATGCGAGGCACGTTGCTGGACTTGATGGAGATGACGATGTTATGGAAGTCGTGCTTTTCCAGCAGGCGTACATGGTAGAGAGCGCTCTCGACCATGGCCTCGGGCACGGGGGCACCATACTTGGCCAGGATGTGCTTTTCGAGGCTGCCGCCATTGACGCCGATACGGATGGGCACGCCCTTCTGGTTGCAGGCATCGGCCACAGCCTTGACGCGGTCGTCGTCGCCGATGTTGCCGGGGTTGATGCGAATTTTATCGGCACCGGCATCCAGCGCGGCCAGCGCGGCGCGGTAGTCAAAATGGATGTCGGCCACGACGGGGATGTCGACGGCCTCTTTAATGGCGGCCACCACGGCGGCGTCCGACGGACTGGGCACTGTGACGCGGACGATCTGGCAGCCAGCAGCGGCTACGCGCTTGGCCTGGGCCACGTTGCCCGCAATATCCTTGACAGGGACGTTCAGCATCGTCTGTACGGCGATGGGGTTGGTACCGCCAATTTTAATATTGCCGATTTTGACTTCTCTTTTCAGTTGACGTGTCATCTTTTTTTCTCCTTACAAGAATCGGGTGATGTCCTGCATGGTCACCAGCACCATCAGCCACAAAAGCAGCGCCATACCGGCGGTGTTGACCACCATCTGCAATTTTTGCGGCGCGGCGCGGCCGAAAATAGCTTCAATGAGCAGGAAGATCAGTTTGCAGCCGTCCAGTGCCGGGATGGGCAGCAGGTTAAAGATGCCGATATTGATGGTGATGAGCGCGAGCAGCGAGAACACATCCTGCCAGCCGTACTGCATGGCCTGGCCAATGGTGGTGGCGGTGCCGATGGGACCGGAAAGCTCCTCGACCCCCACCTGCCCGGTGGCAAGCTGCCAGAAGCCGCCCAGGATGGCGGTGCTGTAATAGCGGAACAGCGTGCCCGTGCGCTGTAACACATGCCGCGGCGTTTTGGAGAGCGCTGCTACACGGAAATCAATAGCGATGGTGTTGCCGTCGGCATCGGTAGAAGGACCTACCGTAACACCCGGCAGGTGCACGACCCGGCCATTCCGCAGGACGGTGAAATCGTGGGTTTGGGTGGTGCCGTCAAAACAGCCGGAAAGGTCACCGATGGTGCGGCAGACCTGGCCGTCCACTTTCAGGATGGTGTCCCCTTCCCGCAGGCCGTCGGCGCAGCTTTGGGCGTTGCCGGTAAACTGGGCCACGGTGGTGCTGCCCAGCTTACCGCTTGTAATAACCAGCACCAGCAACACCACAAAGCCCAGCACAAAGTTCATCATCGCACCGCTCAGCGTTACGATAAAACGCTGCCAAGCGGTGGCTTCCTCAAAGGGCTGGTCCTGCACAACGACCGGAAACAGGCTGCGCCTGCGCGGCTGCTTGGGGGCGGGCTGCGGCGCAGGCGCGGCGGTTTCCTCTGCGTCCGCGTCCTCGTTGTCCTCCGGCAGGGGGCTGAACAGGTTGTAGCCGCCCAGCGGGAACAGGCGCAGGGTATAGGTGGTACTTCCCCTTCTGCGCTGAAAAATTTTGGGGCCGAAACCGATGGAAAATTCCTCGACATGGATGCCGCAGTGGCGGGCGGCAAGAAAATGCCCCAGTTCATGTACCAAAATGACCGCCCCAAACACGAGCAGTGATACCAGCCCGGTCAGCAATGCAGTCATAGACACCTCACAAAATCAAATGTGCGCTTCCACATAGGCACGCGCCATACGGTCACATTCATAAACGTCAGACAAAGTATAGTCGCCGCCGAAGCTGTCGCTGTCAACGATGCCCTCAACCAGACGGCCGATGTCCAAAAAGCCGATTTCATCCCGCAGGAAGTGGGCCACGGCGGCCTCGTTGGCACCGTTGGCGGCGCAGGGGGCCAAGCCGCCCTTGCGGATGGCCTTTTTGCAGGCGGCCAGGCAGCGGAAGGTCTCATCGTCCGCCTGGGCGATGCTGAGCTTGGTCAGCGCGGTGAAGTCCAGCTCCGGCACGGGGCTGGGCAGGCGGTCAGGCCAGGTCAGCGCGTACTGGATGGGGATACGCATATCCGGCACGCCCAGCTGGGCAATGATGGAATGGTCGGCAAACTGCACGGCCGAATGGATGATGCTCTCCCGCTGGACAACGATCTGAATTTTATCTTCGGGCAGGCCGAACAGCCAGGCGGCTTCGATCAGCTCCAGGCCCTTGTTCATCAGGGTGGCGGAGTCGATGGTGATCTTGGCACCCATGTTCCAGTTGGGATGCTTGAGGGCATCGGACTTGGTCTTGGTGCAGCTCCTCGGTCTTCATGCCGAAGAAGGGGCCGCCGGAGGCCGTGAGCAGAATCTTCTCCAGCGTTTTGGCGCTGGGGGCGTCCTGCAGGCACTGGAATATGGCGCTGTGTTCGCTGTCCACAGGCAGCAGTTTGACGCCGTATTTTTTGACGGCATCGGTGACCAGGTGGCCGCCGGTAACAAGGCTCTCTTTATTGGCGAGGGCCAGGTCGTGGCCGCTCTCAATGGCAGCCAGCGAGGCAGGCAGACCCGCGATGCCGACGACAGCGTTCAGCACCACGTCGGGGCCGTCCATGGCGGCCAGCTCGCGCAGACCCTCGGCACCCTGCAGCAGCTTGGGGGCATCGGCCTGACCGGCCAGCGCGGCAGAAAGCTTTGCATAAGCATCGGGGTTTACCACGGCTACGTATTTGGGGTGGAACTCGTTGATCTGCTCCAGCAGTTTATCCACGCTGGAATTGGCGGCCAGACCAAACACGGAATAGCCGTGCATGCGGGCTACGTCCAGGCTCTGGGTGCCGATAGAGCCGGTAGAACCCAGCAGCGTAATAGTTTTATTCATGTTGACACGTCCTTTTTTACAGAACATAGAAGAAATAGCGCACTGCGATGGAAACGAACGGGGCAATGAACATCACACTATCAAAGCGGTCCAGGATGCCGCCGTGCCCCGGAAAGATGGTGCCGTAATCCTTGATGCCGACTTGACGCTTGACCGACGAGGCGAACAGATCGCCCAGGATGCCCAGCACCGAGGCGATAGCGCCCATGACCACCAGGATGGCATAGTGGCGGGGCTGCACCTGAATGGTGATGACGTTGTGGCTGGCCGACAGGAACGAGTAGACCAGCGTGAGCACCACGCCCACCAGCACGCTGCCAAAGATGCCGCCGATGGCACCCTCCACCGTTTTGTGGGGACTGACGATGGGGGCCAGCTTGTGCTTGCCGAAGGCCCGGCCTGCAAAGTAAGCAGCCGTGTCACCGCCCCAGGCGAAGCAGAGAATCAGCAGGATAAAGTAGATGGCATCATAGCGATACTGCGCAAAGGGCAGGCAGCGCTTGAGGTGGATCAGCGAGTAGAAGCAGAACACGATGACCCCGGAGAAGTACACATAGCCCGAAAGTTTGCCGAAATCCAACGTCTGCACGTGGGCAATCTGGCACACATTGAGGAACAGCACCAGCAAAAAGCAGAACGGCAGGATCAGGGCACGGACAGACTGGCTGCTGGTAAGCATGACCAGCAGCGTAAACGGCACAGCCGCGGCGTACAGATACCATTGCTTTTTGCCAAAGCCCATAGCGCTGAACACCTCGTGGATGGCCAGCAGGCAGATGGCGCTGAGGACAAAATCAAAAACAATGGTATCAAAAAATGCCAGCACAACGGCCAAAACAGCCAGGCCAACAACAGCGGTGATAACGCGGGTCTTCATACGGTGTTCCCTTTCACGGATAGATTTAATAACAGCCTATGCGGGCATACCATCAGGCATACCCGCACAGGCATGGTTGGAGGGCTGATGTGTGAGGATCAGACTTCCATGATTTCTTTGTTTTTTGCGGCGCAGGTCTCGTCGATCTGTTTGACGTACTTGTCGGTCAGCTTTTGGGTCTCTTCTTCCAGCTTCTTCTGGTCGTCCTCGGTCAGCTCACCGGCCTTCTTCATGGCCTTGAACTT
>OGEZ01001181.1_pt1 | contig 14436 bp, 8 predicted proteins | sample 1570831 | NCBI WGS metagenome assembly OGEZ01 (sample SAMEA2582059, study PRJEB24529) | metagenome | biome: Human gut stool | place: China | collected 2011
AATCCTGTGTCACCACAAAACCATCTCCTTTTCTTTTTTGATCTTTGCATTTGTCTCCTCCACATTCATTCTGGAAAGGATAAACATAATAAGTACATCAAAGATCAGTGGCAGCCAAAGATACATAAACTGCATCATATTCAACGCGGACTGTGGCTGTACAGCATGTGTTCCCACATAGCCACTAAGTTCTAAGAGCCATCCTACGACCGCCGTTCCAATACCTCCGCCAATCTTAACGCCAAGTGAAGTACAGGAATACATCGTACCCTCCACATGCTTTCCCCGTGTCAGGTAGGTATACTCGGAACAAGATGCGATCACTGCATTCATGTCTCCCTGCCAAGGTCCCTGTCCTAATGCTGCTAATGCTGTAAATGCCATCATCAAAGGAATACTTCCCATATATCCGGCAACAACAACAAGAGCTCTGCCAATCACGGCAAGGATGTAACCTCTCAAGTTCAGCTTATACATACCATTCCACTTTCCAACCAGTGTTGGTGTAAAGATTAATGCAATGATAAGAGGAATGTTTACCGCCCAGGCAAATTGTCCAAACAGATTTTTGTTTTTCAAAACCCAGGTCATATAATAAATACCGGCACCGATCATTGCACTGTATAACTGCTGCAAAATATAAGTACCACAGATCATCAGATAAAATTTATTCTTTACCAGCAGCTTGAATGCTTGAACCAGCCCATATTTTTCCTCTTCACCTGTTGTGTCTCCTTCATTTAATTCCTCTTCCGGAAGTTCTTTAACAGATAATGTGGAAATAGTATTCACAACTAATCCGATCACTGCATAAATAATTGCAACCATACGCCATGCGGCTGCATCTCCACCACATTTTGCAACAAATCCAACAGTAACTGCTTGAATCAGAAGACTGGTTGAAAAAGCAAAAATGAAACGGTAAGAACCCATCTGCACACGCTCCTTACTGTTCTTGGTAACAAGTGATGTCAGAGCAGAATAAGCAATGTTATTTGCCGTATAAAACACGCCATTCAACAGCGTATACGCAATAAAGAACCACGCATACTGTGCCGTCCTGCCAAGACTTGTTGGAACTGCAAAACAGGCTACCAACGTAATTGCACAACCAATGTAACCATACAGCATCCATGGTCTTGCCTTTCCCATCTTACTATGCGTCTTATCAATCATTGATCCAAAAAAGATGTCTGTAAATCCATCGAGTAATTTGGAAACGGCAATCAGTGTTCCCACTATACCGGATGCCAATCCAATCGTATCTGTCAGATATACCATCACAAATGATGTCAGGAATGCATACACTACATTTCCCGCAATATCACCAGATCCGTATCCTATCTTGTTGTACCATTTTAAGTATTTCTTTTCCTCCATAAGAATCGCCCCTTCACTATTTGTTATTTAGAAACCATTTGCTTTGATTATCAGTGTCTTGTATTATCCTTTTACAAACGGAACTAATTCAAACTGAAACTGAAATGCTTCCTCATCAAACCGATATTTATCCATGACATCCGGTCCGCAGCTATTTGAACCAATTCCATTCATTGCATAATCCATACAGAATACGGTGCTATCCGATTCTTTCAATTCATAATTGTGCGATACCCGTTCCAACTCCTCCTGTGTATAAACAGAAGCGTTAAACGAAAATGGATTCTTTGAAACTGCTGCAATTCCACATTGACCATTTGTAAGCTCTACATAATCACAGTCATAATGGCTTCCATTCTCCTGTGGACGAATATAATCTTCATGCATCTGAGCCACCTTCGAACGGAACAATCCATGACAGGAAGCCTGGTGTTTATCCCTGTAGCTTTCCTGTGGTCCCATTCCAAAATAAGTAATCTCATCCATTTTCTTATTCAAAAACATCCGAATTCCAAACCTTGGCAGATCCGGGAATTCTTTATCTTTTACTGCCTCTATAACCGCCTCTATTTTCCCGTCTTCATTGATCTTCCATGTCATTTCCACATCCAAAATCTTTTGTACGGTATCAGCTACTACTGCCAGATGCTCCATGATCAGCACACCGTGCTTGTTCTGAAGCACCTCTATACGGTATGCTCTGGTATAGGCAGCATCATAATGTGCCTTTTCCCATTCCAGTTTTATATACATATCGTTATCCGTCGGAGCCCGCCAAATATTCAATTCCATTGGATGGTTAATATAACTTCTTCCGGCAAACTGCATGTCCTCAAACAATCCGGTACGCTTATCTAAAACATAAGTAAAATCCTTTGCCTGTAACACGAGCTGCTTATCGTTTTCCTTAACAGCAATGGTTCCGATTACTTTTTCCTGCTCCAGCCACTTTACAGCCTGTCTGTTTCTATCATCCTCATTTGCAAGCTTCATTTCATCAAAACCTAATTCATACCCCCGTTCAAGCAACGGCATTTCCTTTTTCAACCGGTAAATAAGCTTCAGATAAATCTTACCGGTATTTGGAACCTGCAGCTTCAACTCCACTTCCGCATCGCTATGGGGTGATGCAACAACATTTGCCAGTTTTCCTTTTTCCACAGTCAAGCCATCCTGTGTCATTTCATAGAAAATATCCACATAATCCTTCAAATCATCAAAATCCATATAATTGTGAAGAACCATCTGTCCGTTTTCTTGGTCATAAGATACGATTCTCACCGGACGATAGACATTTTTATCACCCTTTATCCTTTCTGTTTGCAGTCCCGTATGCGGTGTACGATCCGGATAGACAAGTCCGTCCATACAGAAATTGCCATCATGAATGGTTTCTCCATGATCCCCTCCATAATAATATCTGGTCTTTCCATTTTCTGCCGTTCCATGTGCGATTGCATGATCACACCACTCCCAGACAAACCCGCCACACATCCGGTCATCCTTATGAATCATCTGAAAATAATCTTCAAAATCTCCCGGTCCGTTTCCCATACTATGGCAGTATTCTACCAGCAGAAACGGTTTGCTTCCGTCATTTTTCAGATAATCCTCTATCTCCTGCAGTGACGGATACATCCGGCTGTAAAGATCCAAATTGTCATAATTATAGGTAATATCATAATTACGGTATCTTGCACTTTCGTACTGCGTGATCCTGTCCGGATCAAACTTCTTTGTCCATGCAAGCGCCTTTTCAAAATTACATCCATACGCACTTTCATTTCCCATAGACCACATTACAATGCTTGGACGGTTTTTGTCTCTCTGCACCATAAGCTGGACACGGTCCACAATTGCCTTTTCCCATGCCGGATCATCTGCAATCTTTTCATTCCAACGGTGAAAACGGTTTTGGTCTGTATCCTCCTTCCGGTACAGCATAAATGGTCCATGTGCCTCAATATCCGCCTCGTCAATCACCATAAATCCATATTCATCGCACATCTGATAAAAATATGGTGCATTTGGATAATGACTGGAACGAATCGCATTAAAGTTATGCTGCTTCATCAGCATCAGAGCCTTTTTGATCTGCTGGATACTGATTACAAACCCCGTCTCCGGATCAGAATCATGGCGGTTGACTCCACGGAATTTAATCTTTTCTCCGTTAAAATAAACAACTTTGTCCTTAATTTCAATCGTCCGGAAACCAATCCGATCAACGATCACTTCATCCGGCATTGTCAAAATAACCTGATACAAATAAGGATTCTCCGCATTCCATAAAACCGGATTTAACACGGTCAGTTCTAACACACCACTCTCTGCTGTTTCCCCTCTTGCTACGACTGCTCCATATTTATCTTCTATAGTAACTTTCGTTTCCACTGGTTCTGCAAAATGCATATCCAATTTCACAACAACGCTGTCTTTTTCTACATCTGTCGTAATGTAATAATCTCTGATTGTCTTTTCCGGTCTTTTCAGCAAATAAACATCTCTGAAAATCCCACTCATCCTAAACTTATCCTGATCCTCCAAATACGATCCATCACACCATTTGAGCACCAAAACCGCTAATGTATTTTCCCCTTCATTCAACAAGTCTGTTACATCAAATTCACTGGTAGCGTGAGGCACCTGACTGTATCCGGCATAAGCACCATTTACCCATACATAAAAACAACTATCGACACCCTCAAAATTCAGAAATGCTTTTGATGCCTTTTCTTCTCTGTGATATTCAAAGTTATGAACATATGCTCCACATGGAATATCCTGTGGCACATATGGTGGATCGAATGGAAACGGATAACGAATATTCGTGTACTGATGCGTGTCATAACCATCCATCTGCCATACACTCGGAACAGTTACCTGATCAAATCCGGAAACATCATAGCCTTTCTCATAAAATGATTCCGTTACGTCATAAATGCTGTTATAATACTGAAACTTCCACTCTCCGTTTAACAGCTGAAAACGATCCGATCTTTCCCGATGCTCCACTAAATCATTCATACGAACTGATGCCGGAATGTAATATGTCCTTGCCGGCATTGTCTTGTCATGCATAACATTCAAATCTTCATAAAAGCGTGGTACGAGCATTGTGTAATCCTCCTTTAATATATATTTTTTTATTCACCGCATTAGGCAATCAATAAAATACCTTCTGTGTCTCATTATCTTCCGTCCTTGTATTACCTTGAAACCATCATACATTTTTGCAAAGAAAATGTCTATAAACAGAAATGGACAAAATATGCACAAAATGATACACTAAAGTGAATGCAGTTTTATCCACAGACCAATATTGACTGCTTGCAGTCAGACATTGGTCTGTGGATAAAACTATATGAGCGCAGCTCTCACCGAAAAAACCGCAGGTTTTGAGGTGGCATTCACTTTATAACTCCGGTTCACCATTGACTGCTAACAGTCAGATATTTCACTTTCTAAAGGAGGACTCAAAATGTATATAAATTCCGGTTATCACAACCACTCCCTTATCGACTTCAAGGACAAAAGCCGACCACTTATTGTAGGAAGCTGTGGCACCTATCGCCTATCCTCACACCCAAAGCTTCCAACTTATCGTCCCAGAGGAAGACTTGACTTTCAAATCATCTATATAGCAGCCGGACGAGCTCATTTTCATTTTGACAACGCAGATGACGATACTGTCGTTACAGCAGGAAACATAGTACTTTACCGCCCCAAGGAATTCCAGAAATATGAATACTATGGCATTGATAAAACAGAAGTTTACTGGGTGCATTTTACCGGAAGTGATGTAAAGAACATTTTAAGAAATTATGGTTTCCCGAATGACCAGCGTATCTTTCATGTAGGAACCTCTTTGGAATATGAGCGTGTTTTCAAACGAATTATTTTAGAATTACAAAGATGTCAGGAGGACTACGAAGAAATGCTGACACTACTGCTACGCCATTTACTGATTATTTTTCACCGGGAGCTTACTCGTAAACATGTACTAAAAAACGAATACCTCGATCATGAAATGGATACTGCAGCGTCCTATTTTAACGAAAACTATAACCGTGATATCAACATCGAAGAATATGCTACTTCCAGAGGAATGAGTGTCAGTTGGTTTATTCGGAATTTTAAAAAATTTACCGGTACAACACCAATGCAGTTCATCACCTCCATCCGAATCACTAATGCTCAGATGTTATTGGAAACCACAAATTACGCTGTAAATGAAGTTGCACGCATTGTCGGTTATGATAACCCACTGTATTTTAGCCGACTGTTTCATAAACAAAAAGGCTGTTCACCATCTGAATATCGAAAACTTTTAAAATGAACCAATAAAAGAGGCTCTTTGAGTGAATGATTCTCATTAGAGTCTCTTTTAATCCTATCATGTTATTTACGGCACTCTACTTTCCCTTCATCTCCATCCACATCTTCTTTTTCTGCAGCACCCGTCCTTCCTCTATCTCCGGGCGGATGAGCAAGTATTTCATAATTCATATCGTCCGGATCGGTACATGAAAAGTCGTGCATTAATTTTCCAACTTCGTCATCTCCCCGATATTTTCCGTTCACATATAGAATATGCGAACCGTCCCCAAACAATACTTTCTCTTCACCAATCGTAATATATCTCTCTACCGGATATATCGGCTGTTTTCCTTTCATTACATCGTTTTCTGTAATAAAAATCACATAAGTGTCAGGAATATTTTCTGTATCTTCCCCTGGTTTTAGTATATGCGCATCCAACAAACTGCTGTTATGTCTCGCCCTTTTTACTCCTGCTCCCTTATCTGACCTCTGAATTTCACAATCGAACTCTTTACCTGTATTGTCAACTGCATGAACATCTAAAATAGCAGAACGCCCTTGCAAATTTTTCATGGAATCCTGCACCCGAATCGATTTGATTGTAATATCCTCTTGCCCCAAAACAATTCGAAGAATAAGTTCTACAGCCTCATAATTATCTTCCAGACAGGCAGTCATAAAATCATCATCCATATATCGAAATAATTTCAGCCTCTCTAAATCCTGCTGATGTGTCTGTTCTGTTGTACTCAAACCTTCACTTTCTTTCGCTATTCTAATTATACATCAGACATTCATTTTTGAAAACCAGCTTTTTTAAAAATTTTAGTCCTACTATCTCGTAGTACCTGCAATCTCATGAAAGTTCGTATTAAACAACTGATACAATTCACTATCTTTTTTCATGGTATTATCAAAGGGAACAATCTTATCCCCAAAACGGATGAGTCCCATTCCGGGGTCTGCACCATTGACACAGGCAAGCTGTTCCGCTGATATGTCAAACAAATCTTCCACAGCTTCTTTATCCATCGTCCCCTGATCCAGTAAAAGCATAAATTCTGAGTTGGATACCATCGTTTTTGTGGAACGATTGCGTTGTGCATCAATAAGGTTCTGGCTCATACCGGTACAGATACCGCCACGTTTACGCACCTCACGCCACATCTTTTCCAGTGCATGAAGACTATACTCCTCTCCCCATAACTCGTGCATTTCATCCACATACACCCAAGTCGCAACACCATCCGACTGGTTATACTTGATTTTTGCAGTAATACTCTCAATCATCACAAGCATCGCCATAGCTCTCATACGCTTACCAAGTTCCGAGAAGCCATACACGGTAAATCGGTTTTCTTCCGAAATGGACTGCTCTCTTGCGAAAATATCTAAGGTTCCATCCGCAAACACTTCCAACTGCTCAACCAATTCAATGGCAGAATCATTCCCCTCACTTCTTTCCGCAATCCCATCACGCATGGTACGAATCGTTGGAGACTCCAGTCGAGTCTTCCGCTTTCGCCGTCTGTCATTTTTCTGTTTGAAGTATTCCGAATACATGTCTCGTACCGCCTTGTCAATGACTGCTATGTGGCGGCTGGTAAGGGGTGTCGGTTTCAAAGCCTGTTCGCAGATAGCGTAGGCAAATTCCGCTTTCTCTGCCACAAACCGGTCTATATCCGGCACCACATCCGGCACATGGAACGGATTGACATAATATACATTTTCTGCAGACTGGGACAGATTGATATACTGTCCTCCCCATGCTGCCGCAATGTCCTTATACTCTGACATGGGGTCAATGACAATAATGTCATCCGTAGAAAAGCACAGGACTTGTCCCATTTCCGATTTTTCATTATAGGATTTTCCCGAACCGGGGACACCAAACACCATCCCATTTCCATTCTTCAATAACTTCCGGTTTCCAATGATAAGGTTTTTGGACACCTTATTAAATCCATAGCAGTATCCCTGATTATCGTTAATCTCCTGCACATTAAACGGAATAAAAATGGAAAGTTCTTCGGATGTTATCGTCCGCATGGTATCCACAAATCTCGCTCCTGTGGGCAGAGAAGTATTCAATGCATCCAACTGTTTATGGGAATGTGGCACAATGTCCATGTTGTGGGTCTGACCGATGATTTTAATCTTCTCGGTACGCTCCTCCAGTTCTTCTATGGAGTTTGCTTTTACCACAATCGTAATTCCCACATACAAAAGTCGCTCATCAAAGGAGGAAATCCGGTCTAACATCTCTTCCGTATCTCTTTGCTGTTTTCGCCGCTCATAATTGATATTGGTAGAATAATCTCCATTTTCGTTTTTCATTTCCTGTTCCCGGTTAATACTTCTCTCATTAGCCATATACTTTTTCATAATCATCTGGTAAGCCACGTTGTTATCCAACGGCTCTACATCCATGGTATAGATAATTGGAAAATTCATATTGGTAAGTTCATTGAGAAACTGGTCGGTTAAACCATTGGGGTACTTTCTCACAAACATGACACACGCACAAGTTCCACCCTCCATCTCCAGATGTTCCGTTTTTTCCCGCAACGAAGTATTGATAATGTCATTTCTCCAATCTCGTTTTAAGTGCAGATACTCATTCCAGTCAAAAGAAAAAGATGCCTCTTCCCCCATGCGATAATAACTATGTAGTGCTCGCAGGCGTTCCGTGGCATCCAATGGTATCAGGCAACTTCCCAACCGGTGGAATAATTGCTGAATGGAAAATTCAATGGTATTAAAATAGGTCTTTGCACTTTCGTAATCCGGCTTTCGGCAGCTCACAACAAAATATTTGGATTGCAGCAAGCCGCCCCGCCCTTCTTCCAAACGCTCCCCTATCATTTTGTGATATTCCTTAGCTAGAGGTTCCATCTCTTTACTGACAGCCTTTTGGAGAATCTCTTCCCGCAGTTTATTGTTGTCGGCATAATGATTCGATACAATAATCTTGTAGCTGACATTCATGGAACGCAGAAGCGTTTCAAACTTGGAACAGGTATCTTCCTTTTCTTCTTCATCCTGTGTTGAAAAATTAATATCCTCAAACAGATACATCCGGTCAAACTGGTGTATTCCCTTTTTTGAACCGGATGTTGGTTTTTCTAATTCAAAGATTCCATTTTCCGCAATCCGATAAATGGGTATGGTGTCCTGAATACACAGCGGAACTTTGTAAATCCGTTCTGTCTGTGGTGTATGTGTTTCCTTTTTTAATAGTTTTAACATTGTTTTAATCCTCCTTTTTCTTCATCAAAAAAAGAACTCCCGAAGTAATTCTTTTTTAAGCAAAATATCAATTTGCAATATCAATCCCAATCATAAGTGGTTCGATACTCTTGTCTATTCAATAACTCTACTTTTTATAGCAAATATTCTAGGCATTTTCCTGCGAAGAAACAAATGCTCTAATCTCTTCCAATTTATTTCTAATTGCTTCCATCTCTTTTTTAAGAGACTCTTTTGAAATATCTATGGCTGGTTGAAATATATTCATGTTTCCTTCAAAGTGATTAAACTCATTGAGAAGTGTCTTTCTACTTGTAAAAAATACTCGATACTCTCTCATTCTTTCAAAATTCGGATCATTTTCATTGCATCTAAATGCTTTCTGAATTATTTGATTTAACATCATCATATCATCTGTACGAAGATGAAAAACATCAACCAGTTCCTTTTCAACTTTCATACGTAAATGATAATAAATAAGTGTCTGTTCAAGAGTATCTGACAATAATGGATATTGAGTCTTATCAAGAATATCCAAAGCACTATAATCAACTTCAAGAATATCAGAAACACTAATTATTTCTTCACCATCAAATATATTTCCAAAAAGCGAATTGTAAACGGAAAGAACATCCAAGCTATTATTAGTTCCATACCCATGCATGATTCCCGAAAGTTGGCCATAACGATCATCTGAATCCAAACTAATATGAGCATACCCACGCATAAATGGAACCATCGCCATCAAAAAATGTCTTCTATTATGTATATTATCTACCAGTTCATTGTTTTTGTTTTGAAAAAAGGATACTAAATCGTGAAGATTAATTAGTAACTTCTTTTCTTTCTCTGAAACTGAAATAAATCCATTTGTCCCATCCAAAATGTTATTCATTATATACAAATTGAAACAATTGTTAAGTTGAACATCTAACAAACGAATCAAATCCGTATTATGAGTAAGAACCAGTTGTTTCTTATTTTCCAAAAATTTGATAATGCAAAATGCAATCTTATTTTTATAAACAGAATCCAAACTTGATATGGGATCGTCCAAAATGACATATTCTTTATCCGAGTGTCTTGCAAGTAAAAACTCAAAAGTCAAAGAGATAAAATTTTGTTCCCCCCTACTTAGTTCCATGTCCTTTGGATCCGTTCCGAGCAAAGCTTTATCCCCTATCATTAACTTATAGTTCCTATCATTTTCTTCGTCTCGAATAATAGTAATATCTTTTCCTATGTTCTCACTTATAATATTCTCAATAAACATGAGTTCCTCGGAATCAAGTTCAGGTTGGCTCTCTGTCAATTGAGCATGTTCATCATAGTCACTAAAGAAATTTGTATCGTCAAAACAATGGCACAAAATGTTAATCATTTCGTCACCTATTGTAATAATATGCCGTTTTAGATTTTCTTGCAATTCAATTAGTTCAGTTGGTTCTCCATCTGCAATAAACGCACTAACAATTCTTTTAATTTCGAATGGGTCTTCGTTATTTAAAGAACTATCGCAGACAACTTTATCCAAAATTTCTTTTGTTTTTGAGTCAAGATTATTGTATATGTTATTTCTATTTTCTTTCTTGCTTTCAAGAAGTTCACTCCCGTCGGATATGTGACTGTCACAAACCACACATGAATCGAGTTGATGATATTTCTTCAATATACCAATTGCATCATCATGCCGCTCAATTAAGATCGTATTTTCATCTGGCAAAATTTCATATGGATGAATTGAAATAATTTTCTCTATTACTTTCGGCTTGGCAAGATCATTAATTACAAAACCTCTTTTATCAGCATCCAGTTCTACAAGATTAGGAATATTGGCTTCATCTCGAATAAATTCAACAAACTTATCTTTATCAATGTCTTTTCCTCTTTGCCGAGAATTTACAATACTACGGATAAACGGATAAGCTGTTTGGTGTACCGTATCTTGCAAAGACTGCATGTGTACGAGTATACAATCTCCTACTTTCGACACCTTGTAATCTGTTTTATATTTAGAACTGAGTTGACTAAATGCATTTTGATATGCCACACTAAGCCTATCTCTTAATTCATATTCTCTACGAATTTGTGCACCTATCAAATAGTCCGTAGTTTTTCCACGAATTACGTTTCTATTTAATTGATCGTGTATAACATGAAAAGTTCCCGTCTCAGGTTTAATTTCATTTCCATACTCATCCGCAGCAACAAATTTCCTACTCTCATCTGTTACTTCTGTATCAAGCAAACTAGCCAAACTTGATTTTCCTGTTCCATTAGGTGCATATACAACAGCAATTCCGCCTGCTGTTTGCATATGTTTAAACTCAATTGTTCCATTTAAATCAGTAAGGCAAAGGAAATCATCACAAAATATTTCGCCACTTTTAATGGTTGAAAAAGTTATTTTCATCGAACCCCTCCTTATATCGGTATTATGTTATGTTTTTCTCACATATGTTTTTCTTCTATAGTAACATATCCTTTTCAGCACATACTAAAAAGGATATGTCCTGATTTGCTGCTTCTGCGTCTCCACTCTGTTCAACTGCTCCTCAAACCATATTGAAGCTTCTTGAATAATTACAATCACCTCATCTCTAATTCTCTTTGCCTCACCATAACTTAAGTCTTTAGATGTAATTTTTTTCTTTAATTTGATAAGTTCTTTTTTCTTTTCGTCGAAGTCAAAATCAATCTTCTTTAAAAATTTCCTTAAAATAAAGTAATCAAGTTTTTTTATTTCCTCAACATATTCAATACCGGCATTGATTGTCACATGTGCACAATTTGAATAATTACAAGGCTCTTCATTGATTACGTTAAGGGATCTGTCTGGAAATGAATCATATACTTTTTTCAAAATATTGTATAAGTTCGATAACTTCTTAACTTTTATTGCAATATTCTCCTTTGCTTGACTTCGAACATTTCCTAACACAAATACTATCATGCCTGTAAGAACTCCTGCACCACATGATTGTAATAATGACGCCCACCATTCAAGGCGAAGGAATTTGAACAGAAAATAAGATATCCCGAAACATCCTATTGCACAAAGAAGCAATGAAATGTACCACTTAATAATGGGTAATTCCATATAGCTTTTTTTTCGCTCTTTTCTATAATACTTTAATATAGAGTTTCGCATTGAATTTTTCTTTATAATTTTTTTAATCATACTGAGTACCTCTTCTCCTGCATTTCCTATTCATATATCTGCTTATATTTCATAAATCCCACTTTATTTTTTGAGGGTCAACATGAAACCAAGACATTAAATATGTCTCCAACTCTTGTATATACAATCTCAGTTCATCAAAAAAACAACTAGAAGATTTCCCATCAAAGCAGCTTTCAACTAATCCGAAAAATTTCAATTTCTCATTATAATACTCTTTCGAAATAGCTGGCACACCATCATAGCACAAATCATAATGCATCATACAATTCCGAAAATTTGACGGAAACAGTTTCTTTCCATTTTCCAACAAGATAGATACATCATCCGAAAACAAGTTTGAATTGCTACTATCGAAATGTTGTTTGATTTTTCTAAGCCCTTGCCATGCGTAATGAGCAACAATATATTCTATACGCATAAACCATTGGTCGTCACAAGACACTCCCTTTGAGAATAAATGTTCAACGCAATTAATCGTAGATAAAATATGGAGAATCAACAGATTTACTTCCTTTTTATTCGTCTTTGCAAAAAAAGAATTTCGTCTGTTTGTATTTATGTCTTGATATCCCAAACGGACTGAAACATTACCTTTCTTTTCCCAAAGCTGAATTATATCCATATTGGAAACGGCTGTCAATGTATTGGCTAAATTTTCCGCCAACATTTCTCCCATTTCAAAAGCAATTTCTTGTTGAATTGTTAAATTCACAGTTGGAACATTCAAAAAATAATTCAGCTGTTGTGAATTACCAATAATGCAATTTCTCTCATCAAAAAATACCCCTAAATTATAATGAATGTTCCAGTTTTTCATAAACGAAAATCTTAATCGGTTCCTAAAAATCTCATCTTGATGTTTATCGGACCGCAATACTTCTCGTACTCCTTTGCTATACCTGCCCGAATAAAGTTTCAACCCATTTCTTATATCTGATATTTTTTCGTCTACTTCATCGTTCATTATTTTTTCACCTAAAAAATCCTGTGCAGAACGACAATATAATGCTATATACGGAATTATTGATAATGAAACAATGGAATTATTACAATATCCTCCTAAAAGCTGAGTTATTGATTTACCATCTAACTCCACTAATTGTAAAGCCTTTTCATTTAATAACTCAGACAACGAATCTCCTATGCTCATATCTTTCCTCCAAAATATGCATATTATCACTTCTTACAGTTAGGCTCATTCCATTCCTATAAATTCCAACTTTTTCAATGATATCGTCAATATCTCTTTTCTATTATACACCCATCCACCCCCAAAAAAAAGAACTTTATCTCTTCCTTTGCTGTAAATGCTCCTCCTTTTTTTCTTGGATTTCTCTCCTGGCTTTGATAACTACCGGGGCAACATCCTGATTTCCATATTCTTCCTGATAACAGATATGTTCTGCCAGTTCCCTGCTGCGATTCATGTCACGAAACTGGAGGGCATATTCTTCAATTAACACCCTCTCATCCTCTGAAAAAATCTCTTTTTCCGGGTCTAGTTCATATAGCATCATCTGCAGAGAAAGTTCATACGGGATTTCCCCAATCACGCTAATGTCCGGCAAATGACTTGCCAGCGCCGCAATCATCACTAACGCCCGCTTATCATTTCGTATCGCGGGATAATAACAAAGCATGTCAAGGTCAAGAACCTTTCTTGTCACCAAATCAACCTGCTCATCTTCCAAAGAGTTTTCTCCCGGCTTGTGTGCCAAGATTCCAATGGAAGCCACACCGTTTAGGGGACTATCCTTTAACTGCTCCCATTTTTCGATTGCCTCCTCTACTGTAGTGATGTCATCATAATATTCTCCCAACTGATGGAATTCTCCACATTCTGCTACAGTAAAGGTAAGCAGTGGCTCTACCTTGCTTTTTCGTTCCAGTTCATCCAGAAATTCCTCGCAGTTCAGAGGATTCAGTTTGGATTCTGCCGTGATTGCTCCCTTTGTTCCATTGGTATCCGGTTTCTGTTTCAAATCCTCTACGATATCATTTACGGCTTCATAAATGGAAATGTCCGGATTGTCGTAAACACCGCCATCCAATTCCTTCCCATCCACATCATAAATGGTATAATCATACCCCTCATCCACAGACTGAATCGTAATAAATCTATCCTCAATACGAAAAGCCAACTCCTGCTCCATGTATTCCTCTGCTCTTATCAACCGTTCGGATAAGTCGCCGGATTGTTCTTCTGTAACCGGATTGATATCGACCTTTACCTCTCCAATGCAAAAATCATCTTCATGCAGAAGATTGAAAATATCAAGAAGGACGGTGTAACCCTTTAT
>OGEZ01001185.1_pt1 | contig 14393 bp, 14 predicted proteins | sample 1570831 | NCBI WGS metagenome assembly OGEZ01 (sample SAMEA2582059, study PRJEB24529) | metagenome | biome: Human gut stool | place: China | collected 2011
AACCGCCGAAGCGCCGCCTGTGGCGGATGCAGCGAGGCGGTTTCGAGGAAGTGTCCCGTTTTTCACGCCACAACGTGGCTGGAAATCGGCTGACACGACGGTGAAAGCTTTTTGCTGCTGTTGGCAAAAAGTATGCCGCCGGAGGCAAATAAGGAATTACCTCTGGAAAAATATACCGTCAGAGACAATAAAAGAAAACTACCCGCCAGGGGTATAAAAGAGAAAACCACACATCATACATTTTCAAGGAGGGATCATCCCATGAAGGTTCTAATGCTCAACGGCAGCTGCAACCCCAAGGGCTGCACCTACACCGCCCTGACGGAGGTGGGCAAGACCCTGACCTCTGCGGGCATCGACTACGAGATCGTGCAGCTGGGCGGCGACCCCGTCCGGGACTGCATCGGCTGCAACCAGTGCAGCAAGAACGGCTGCGTGTTCACCGACGGCGGCGTCAACAACTTCATCGCCAAGGCCCGGCAGGCCGACGGCTTCGTATTCGGCACACCGGTCTATTACGCCCACCCCAGCGGGCGGGTGCTGTCCTTCCTGGACCGGGTATTCTACGCCGGAGGCAGCGCCTTTGCCGGAAAGCCCGGCGCTGCGGTGGCCTCCGCCCGGCGGGCAGGCACCACCGCCAGTCTGGACGCTCTGGGCAAGTACTTCGGCATCTCCGACATGGTGACGGTGGGCTCCACCTACTGGAACATGGTCCACGGCCACTGTCCCGAGGATGTGATGCTGGACGGTGAGGGACTCCAGACCATGCGGAATCTGGGCCGCAGCATGGCGTGGCTGCTGCACTGCATTCAGGCAGGCCGGGAGGCCGGGTACGACTTCCCTGCCCCGGAGCGTGGTCATCAGACGAACTTCATCCGCTGAAAAAGCAGCAAAAAGGAGCGGCAGGCGCTATGCGCCTGCCGCTCCTTTTCATGGAAGAATTTTACTGCTCCGCCTCCTGCTCCTCCAGCGAGGGAGCGCCGTCCAGCGGCACCTTGGCGATGACGGTACGGTACACCCGCAGGAAGAATAGCATCGTCACGCCCAACGAGGCGATCTCCGCAATGGGATAGCACCACCACACCAGATCGTCGTTTCCAATGGACTGGCCGTAGCGGGCCAGTCCATAGGCGATGGGTACCAGAAACACCAGCTGGCGGATGATGGAGGTGATCATGGAGTACACCGACTTCCCCAGCGCCTGGAAGGAGCTGCCCAGAGCGATACAGGCCCCGGCCGTGCAGAAACTCAGGGAGATGATCCGCAGGGCCGGAACGGCCACCTGCTTCATGGTCTCCGTGGCGTTAAAGATACTGACCAGCGTCCCCGGAATGGCCCAGAAGATGGCCATACCCAGCACCATGATGCAGGAGGCATAGATAGCGCTGCGCTTGATGGTCTCCATCATGCGGCGGCGATTCTGAGCGCCGTAGTTATAGGCCACGATGGGAACCACACCGTTGTTCAGGCCGAACACCGGCATAAAGACAAAGCTGTTGAGCTTGAAGTAGATGCCGAAGGCGGTAGCCGCCGTCTCCTTGGCGGAGTGGTAGGTGATGAGGATCTTGTTCATGCAGAAGGTCATCACCGAGCCGATAGCCACCATCACCACAGAGGGCAGGCCGATGGCATAGATATTGCCCACGATCTTCCAGTCCGGCCGGAAGCCCTGGAACCGAAGGTGCAGATCGTGGTTCTTCCGCAGGTTCATATACAGGGCCAGACCGCAGCCGCAGAACTGGCCGATAACGGTGGCCACGGCGGCACCCACCACGCCCATTTTGAACACGAAGATGAAGATGGGGTCCAGCACGATGTTGACGATGGCGCCCAGCCCCTGGGTGTACATGGAGAGGATGGAGCGGCCGGTGCCCTGCAGCAGGCGCTCGAACATGATCTCGCAGAACATTCCCAGCGAGGCACAGCAGCAGATGCGCAGATAGGTGATGCCGTTATCCACAATGTAGTCAATATCCGTCTGGGTGCGGAAGAAGGTCCCCGCGAAGCACAGGGCCAGCACGGCGGAGAGCACAAAGCCCACCACCGCCAGGAAAATGCCGTTGATGGCCACCTGATCGGCCCGCTTGCCGTCCCCGGCGCCCAGCGCACGGCCCAGCAGGGCGTTGACGCCCACGGCGGTGCCGGTGGCCAGACCGATCATCAGGTTCTGGGCCGGGAAGGCCAGCGTCACGGCGGTAAGGGCCTGCTCGCTGACCTGCGAGACGAACACGCTGTCCACGATATTATACAGGGCCTGCACCAGCATCGACGCGATGATGGGGAGGGACATATTCCAAATGAGCTTGGAGATGGGCATGATACCCAGTTTGTTATCCTTCATAGAATTCCTCCTTGGGGTCGTTTTTTCTGATCTGTTCTATATTCTACCACGTCGTTTGCCAAAAGAAAATGCGGGAAAAGCCGGAAATCCGATCCTTTTCCGCCGGTTTTCTATGGAATACGGAAAATCCCTCCGCAGCCCCCAGCGGGCGGCAGTTGCATTTTGTGGAAAATGGGAGTACAATAAGCCATCAACGGGGACACCTCCCCCATCCATCAACCATTCACAGGAGGGATCACATGAGCGGATTCAACGTACAGCTCCAGCTTGCCGGGGTGCTGGAGTGGATGAGCCAGCAGATGGCCGGCTGCGGCGGCAAGACCGCCGTCATCGGCATCTCCGGCGGCAAGGACAGCTCCACCGTGGCGGCCATGGCGGTGGCGGCCTATGGCCGGGACCACGTCTATGGCGTGCTGATGCCCGACGGCATTCAGCCGGATATCGACTACTCTCAGGCGCTGGTGGAGCATCTGCAGATTCCCCACTGCCTCTGCAACATCCACGATGCCGTGGCGGGGGTACTGTCCCAGCTGGAGCAGGCGGGCCTGACCCCCAGCCGCCAGACGGTGGTGAATCTCCCCTCCCGCATCCGCATGGCTACCCTCTACGCCGTGGCCCAGTCGGTGGAGGGCGGCATCGTCCTCAACACCTCCAACCTGTCGGAGGACTGGGTGGGCTACTGCACCATCTACGGCGACAGCGCCGGTGCCTTCTCCCCTCTGGGGATGTACACCACGGAGGAGGTCATCGCTCTGGGCCGGGCGCTGGGCCTGCCGGAGCGGTTCCTCATCAAGCCCCCCTCCGACGGTCTGACGGGCCTCACCGACGAGGACAATCTGGGCTTTTCCTATCACGCCGTCAACGAGTATATCCGCCGGGGCGTCTGCCCGGACGAGGCCGTCCGGGAGAAGATCGACCGGATGCACAGGGCCAGTCGCTTCAAGTTCCAGACCCTGCCGGTGTACCACAACGGCCTGCCCATGGTCGTCGAGGACGGCACGGACTACTACAAATAAGCCGCAAAAGGGCACTTGACCAACAACAGAGCGTAATTTTTCTTTGAAAAATTACGCTCTGTTTTGTCTTTTCCCCTGTTGGCCGCACTTTCCGACGGCCGGGCAAAAAAAAGGACACCCGGCAGGTGTCCTTTGATTTGGATCAGCCAATCTGGTTGAGTTTCAGCGTCAGCGCACTCTTCTTGTGAGCAGCGTTGTTCTTGTGCAGCAGACCCTTGGCAGCAGCCTTGTCAATGGACTTCACTGCGACCTTGTAAGCGCCCTCGGCCTCGGTGCGATTGCCTTCCACGGCAGCAGCCTCGAACTTCTTGATAGCGGTCTTCAGTGCAGAGCGATTGGCCTTGTTGCGGGCATTACGAGCCTCGGACACCAGCACACGCTTCTTAGCAGACTTGATATTCGGCAAACCAAACACCTCCCCGACGATAAAGTAGCTGCGTTGGAATGAAACATCCACGCAGGATGATATTTTAGCATCTTTATCTGAAAATTGCAAGCACTTTTTGAATTTTTGCCATTCTTTTTTGCATATTCCCTATTTTTTGCGGGAAACTACCCGTAATCTACCACATTTTGTGGCACAATGGGAGGGGGAAACACAAGTATGACGCAGATCCGGACGGACTTGGCGCTGGAGGCAGCGGAAAATTTACAGGCAGGCGGCCCCGCAGCGGGAGAACTCTCCGGGGTGGTCACCCGGACGGAGCGGCGGCAGGGCGTCTCCGTGACGGAGGTACGGATCCTGGACGAGACGGGAGCCAGAGCGCTGGGAAAGCCCGTGGGACGTTATGTCACCATGGAGCTGGAGAGCCAGCCCTTTTCGCAGCAGGCGGCGTGTCTTGCCTCCCTGCTGGCGGAGCTCCTGCCCCGTGGGCCGGTGCTGACGGCGGGCATCGGTAACCGGGACATGACCTGTGATGCCATCGGCCCCACGGCGGTGGATCACCTGCTGGTGACCCGGCATCTGGTCCGCAGCGGGCAGGAGCCGTTCCGGGGAATGGGGGAGCTCTCCGCCCTGTGTACGGAGGTGCTGGGCCGGACGGGGATGGAGACCTGTGAGCTGATCCGGGCGGCAGCGGGAGCAGTGCGCCCGGCAGCCGTCGTCGCCGTGGATGCGCTGGCGGCCCGCAGTCCCCGGCGGCTGTGCCGTACCGTCCAGCTGTCGGATACGGGGCTAATCCCCGGCTCCGGGGTGGGCAGTCACCGCATCGCCGTGGATCGAGAGACAGTGGGGGTGCCGGTCATCGCCGTGGGAGTGCCTACGGTCATCGACGGGGCGGCGCTGGGCAGCGGCACCGAAGCGGCACCGCAGGGGCTGTATGTGACCCCCAGAGACATCGACCGGCAGGTCCGACAACTGGGGCGGCTGCTGGGCTACGGCATCTCACTGGCGCTGCAGCCGGGGCTGACGGCGGAGGAGCTGGCGGCGCTGGCGGAATAGGCGGCGTTGCAATGGGGCGGCGTTTGTGGCATAATGGAAAAAAACGCAAAGGAGACGCCTATGGAAACCACAAAGCTCTATTATGAGGACGCCTATCTCCGGGAGTTCGACGCTGCGGTGCTGTCGTGCCGGGAGGAGCAGGGCCGGTATCTGGTGGTGCTGGACCGCACCGCCTTCTATCCGGAGGGGGGCGGGCAGCCCGCCGACCACGGCGTCCTGGGCGGTGTGGCGGTCACGGACGTGCAGGAGCGGGACAGGGTCGTCTGCCACACCTGCGCCGGGCCGCTGGCGGTGGGCAGCACCGTCCACGGCGCCATTGACTGGCAGCGGCGTTTTGACCATATGCAGCAGCACTCCGGGGAGCATATTGTCAGTGGGATGCTGTGCTCCGCCTTCCACTGCGACAATGTGGGCTTCCACATGGGGACCGATGTCGTGACCATCGACTATAACGCCGACATCCGCTGGGAGCAGGTTCTGGAGGTGGAGCGGCAGGCCAACCGGTACATCTGGGAGGATCATCCCTGCCGGGTGACGTTCCCCTCCCCGGCGGAGCGGGAGGCCCTCCCCTACCGCAGCAAAAAGGCCCTGACGGGGGCGGTGCGGCTGACGGAGTTTCCGGGGGCCGATCTGTGCGCCTGCTGCGGCACCCATGTCTCCGGCAGCGGACAGGTGGGGCTGGTGAAATTTCTCTCCTGCCAGAAGCTCCGGGAAGGGGTGCGGCTGGAGCTGGTGTGCGGCGGCCGGGCCATGGCCCACCTGTGCCGCAGCTGGCAGCAGAACCGGTCCATCGGACAGCAGCTGTCGGTGAAGCCCGGCGACACCTCCGCAGCTGTGGAACGGCAGGGCCGGGAGGTTCTCTCCCTGAAGACCCGGTGCGCCGGACTGGAGGAGGAGCTGTTCCGGCTGCTGGCAGAGCAGTACCGGGACGCCGGAGAGGTGCTGCTGGTGCGGCACGATCTGGCGGGAGACGGCACCCGACGGCTGTGCGACGCCGTGAGCCATACCTGCGGCGGTCGGTGCGCCGTGTTCTCCGGAGAGGGGGAGCGGTATCAGTACGCCGTCATCCATCCGGGAGCAGACCTGCGGGAGTTCGTGAAGCATATGAATGACGCCCTCCACGGTCGGGGCGGCGGACGCAGCGGCTTCGCTCAGGGAAGCGTCGCCGCCGATGAGGCAACCATCCGGGCCTTCTTTCGTGGCGTGTGACGTCCTGTCTGTCCAATCCGTCCAAAATTGTGCCGAGCCTGTCCGCATGGACAGGCTCGACTGCCGCTTGAAAGGGAAAATCCATCCCCACAATCAGGCGAAAAAATGATTCCGACAGGGAGACGAAAATTCTTCTCGGCAAGCAGAGCCAAACATTTTTTCATCAGGCAGCCGAAAAAATCACTTGGTCAGGCAGGCCAAAATATCACCCTGAAAAACAGACGCAAAAAGCTCCCCGACAAGCAGGGAAAATCTTTCCTGAAACAGAAAAACCTCTCCTTGCACAGAAAAATATTTTCTTGCAGGAGAGACGCAAAAACGCCAGCCCCTGCGGCTGGCGTTTTTGCTGTGTGTTTGTTAGGAGAGAGAGAAAATCACATAAGGAATGGTTCCTTTGTACGAGTAAGATAGTACCCTGTAAAGATGGCGGAATCATGAAATCCACATGAACTTTCTGTGAATTTCTCAGAACCTCTTGCTCTCCGCCACAGCCATCTGGTCGCAGCGGTTGTTTTTTTCGTTGCTGGCGTGGCCCTTTACCCAGTGGTAGTGTACCTGATGGGTCTGGATCAGGGGCAGCAGCTGCTCCCACAGATCCACGTTCAAAGCGGGCTTTTTGTCGCTTTTCACCCAGCCCCGCTTCTTCCAGCCCCAGACCCAGCCCTTCTCCAGTGCGTCAATGACGTACTTGGAGTCGGAGTACAGCTCCACGATGCACGGCTCCTTCAGCAGAGCCAGCGACCGGATCACCGCCGTCAGCTCCATGCGGTTGTTGGTGGTCTCCGGCTCGCCGCCGGAGAGCTCCTTCTCGATACCGTTCCACTCCAGAATGGCTCCCCAGCCGCCGGGACCGGGGTTGCCAGAACAGGCCCCGTCGGTGTAGATGGTTACAGTTTTCATCATTGTTCTTGTGTTGCTCCCAGTGGTTTTATCGGTCATGCCCCCGTCCGACGGAGCCTGTCCGCCATGTTCTGCGGCTGCCCCGCAAGGGGCCAGCAGAACGGCATCACCGGTAAAACCGCATAGCGGTTTTTATCCCGTCGGTGTAAATGGTTACAGTTTTCATAGGCGTTCTTGTGCTTTTTATGTTGGCGTTACTGCTCCAGCGGGTCGATGGAGCGCACCGTGAGGGTATCCCCCGCCACGGTGAATCGCACGTTCTGCCCCGCAAAGCCCATGCCGTACACCCGCTGGGGGTCCTCCTGATACCGGGGGCGGGGATCCCCCGCCAGCACACCCAGCAGGCCCTCCCGGCTGTCCGCCGGGATGCGCTCCAGCAGCTGCGGCGGACACTCCACCCGCAGGCAGCGGCTCTCCAGCCCATCGGTGAAGCCCCCCACGGCGTCGGGATGGCTGTCGGTATAGGGGAGATAGGGTTTGATGTCAAAAATGGGCGTGCCGTCCATCAGGTCTGCGCCGCAGACATGGAGCACCGGCCCCAGCGCCTCACTCTGCTCCACCCGCTCCAGCCGCACCGAGGACAGGCCCAGATGGTTGGGACGGAAGGGAGAACGGGTGGCAAAGACCCCCATGCGGCGATTGCCCCCCAGACGGGGCGGCCGCACCGTAGGGGACCACTCCTGCCGGATGGCCCCGGAGAACTGCCAGATGAGCCAGAGATGGGAGAAATCCTCCAGCCCCCGGACGGCGTCCGGGTTCCGGTAGGCCGGTTCAAAGACGATGCGGCCCCGCAGCTGGGGCACCAATCCGCTCTGCCGCGGCACGCCGAACTTCTCCGGCAGCTCCGTATGGATGCGGGCGATGACCTGCAAAGCATCCATCACAGCTCCCTCCGTCCGGTGTCGGTGAGGTGGGAGAGGATATCCTTGGGCAGACGGCTCAGACGCAGAGCCTGCCCCGCCACGATCAGCAGGATGCCCGCCGCCAGCGGCATGGCGCTGCGGAAATAGGTGGCCAGCACAAAGGCCAGAAACATCAGGCCCACCAGCCCCATCTGGAGCCGGGAGTTGCGGCTCTCCACTGCTTGGAGGGCCTCACTCTTGCGGTACACCACGCCGTCATAGGTGAACTCCCCCGTGGCGGAGGGATCGTGGTACAGGGTCTTGGTGAAGTACCGCCACCGGGTCAGGGGGCAGTACTGCTCCTTTTTCTTCCCCATGGCTTATTCCTCTGCCGGGGCGGCTTCCTTCTCCGCCTCCCGGTCCGCCAGCGCCATGGAGATGACGTGGTCGCCCTCCTCCTTAAAGCGCATGACGATAACGCCCTGCGTGGCCCGGCCGGCGATGCGGATGCTGTCCACCGCCGTGCGGATCAGGATACCCGCCTGCGTCATCAGCAGCAGGTCCTCCTGTCCGTCCACCACCTTGATACCCACAATGGGGCCGGTCTTTTCCGTGACCATGTAGTTGCGGATGCCGAGACCGCCACGGCTGGTGATGCGGTACTCCTCCACCGGGGTGCGCTTGCCGTAGCCACGCTCCGTGATGGAGAGTACCGTCTTGCCGGCCTCGGCCTTGGCGGCGCCCACCACATAGTCCCCCTCCCGCAGGCGGATGCCCCGGACGCCCACGGCGGTGCGGCCCATGGCACGCACGTCCGTCTCGTCGAAGCACACCGCCTGACCATCGTGGGTGGCAATGAGGATGCGCTGGCTGCCGTCGGTCTCCTGCACGTTGATGAGCTCGTCGCCCTCGTCCAGCGTCAGGGCCCGGATGCCGTTGTTGCGGAGATTCTTCAGCGTCTCCACCGGCAGGCGCTTCACCGTACCGTTACGGGTGGTCATGAAGAGGTACAGCTGGCCCTCCCCGGCCTCCCGGTAGTGGAGCATGGTCTGGATCCTCTCCCCCTGCTCCACCTGCAGGATATTGACGATGTTGGTGCCTCTGGCGGTCTTGCCGCTCTCCGGGATCTGGTAGCCCTTCTTGCGGTAGACCTTGCCGGTATCGGTGAAGAACAGGAGATAGTCATGGGTGGAGGCGGTGAACACATCCACCACGGTATCCTCGTCACGGGTGGTGATACCCTTCTTGCCCATGCCGCCCTTGCTCTGGGCGGCGTACTCGCTGACGGCGGTGCGCTTGATGTAGCCGTTCTCCGTCAGGGTAAAGACGCACTCCTCCTCCTCGATGAGGTCCTCGATGTCGATCTCGTCCTCCACGTCCTGAATTTCCGTCTTGCGGTCATCGCCGTACTTCTCGGCAATGGCGGACAGTTCCTCCTTCAGGATGGAGCGCACCAGAGCATCGTCGGACAGCACCTTCAGGAAGTAGGCGATCTTCTCCTCCAGCTCCTTGCACTCCGCCTGCAGCTTCTCACGATCCAGCCCCTGCAGCGCCTTCAGGCGCATATCCAGAATGGCCTGTGCCTGCACATCGTCCAGCCCGAAGCGGGACATGAGGTTCTCCTTGGCGTTGTCATAGCTGGTGCGGATGATGTGGATGACCTCGTCGATGTTGTCCTGTGCGATGAGCAGACCCTCCAACAGGTGGGCACGGGCCTGTGCGTCCTTCAGGTCATAGCGGGTGCGGCGGACGATGATCTCCTCCTGAAAGGCCAGATACTCGTCGATGATGTGGCGCAGGGAGAGGATCTTCGGCTGGGACTGGTTATCCACCAGCGCCAGCATATTGATGGCGAAGGTGGTTTGCAGCTGGGTCTGTGCAAACAGGCGGTTGAGTACCACCTGCGGATTGGCGTCCCGCTTCAGCTCGATGACGATCCGCATACCGTTGCGGTCCGTCTCGTCCCGGATGTCGGAGATGCCCTCCAGACGCTTGTCCTCCACCTGATCGGCCATGCTCTTGATGAGCATCCGCTTATTCACCTGATACGGCAGCTCCGTGATGATGATGCGGGTGCGGTCGTGGCCGAACTCCTCGAACTCGTGGCGGGCCCGCATCACCACCCGGCCACGGCCGGTGGCGTAGGCGGCCCGGATACCGCTGCGTCCCATGATAAGGCCACGGGTGGGGAAGTCGGGACCCTTGATATAGGTCATCAGGTCCGCCAGCGTGGCATCGGGATCATCCAGCACGTGGATGCAGGCTCCGATAACCTCCCGCAGGTTGTGGGGCGGGATGTTGGTGGCCATGCCCACGGCGATGCCGGAAGAGCCGTTGACCAGCAGATTGGGGAAGCGGCTGGGCAGCACACGGGGTTCCTTGCGGCTCTCGTCAAAGTTGGGGTCCCAGTCCACGGTGTCCTTCCGGATATCCCGCAGCATTTCATTGGAAATTTTGGAAAGACGGGCCTCCGTGTAACGGTAGGCAGCGGCGGGATCGCCATCCACGGAACCGAAGTTGCCGCGGCCGTCCACCAGCATATAGCGCATGGAGAAATCCTGTGCCAGACGCACCAGTGCCTCGTAGACGGAGGCGTCGCCGTGGGGGTGATACCGGCCCAGCACGTCACCCACGCAGGTGGCGGACTTCTTAAAGGGGTGGTCGCTGGTGAGGTTGTCCTCATACATGGCGTATAGAATACGCCGGTGGACGGGCTTCAGGCCGTCCCGCACGTCGGGCAGCGCCCGGCCCACGATAACGGACATGGCGTATTCGATGTAGGACTTCTCCATTTCCGGCACCAGTGAGCGCTCGACGATGTGCTGGTCCGGGAAGCGGATCTCCTCGGGATCGTATTGGGGTTTCTTACTCATATATTGTTACTCCTTATCAGAGGATTGGGGGGATGGCGATATCGGGAACATCAATAGTCCAGATTCACGGCGTACTTGGCGTTCTTCTCGATGAACTCCTTTCGTGGCTCCACCTTCTCGCCCATGAGGATGGTAAAGGTCTCGTCCGCCTTCACGGCGTCGTCCAGAGTGATGCGGCGCAGGGTGCGCTTCTCCGGGTCCATGGTGGTCTCCCACAGCTCCTGGGGGTTCATCTCGCCAAGGCCCTTATAGCGGTTGATGTCGATCTTCACATTGGGGTTGCCGTCCCGCATCTCGGAGGAGATGGCGTCCCGCTCCTCGTCGGTGTAGGCCACCCGCTGCTGCTTGCCACGGGTCAGCTTATACAGCGGCGGCACGGCGGAATAGACGTAGCCCTCCTCGATGAGGGGCCGCATGAACCGGAAGAAGAAGGTCAGAAGCAGCGTCCGGATATGGGCGCCGTCCACGTCGGCATCGGCCATGATGATGATCTTGTGATACCGCAGCTTGTTCAGGTCGAACTCCTCCCCGATGCCGGCGCCCAGCGCCGTGATCACCGGCTGGAGTTTGTCGTTGCCGTATACCTTGTCGGCTCTGGCCTTCTCCACGTTCAGCATCTTGCCCCACAGGGGGAGGATGGCCTGGAACCGGGAGTCACGGCCCTGGGTGGCGGAGCCGCCTGCGGAGTCGCCCTCCACGATATAAATTTCCGTCAGCTCCGGGTTATTCTCGTTGCAGTCCCGCAGCTTATCCGGCATGGCAGCGCCGCCCAGCGCCGTCTTGCGGCGGATGGACTCTCTGGCCTTGCGGGCGGCCTCTCTGGCCCGGTTGGCCGTCAGCGCCTTATCCAGAATGGTGCGGGCCACCACCGGATGCTCCTCCAGATACACCGACAGCTGGTCGGAGACAAGGCCGTCCACCAGCGTGCGGATATAGGCGTTGCCCAGCTTGGCCTTAGTCTGGCCCTCGAACTGGGCCTCCGTCAGCTTCACAGAGATCACGGCGGTGATGCCCTCCCGGACGTCCTCGCCGGAGACCTTGTCTCCCTCCTTGATCATGCCGTACTTGATGCCGTAGGCGTTGAGCACACGGGTCAAAGCCGCCTTGAAGCCCGTCTCGTGCATACCGCCCTCCGGGGTGTGGATGTCATTGGCAAAGGAGACCATGGTCTCGGCATAGCTGTCGTTATACTGCATGGCGATCTCCGCTGTGGAGTCTCCCTTGGCACCGGCCATGTAGATGACCTCCTCGTGCAGCGGGGTCTTGTTGCGGTTGATCCAGGTGACGAACTCCCGGATGCCGCCCTCGTAGCACATGGTGTCCTCCTGCTCCTGTCCGGGGCGGCGATCAGCGATGGAGATTCGCAGACCGGCGTTCAAAAACGCCTGCTCCCGCATCCGGGTGTGGAGGGTCTCGTAGTCGTACTCCAGCGTGTCGAACATCTCACCGTCGGGCTTGAAGCGGACGGTGGTGCCGGTGTGGTCGGTGTCACCGATGACGGTCATCTCCTGGGTGATGGCGCCACGGGAAAACTTCATCTGATAGATTTTCCCGCCCTTGTGGACCTCCACCTCCAGCCACTCGGAGAGGGCGTTGACCACGCTGGCACCCACACCGTGAAGTCCGCCGGAGACCTTATAGCCTCCGCCGCCGAACTTGCCGCCGGCGTGCAGTACGGTATATACCACCTCCAGCGCCGGGCGGCCGGTCTGCTTCTGGATATCCACGGGGATACCACGTCCGTTATCGGTGACGGTGATGGTATTGCCCTCGTTGATGGTGACGGTGATATCCGTGCAGTAGCCCGCCAGCGCTTCATCGATGGCGTTGTCCACGATCTCATAGACCAGATGGTGCAGGCCGGAGGCGGAGGTGGAGCCGATATACATACCGGGGCGCTTGCGAACCGCCTCCAGTCCCTCCAGCACCTGAATTTCCGAAGCGTCATACTCCGTGGTGACGGCGGTTACTTTTTCCAGTTCAGACATGGGTTCTTTCCTTTCCTTGCCCGCCGGTGACGGCAGGTTGATCGTTTTCCGTGCGCTTCTGAAGCGTCTGTGTGTTCAGCTGGGAGATATAGACCAGCTGCTTATGGTAAGGGTGGTCGCACACCAGAAATGACTTGGGAATATCGTCGCAGGCGTCCAGCACCACGCCGTCCTTCTCCGCCCGCTCCAGAAACTCTCTGGTCCGGGGGGACTGGGAGGTGATGTCCAGATCGAACACGCCGATGATGCGGCGGCGGCTGACCATGACGTTCTTGCCGATGTGCAGATAGCTCATGTCAGCACCTCCCCGCCACGGATATGGAACACCTTGCCGGAGAGCAGGGTGTCCAGCCGGTCGTTTTCGCAGCAGGTGATGAACACCTGCCCCCCGGCGATGCGGTTGAGGACATACTCCTGCCGCCGGGGGTCCAGCTCCGACAGCACGTCATCCAGCAGCATGATGGGGTATTCCCCCATGGTGTTTCTATGGATCTCCCGATCCGCCAGCTTCAGGGCCAGCGCCGCCGTGCGGACCTGTCCCTGTGAGCAGAACTGACGGGCGCTGCGGCCGTTGACCAGCACTTCCAGATCGTCCTTATGGGGGCCGGAGAGGCACAGCCGGGAGGCGATCTCCGCCTGCTCATGGCTCTGCTGATGCTCCATCAGGGCCGCAAACAGCTGCTCCTGCGGGAGGAAGGGGTCGTGAACGGTGCTGACCGTCTGATATCGCAGCTCCAACTCCTCCCGCTGGCCGGAGCACTCATAGTGGGCCTGCGCCGCATACTCCGCCAGCGCCCGGCAGTAACGGGCCCGGTAGTGGATCAGCACCGCTCCCACCTGACACAGCCGCCGGTTGAAGTCCGGCAGGGTGGCCAGCAGCTGGGGGTAGTCGCCGCTGTCCCGGAGAATGCGGGTCTTGTGCTCATAGAGCCGGTGGTATTCCGCCAGTGCCTCCCCGTACCGGGGCCGCAGCTGGCAGAGGGACAGGTCCATGAACCGACGGCGGGCGGCAGCCCCCTCCCGGATGAGCATCAGATCCTCCGGGGAGAAGAACACGGTGTGCAGCACGTCGGAGAGGGCGGCATTGTTCTTGGCGGGAACGCCGTTGACGCTGGCCTTGCGGCGGCGGCCACGGAACAGCTCCACCTCCGTGCGGAACTCCCGGTCCCGTGTAAACATCTGCCCCAGGATGCGGGCCATGTCCCGGTCGAAGCCGATGAGCTCCCGGTCCGCTCTGGCCCGTGGCGACTTGCCGCAGGAGAGATAGACCATGGCCTCCAGCAGATTCGTCTTGCCCTGAGCATTCTCGCCGTAGATGACGTTGCAGCTGTTGTGGAAGGTCAGGGCCTGCCGGTCGTAGTTGCGGAAGCCCTCCAGCGTCAGGGCGTCAATCCGCATAGCGCACGCCGTAGTGCAGGCCCTCAGCCTCCACGTCGTCGCCGGGGCGGAGCTTTTTTCCCCGCTGGGTGCAGACCTCGCCGTTGACCAGCACTTGGCCCTCCTGAATGAGGAGCTTGGCTTCGCCGCCGGTGGCGGTGACGGCCGCCAGCTTCAACAGGTCCTGAAGCTTGATGTATTCTGTGGTGATGGTAATGGTTTCCATAGGTGTCCTCCTGTGAGGTGATGAGGTGGGGTTTCTTTTGTGCCTCCGACGGGTAACTTTCTTTCAATAGACCCTTTTGCATAGGGAACGTATCTCCGACGGCCCACTTTTCCCAGCAGTTTTTCTTTTATGCCTCCGGCGGGGTACTTTCTGCCAATAGCGGCAGAAAGAAAAACTGCT
>OGEZ01001190.1_pt1 | contig 14346 bp, 16 predicted proteins | sample 1570831 | NCBI WGS metagenome assembly OGEZ01 (sample SAMEA2582059, study PRJEB24529) | metagenome | biome: Human gut stool | place: China | collected 2011
GCCCTTAAAGGTGTTTTCAAAAGATAAAATATTTGAATTGATTAAGGCGGTTGTTAAAGTAGGAATTTTGTTCTACGTGGTATATCAGGCGCTAAAAGATGAATGGGGCATGATTGTCAACATTTATCAGCTTGATATCTGGTCAGCGGTTAGCCTGATTGTTAGTACCGTGTTAAATATTGCCTTTCAGATTACGGCTGTTTTCTTTGTCATTGCTTTTGCGGACTGGATGTACCAGAAACGCAAGTTTAACAATGACATGAAAATGACGAAACAGGAAGTTAAAGACGAATATAAAAATACGGAAGGAAATCCACAGATTAAAGGCCAGATTCGAAGAAAGATGCAAGAGGCGTCAAGACGACGTATGATGCAGGAACTGCCGGAGGCGGATGTAGTTATCACAAACCCGACTCACTTAGCGGTTGCGCTGAAATACGATAAGGAAGTAGCTGAGGCACCAATTGTTGTGGCAAAGGGTGCGGATTATCTGGCGGGCCGTATTCGTGAAGTAGCAAAGGAAAATAAGATTGAAATTGTAGAAAATAAGCCTTTGGCGAGAATGTTGTATCACAATGTAGAATTAGGAGAGCAGATTCCGCCGGAATTGTACCAGATGGTTGCAGAGATTTTAGCTTATGTATATGGATTACAAGGTAAAGTAAGTTGATTTTGATAGAAAAAACGTAAAGGAGGAAAAGCAATGCGTCGCGAAGATATGGTGTTAGGTGCATTTATCTTAGTGCCTATTTTGTGCTTAATTATTCCGGTTCCGCTCTTTTTGCTGGACTTGTTATTTGCATTAAATATTGCACTTTCGATGATTATTTTGTTTAATGCATTGTTTTCTAAAGAGCCTCTTGATATGTCGGCATTTCCGACGTTGCTGCTTTTGACGACGTTATTTCGATTGTCGTTGAATGTCAGTTCTACAAGAAATATTTTGCTGAAGGCAGATGCCGGTAATGTAGTTGATACATTTGGTAACTTTGTCGGTGGTGGTAACTTAGTTGTTGGTGCTATTGTGTTCTTTGTATTGGTTATCATGCAGTTACTCGTTATCAACAAAGGTTCCGAGCGTGTGTCAGAAGTAACAGCGCGTTTTACACTGGATGCGATGCCCGGTAAACAGATGGCAATTGATGCTGATTTGAATACAGGTGCCATAACGGATGAGGAGGCAAAAGAACGCCGCGAAAAGATTCAACAGGAATCGGCTTTCTTTGGTTCCATGGATGGTGCTACAAAGTACGTCAAGGGAGATGCGACGGCGGGCTTAGTAATTACGGTTTTGAACTTCGTTGGTGGTATTGCGATTGGTGTTCTGATGAATGGCATGGACATTAATGCAGCGGTTCAGAGATATTCGATTTTGACAATTGGTGATGGTCTGGTAAGCCAGATTCCATCCCTTATGATTTCATTATCCACCGGTATTTTGGTAACGAAAGGTTCCAAAGAAGCGGATGTTGGCAATATTTTGAGAAGGCAGCTTTTTTCTACGCCGAAAGTACTTAATATTGTTGGTATTGCCTTGATTGGCTTAGGTTTGTTTACGCCACTGAACATGTTGGTATTTTGTGCCTATGGAATTATGTTTTTACTGACGGCAAGAATGATAGCAAATCAATTGGAGATGACAGAGACAGACGAGGCAGTTTCGGAAGAAGAGGAATCCGCAGAGGAAATCAGGAGACCGGAAAATGTCAGTTCACTGTTGCAGGTGGATGCCATTGAACTGGAATTTGGTTATGGAATTATTCCACTTGCCGATGTCAACCAGGGCGGTGACTTGCTAGACCGTGTGGTTATGATACGAAGACAGATTGCATTAGAGCTTGGCTGTGTTGTTCCGATGATTCGACTACGTGATAACATTCAGCTCAATCCAAATCAGTATCTGATTAAGATAAAAGGCGTGCCGGTCAGTGAGGGAGAAATTTTGTTTGACCACTACATGGCGATGAATCCTGGTTATGTAGAAGAAGAAATTTCCGGTATTCCGACGTTTGAACCGTCGTACCATCTGCCGGCAATTTGGATTACGGAAAGTCAGCGTGAGCGGGCAGAATCCCTTGGTTATACCGTAGTTGATCCGCCATCAATTATTGCGACACATTTGATGGAAATTATCCGCTCCCATCTGGATGAACTTCTCACCAGACAGGATGTACACAACTTGATTGAGAATGTGAAGGAAGCGAACGAAACACTGGTATCAGAACTGGTTCCAAAATTGTTAAATGTTGGAGAAATCCAAAAGGTGTTACAGAATCTTTTGGCGGAAGGCATTTCCATAAGAGATTTGGTTACAATTTTTGAAACGTTAGCCGATTATGCGCCGACAACGCATGATACGGATGTATTGACGGAGTATGTCAGACAGAGTTTGAAACGTGCAATTTCAAATCAGTATTTTAATAACAATGAAACAACCAGCGTTGTGACATTGGATCCGAACGTAGAGCAGGTTATTATGGATTCGGTGAAACAGACCGAACAGGGTGCTTATCTGGCACTTGACCCGGATTATACAAACCGGCTGATGACTTCTTTACGGGAAGAGACAGACAAATTAGAGGAACTGGGACGAACGCCGATTATTATTACTTCGCCGATTGTTCGTATGTACCTGAAAAAATTAACGCAAGAACAATTTAGGAATCTGCATGTATTGTCATATAATGAAATTGATTCCGATGTTGAATTACAATCAGTTGGGATGGTGACGGTAGAGTGATTATCAAAAAGTTTTTAGCAAAATCAGAAAAAGATGCAATTGAAATGGCAAAAAACGAATTAGGGAATAATGCCATTGTCATGAATATTAAGAAGGTAAAACCAAAAGGTCTTGCGAAGTTATTTGTCCGCGGAAAGGTTGAGGTGACAGCAGCATTGGATGAGATGCCACTGTACTCACAAGAGGAAGCGGCAAAAGAGAAGCGGCCGGTTGAAGCAGGCAAGTTTTCGGAAGCAGAGAAAAAAGCAGATGCACCGGATAACAGTAGTTTGGAAGAACGCATTAGTATGCTGCAAGCTCTTTTGGAGAAACAGATGATGCAGAAAGAAGGTATGACCGAGAAAGTTGAGAAAACACTCGAAATACCGGTTTCGGAGCCAAAAGAGAACGTAGAGCCAAAAGAGGTTCCTGAATCCAAAGAAGAGGATGAGGAGGATGAAAAAACAAAGGCCTATAAAGAGTTGATATATCAGCAGTTAGTTCAGAATGAAGTGGATGAAGAAATTGCAAAATCCATTATGGATGAGGTGAATCGTTCGCTTGCTAAAAATGCACCGTTAGACCAGATTTTGGCAAATATTTACCAGAAGATCATCTTGATGTTAGGGCAGCCTTACAGCATTAAGTCAGAGGAAAATGCAAAGACGAAATTTATCTTTTTCCTTGGTTCAACCGGAGTAGGAAAAACAACAACCATTGCTAAAATTGCTTCGAAATTAAAATTAGAGAAGCATGCAAAAATTGCACTTGTAACAGCAGATACTTACCGCATTGCAGCGGTGGAACAGTTAAAGACTTATGCAAATATTTTATCCGTCCCGCTTGAGGTGATTTACAGTCCTCAAGAATTGGGGGATAATCTTGAAAAACTTAAGCAGTATGATGTCTGCTTGATTGATACTGCCGGACGTTCTCATAGAAGCAAAGAGCAGATGGAAGACATCCGGGCATTGCTTGAGCAGATTCCGGTGAATGAAAGACAGGTTTACCTGGTACTAAATGCAGGTACAAAATACAGTGACTTACAAAAGATTGCGTCAGTCTACTCGGTGCTTACGGATTTTAGTCTTATTTTTACGAAACTTGACGAAACGTCTTCGGCGGGAATCATGTTGAATATGAGAGTGAAAACAAATTGTCCATTGTCTTATGTAACGTGGGGACAAAATGTTCCGGAAGACATTGGCGAGATGGATCCGCAGAGAGTGGCAAAAAAATTACTAAGTGATAATCATACGAACTAATTCTATGGCGAGAAAGGAAGGTGTGGAATGGATCAGGCAGAAAGCTTACGAAATATAATTAAAAAGCAGGAAATTGATGAAAAAAAACGAACAGCAAGAGTTATTACGGTTACATCCGGCAAAGGTGGCGTCGGTAAAACAAGTTTTTCTGTAAATCTGGCAATTCAGCTTCACAGACTCGGCAAGAGAGTGGTTGTACTGGATGCTGACTTTGGTTTGGCAAACATTGAGATTATGCTTGGTATTCGCCCAAAGTATAATTTGGCAGATTTGATGTTTCGAGGAAAAAGCATACAAGATGTAATGACTTATGGACCGGAAGGTATCGGTTTCCTTTCCGGCGGTTCCGGCATCAATGAGATGGCAAATCTGAATCGTGAACAGGTTTTCTGGCTGATTCAGAAAATGGAAGAGTTAGACAAACAGGCAGATGTAATTATTGTGGATACCGGTGCCGGAATCGGAGATTCGGTGCTTGAGTTTGTGGCAGCCAGCGAAGAAGTGCTTTTGGTGGCTACGCCGGAGCCGACGTCCATTACGGATGCCTATGCGTTATTAAAAGCGTTGAACCGCAATTCTTCGTATATGCCGGAAAAAACGGTTGTTAAGATGATTGCCAATCAGGTACGTGGAAAAAAAGAAGCGGATGAATTTTTAGACATAGATATTGATTATCTGGGGGCAATTCCTTATGATGTAAATATGCAGAGAGCAGTCATGCATCAGAAACCACTTAGCGTAGCAGACCCGGATGCACTGGCTTCGCAGTCTGTGGAAAAGATTGCACTTTCTTTACTTGATATGGAGAAAGAAAAACCACGTACTGTTGGTATTAAGCAGTTATTTTCAAATGTAATTCGTATGAAATTTAATCGGCGATAGAAAGGAGGAACCCCGTGAAAGTTACATTTGCGATTGGAGACCGGATTGAACTGATGCATATAAAAAGTGCAATCGGGCGAAAGGTGTCAGATAAAAAATATGGCAGTCAGTTGTTGGATTTTGACGGGGACAGAACCGCCAAAATCGCAATGCCCATTAGCGAGGGGAAAGTAATTCCATTGGAAATTGATGACGATTATCATCTGTGTTTTTTTACAAACTCCGGTTTGTATCAGTGTACAGCACGGATTAAGAAACGTTACACAGAAAATCGTATGTATGTGATGGATGTTATCTTTTTGACACCATTGAAAAAGTTTCAGAGGAGAAAATTTTATCGTTTGGATTGTTTGTTCCCAATTCGTTACCGAATTGGGAACAAACAATCCAAACGAGCAGTTTGAAAAGAAAAATGAAGCGGAGCAGGACAATGAGAAAGATGAAATTTTGTGGGAAGAAGGTACCATTTCAGATTTAAGTGGAGGCGGAATTCGTTTTCATGGTAATGTAGAATGTAAAAAAGAGGATTTAGTGGAAATTGTCCTTCCACTTTCGCTACAAAGTGGAATTGTTCCACTTTCTTTGTATATGAAGGTAGTATCCTGCGTTCATTTTGAGGGAAGCCGTGTTGCCTATGAGACAAGGGGCGAATTTTTGGATATTAATGAGAAAGAACGTGAAACGGTAATTAAGTACGTTTTTGAAGAGCAGCGAAGAAGGATGAGAAAGGAGTAGATGTCACAGATGAAAAAAGTATTGATTGTTGATGACTCTGCACTTATGAGAAGGGTCCTTTCTGATATAATAAATGATGATGAACAACTGATTGTCGAAAAGACAGCGAATAACGGACTTGAAGCGCTTAATGTTTTACAGGGGGGATGTCGTCCGGACATTCTTTTGGTTGATATTAATATGCCGAAGATGGATGGCGTACAGCTCCTTAAGGAACTAAACAAATATCGAATTCAGATTCCGGTATTGATTGTAAGTTCAATTGCCAGCCAGAGCGCTGATGAAACCATTGAAGCATTGGCACTTGGTGCGTTTGATTTTGTTAAAAAACCAAATGGTTCCATTGGCGGGGGGTATCAGGAATTCCGAAAAAAGGTATTGCTGAGAACCTATATGGCGTGTAAGCTGCCTCTTCCTAAAAAGGTCGAGCAGTCAATTTTAGAACAGCAGTCACAGGTTCAGAGCCAATTAAAAAATGTGGAAAGTCAGACCGAGAAGAAGGTGAAGAAAACCGCCAAAAAGAAGGTGTCAAAAAGTGGCAGGGGAAGCGGCGGTTTGGCAGTGATTGCTTCTTCAACCGGAGGACCGAGGGCATTACAGTCGGTAATTCCGTATTTTCCAAAGGATTTTCCATTGCCGTTAGTCGTTGTCCAGCATATGCCGGCAGGATTTACGAAGTCATTAGCAGCTCGATTGAATGAGATTAGTAATCTCAATGTTAAGGAGGCTGAGGATGGTGACTGCTTGGAAAAGTCACGGTTTAGATGCACAGGGAAATCTGATTTTGTCGGAAAATGATAAGCCGGCAAGAGGGGGATTAAAGCCGTGTGCGGATCTCTTTTTTGAATCACTGGTTTCTTGTTCTGTGGAACACATTGTCTGTGGTGTTTTGACCGGGATGGGAAGCGATGGCTGCAAAGGAATCCGTGCATTGAAAAAAAGCAAGGACATTCAGGTTGTAGCGCAGAATGAAGACACCTGCGTGGTATATGGTATGCCGCGCGCAGTAGTACAGGCGGGAATTGTAAATGAAGTCGTGCCACTCGAAGATGTGGCAGACACCATGATAAAACATATAGGAGTGTGAAAAGATGGATACGAGTCAATATTTAGATTTGTTTATCGATGAGACAAAAGAGCATTTACAGAGTTTGAATGAGCATGTATTGGTCTTGGAGAAGGAGCCGGAGAATGAGGATACCATCAATGAGATTTTCCGTGCGGCACATACGCTGAAAGGAATGTCCGGCACAATGGGCTTTGTCCGTATGCAGCGTCTGACCCATGATTTGGAAAATGTATTCTCCGAAATCCGCAACGGAAACATGAAAGTGAATGAAAAGCTGATTGATGTATTATTCCGTGGACTGGATGCTTTGGAGTCTTATTTGGCTGTTATTTCCTCTGAGGGAAATGAAGGAACTGAAGACAACGAAGATATTATTAATGATTTGAATGCTCTGTTAGAGGAACAGAGTGGTGGCGGTGCGGCTGCTCCGGCGCAAAAAGAGGCAAAAAAAGAAGAAACGCCCGCAAAGGAAGAGAAAGCAGAACAAAAACAGGAAAGTGCATCGGATGAAAAATGCAAATTTAAGCAGATTCCGATTTCCGAATATGAAGCGACAGCAATCAATTCGGCAAGAGCAGAAGGAAAGAACGTGTATGGAATTACCGTATATCTGCAAAAAACTTGTATTTTGAAATCTGCCAGAGCTTTCCTTGTATTCAAATCTGTTGAAAATAAAGGTGAGTTGATTAAATCCGTACCTTCGACAGAGCAGATTGAGGATGAAGAATTTGATTTTGATTTCAGCTGGATTTTTGCATCAAGTGATACGAAAGAAAATATCAAAAAACTTGTTATGAATGTATCGGAAATCGCAGAGGTTTACATCGATGATATTGAGATCCCGGATGTGCCTGCCACAGGTCCATCAAATGATGTAAAATCGGCACAGGAAAAGAAAGAAACAACAAAACCGGATGCCAAAGAAAAGCCAAAGAAAGCATCGGCTTCCAAAGGGAAAGTGGGCGGTCGTTCCGTTCGTGTCGATATTGATAAACTGGATGTTCTGATGAATCTTGTCAGCGAGCTGATTATTGCAAAGAATGGACTTGTGTCGGCAAGTGCTGCCTCTCCGTCAGGACAGATGGCAAATGCACAGGCATTCCATGAACAGATTGAGTACTTGGAGCGAGTGACAACAAACCTGCATGAATCCGTTATGAAGGTCCGCATGGTGCCAATTGAGAGTGTTGTTAATCGATTCCCACGTATGATTCGTGATTTGAATCGTAAGTTAAATAAGAAAATGGAATTGTACATGACTGGTGAAGAGACTGAACTTGATCGTACCGTAATTGATGAAATCGGGGATCCGCTTATGCATTTGCTTCGCAACTCGGCTGACCATGGTTTGGAGAGCAATGAAGAGCGTGTACGTCTTGGTAAACCGGAGGTTGGTTCCATCTTTTTGGATGCTTACCAGGATGGTAACAATGTTGTTATTGAAGTACGCGATGATGGTGCCGGAATTAACATTGACCGTGTACGTCAGAAAGCAATTGAAAAAGGTTCTATTACAGAAAAACAGGCAGAAACGATGACAGACAAAGACTTTATTGATTTGTTGTTCCAGCCAAGTTTTTCGACAGCAGAAAAGATTACCGATGTTTCCGGACGAGGCGTTGGTCTTGACGTTGTAAAAACTAAAATTGAGGCACTCGGTGGTAATATTACAGCAAAGACCGTTGCCGGTGAGGGAAGTACCTTTACGATTTCTCTTCCTTTGACATTGGCAATTATTCAGGCTTTGATGGTGAAAGTCGGAGAAGAAAAATATGCGATTCCGCTTGGCAGCATCAATGGAATTGAGGATATTGCAAAAGAAGATATCAGTTTAGTACAATCCAAAGAAGTTATTAATCTTCGTGGACGTGTCATTCCGATTCTTCGTCTGCATGATATTTTGGATATGGAGCCGGTTGAAAATGATCCGGAATCTCTGATTGTTGTCATTATGCAGAAGGCAGAACAGCAGGTTGGTCTTGTGATTGACGAATTGATTGGACAACAGGAAACCGTTATTAAGTCGCTTGGACATCACATCACCTGTGATAAACTCTTTAGTGGAGCAACGATTCTTGGTGATGGTGAAGTAGCGTTAATCTTAGATACAAACACATTAATGTAGGGGGTGTCGACATGGAAGATTTGATGAATGGAATGGAAACAACAATGGATGAAATTCAGTATATTGTTGTCAAATTAGGAAATGAAAAATATGGAATTGATATTTCCTGTGTGGATAATATCGTAAGAATGCAGCATATGACAAGAGTTCCAAAGTCACAGTCATATTATATTGGTGTGATTAATCTGCGTGGTGAAGTGGTTCCGATTATGAGTCTGCGCAGACGTTTCGGATTAGAGGATGATGTCTGTCAGTCCGCAACGAGAATCATTATTATCCGTATGCAGGATCAGTCATTGATTGGTGTAATTGTCGATGAAGTGCAGGAAGTGGTAAATATCAATCCGGCTTCTATCGAGAAACCAGCATTTAAGCTGGAAGAGGAAAAAGCATCTTTCCTTGCCGGGATTGGCAAAAAAGGAGAGGAACTCATTTCTTTATTGGATATGAATGCGGTAATTGAGGAAAAGAAAGAAGTATGAGTGAGATGATTCGTGTTGGAATGGCTGACTATAAGTTATGTGCACCGCCGGATAAAATTTCGACGTTAGGACTTGGTTCGTGTATGGGGGTCGTAATCTATGACACGAAAACAAAGTTGTGTGGAATGGCACATATTATGCTTCCGGACAGCACAAAGATTACTCATAATCAAAACCGAATGAAGTTTGCAGACACATGTCTTTTAGATATGTATCATGAACTTTTAGCACGCGGAGGATTGAAAGAAAATCTGCGTGCTAAAATTGCAGGCGGTGCTAAAATGTTTGCGCATCATTCGGATAATGAACTGCTGAATGTTGGACATCACAACAATCAGGCAGTCAGGAAATTTTTACAGGAAAAGAATATTCCAATTGTGGCGGATGATTCCGGAAAAGATTTCAGCCGCACGATTGTATTTGACCCGGAATGTGAGTTGCTGCATATTTCGGTGGCTGGTGTAAATGAATATGTGATTTGACGAGGTGTAGGATATGAAAAATCGTTATATACCTGCTTTTATTATGTTGGTTGCCGGCCTTGTGTGTTGTGTTTTATGTGTGGTACAAAGGTGGCCTGTTTTAAATAGTTTAATTACGTTAGTTATTGTTTTACTTCTTTTTTATATCATTGGGCAGATTGCGGCGCAGATTGTTGGAAAAGTGCAGGCAGAGCATCTGGCTATGATTGAGGCAGAGAAAAAACGTCAGGAAGCTGAAGAGCAGGCTCGTCTTTTGAAGGAGCAGCAGGAGGCGGAAGAAAGAGAAAAGGAAGAAGCAGAAAAACAGGTGGATCAGACAGAACAAACGGAGCAGGCATGACCTAGGAAAGGACATAGTGGATGAGGGAAACAGAACGAAACCGCTTGTGGGAACAGTATCATAAGAAAAAGACCCCACAATTACGCGAGCAGCTTATTCTTGAATATGCCGGTGTTGTAAATTTAGTGGCAGGCAGGCTGAGTATGTACTTGGGGTATACGGTAGAGTATGATGACTTGGTAGGATATGGAATTTTTGGTTTAATTGATGCCATTGATAAGTATGACATGGCAAAAAATGTAAAATTTGAAACATATGCCAGTTTGAGAATTCGAGGTGCAATTTTGGATGAAATCCGAAAGATGGACTGGATTCCAAGGACACTTAGACAGAAGCAGAAAAAAATGGATGCGGCTGCAGCGAAAATTGAAGCAGAACGTGGAAGAACGGCGAAAGGCGATGAGATTGCAAATGAATTGGGAATCTCCGTGGAAGAATATGAGAACTGGAAGGCAGAGGCGGAATTTACCAATTTGATTTCCTTAGATGATTATCTGGAACAGGGAAACGAAGGGCGTCTGGAGACGATGGGAGCAAAATTTCAGCAGCCCGATCATGCGATCCAAAAGCAGGAATTGAAGGAAATGCTAGTGGAAGCCCTCAAAAAACTGACAGAAAAAGAGCAGAATGTCATCACATTATATTACTACGAAGAATTGACATTAAAAGAGATTAGTCAGATATTGAGTGTTTCGGAGTCGAGAGTTTCCCAGCTTCATACAAAAGCATTGAAAAAAATTAAGGAGCAGTTAGGGGACTCCGTTGATTTACTTAGTTTGTTCTAATTAGAAATAGGAGGATACTTATGGCGGCAAATGGTTATTTTCAGGTAGTAGCAGAAGATGGAAGAATGTGGCTGAAAATTTTTGCACCGGAAGAAGGTGAAGTGGATATTTCGCCGGAGATGGTAATGAAATATTTAGATGCCATTTCGTTTCCGGATTATGACCAGGTGGCACTTGACCAGTATTTAAAGCGTAAAGAATTCGATTCGATGTTTATGCTGTATGAAGGAGAAATTATACCGGAAAGCGAAAAATGTATTGTTACCATCACGCCAAATGGAGAGCGCGCATTTGCACGGTTTTATCCGCCGACTACAGGGGGCGCAAGCTTGACAGAAGATGATATTGTTTCGGATTTACAGATGGCAGGTGTCCGTCATGGAATCCGCAAAAAAGCAATTGAACATTTTTTACAGAATCATGCCTATGAAAAGGACTATCTGATTGCTGAGGCAACGATGCCGGTTCAGGGATACAGTGCAAAAATCAGGTATTATTTTGATATAAATACGACTGCCCGTCCGAAATTAAATGAAGATGGCAGCGTTGATTTTCATCAATTGGGAAATATTAAGTCGGTTAAAGAAGGAGATAAACTTGCGACACTTACGCCGGCGTATCGTGGAAAAGCGGGTGTATCTGTATTAGGTAAACCAATGATGCCGAAAAAAGTGAGAAACCGTGTGCTTCGTTTTGGACGTAATATACGGATTTCAGAGGATAAGTGTACGATTTATTCGAAAGTTTCCGGACATGTAACCTTAGTTGATGATATGGTTATGGTTTCTGATGTTTACCGGGTTCCCGCAAATGTTGATTCATCAACCGGAGACATTGATTATAAGGGAACGGTAGAAGTGACAGGAAATGTCACAACCGGATTTGCTGTTAAAGCCGAGGGCGATATTATTGTGAATGGTGTTGTGGAAGGTGCAACGCTTATTTCCGGTGGTAATATTGTTCTCAAACGAGGCATGCAGGGGATGGATCGTGGTATGCTTCAGGCAGAAGGCAATATTACTGCAAAATTTTTGGAAAACTGTAAGGTTCGATGTAAAGGTATGCTCAAAGCCGATGCCATTTTGCACAGTGACGTGGAATGTCAGGAAAATGTTGATATATTGGGAAAAAAAGGCTTGATTAACGGCGGAAGTTTATCAACTTATGCCGATGTTCATGCGACAACGCTTGGCTCAACAATGGGTGCTTCAACGAAAATCAAGATTATTTCAGATAAAGAATTGATTATTCGGGCGAATGAAATCAAGGCAGAAGTGGAGAATAAGGAAGAGACGCTTCAGAAAATTGATGAAGTTGTAAATCGGGTCAAGGGGCAGTTAGCGTCTAATCAGGAGGTGCTGCCGGAACAGATGAATTATTTGAAACAGGCAACGGTGAATAAGCCGCTTCTTGTGAAACAGATTCGAGAACTGCGCGAAGAAAGAGAAAAACTATTAGTAAGGATTGAAAAAAATAAACATTCCTGTATCCGGGTGGAAGGAGCCGTGTATTCAGGAATTGATATTACAGTAAAGGATGTTAGTAAAGTTCAGCATGAGCAGGTTTCTCACTGCCGCTTTGTAAGAGACGGTGCAGATGTACGGATTGTTGGATTGTAAGAAAAAAAGGAGGCGTTTTCTATGTCTATGGGTTCAATTGATGCAGTTACTATAGCGCCAAGAACGCTGAATGCGGCAGATGCACAGGGCCGTGAGTTGAATCAGAATCAGCATATTTATGACCAGAATGGCATTCAGTTTCAGCAGGAAGTAAGGCGTGAAAGCAGACAAACAGTAGAAACGCAGGAAAGCGAAACAAAGGATTACGATAAGAAAGGAAACGGAAAAGGGACAGGTGCGAAAAATTCCTCAAAAAAGAAACAAAAACAGGAAAAAAAGGAACGATTAGCACCTCGTTCGACCGGAAGTTTTGATATTACGATTTAAGAAGAAGGATGGATTATGACAGCGATAGAAATCATATTGATTATTATTGGCTTTCTCTGCCTGTGTGTAAGCTGCTTTGTGGCAAAAAAGAATAGCGGTTTTGCAGAGGGGGAAAAGGAAAGTTTAAGTTCCGAACTTTGGACAGAGAAAGAAGAAGAAAAAATCAAAGAACGTGTCGGAGAAATTTTATCCGAGAGACAGGATGAATTAGTGGACACGACTGAGGAGCGGATGAATCGTTTGTGCAATGATAAAATCATGGCGGTGGATGAATTTTCACAGCAGATTTTGGAAAAAATTGATGCCAACCATCAGGAAGTTGTCTTTATGTACAACATGCTGAGTGAAAAAGAAAAAGAATTGAAAGAATTTATGTCGAAACCGGTGAAGAAAGAAGCCATGGCTGAAACACGTATGGCATCGGAACCGGCGGTTTCAAATCGGATGGATTTAAATCCGGTCACGGCTTCCCAGACAGCGATTTCACGTCTGACTGCAAATACACAAGAAGCAGAAAAGAAAAAAACGGTAAAAAAAGCAGAGCCAAAAAAGGCAGTAAAAAATGAAACATCCAAACCTGAAATGTCAGTGGCAGGGCAGGGGAATGTAAATGAAAAGATTAAGGAATTACACAAACAGGGAAAATCTGTTTTAGAAATATCAAAACAACTAAATATCGGACAGGGTGAAGTAAAACTTGTTCTTGCACTTTATGGGGGGGATAACAAATGAAGATGAGGTATTTCCTCCGGGGACTTGGCGTGGGTGTTTTACTTGCAACACTGTTATTGTGTATTAGCTACCGCGGACAAAACAGCGAAAATTCAATTATTAAACAGGCTAAAGAACTTGGTATGCAATTTCCGGAAAAAACACCGGATACGCTGATACAGCCGTCAGTTGCGCCTTCACAGGCAGCGACGGGACAGGCAGTGGCAGTACAGTCTAAGAAGCCAGTTCGGACGAAAACACCGGATTCTACGGCTGCACAGAAAGCAACAAAAGAGCCAAAAGAAACACAGAAACCAAGTGAGAAAACACGTTCCTTTACAGTGCGGAGCGGTCTTTTGTCAAGTTCTGTTTCCCGTGAATTAAAAGAGGCTGGTTTTATTAAGGATGCCGATAAATTTGACCATTATTTAGAAAAAAGCGGTTTGGCAAAAAAATTAATTGCCGGCGATTATAAAATACCGGTTGGCGCATCGCAGGAAGAAGTTGCGCGGATTATTACCGGTGGAAAATAATACTTGCAATTTTGTTCGGTTTATGATATTATAAATCGGATTGAAAAAATCACATTCGCCGATTTTTGCTATGGTGCTGTCTTTTTTTGCGAAGACAGTGTAACAAAAAGAAGAAGCGGATGGAAGAAAAAACCAAATGGAGGTACGAAATAATGAGTGTTATTTCAATGAAACAGTTACTGGAAGCAGGTGTTCATTTTGGACATCAGACAAGAAGATGGAACCCTAAAATGGCTGAGTACATCTACACAGAGAGAAATGGTATTTATATC
>OGEZ01001197.1_pt1 | contig 14221 bp, 12 predicted proteins | sample 1570831 | NCBI WGS metagenome assembly OGEZ01 (sample SAMEA2582059, study PRJEB24529) | metagenome | biome: Human gut stool | place: China | collected 2011
CTCTATCATAATGGATACATAGAGAATACGTATCTGCGAGTCATATGCTACCGGAACAAATACGGTCATAATCATATTTCCGGTTTCGCTTGACTGGTAAGGGTCAGAGTTAAAGGAAATTGCTGAACTTAATGCCTGCTTATCAAAGTTCTTCTTTTTGATATCCGCGACGGCACATTTACTGCCATACACCTCTCCATTCTTTAAAATGAATCCGACATTACAAAACATTTTCTGATTCAGGTTCTTTTCTAAACGTTTCTGAATCTTTTCCGGCTCCTTATTCTCCATTGCCTGAATCATTTTCACATCTTCTTTTACATAGTTTTGAAGATATTCCATTGATTCATTCATTTTTTCTGCATACAGTCCGGTAATTAATTCCAGATGCTGCGTATTAAAATTCTGTGCGATCCTGCTCAAGTGAAAATATGCGGACACAATAATCGCCAGACAAACTGTCAGATATAAAGCAAGCGGCACCCCTCTTTTTTTCATATTTTTTCTTCGATTTTTCATGAAACACCTTTCTCCATAAGATAATCAGAATCAATCATAATAACCCCGGTATCAAAATATTTTTGCTCGGATTTTTTTCCATTGATAAGGGAATTCAAAGTCCCTATTCCCAGATATCCCATCTGGTCTTGTTTTTGCATTAAGGAAACTCCTCGATAATCCGGGTCTTTAATAAACTGTTTTGTCTCCTCTGCCATATCAAATCCGACCATAACAATATCCGTTCGTTTTTGTTTTGTAAGTGTCTTTGCAATCCCCACTGTAGATGTATTATTACATCCATAAATTCCTTTTATATTCTCATTTTTCTTCAACAGTTTCGCTGCATCCGACTCTGCTTTTTCCACATCCCCGCCATTTAAAGCAATATCTTTTGTAATCTCCCATTTTGTTGGTGCGTATTTTGCCCAGTAATCTAAGAATCCCGAAACCCGATTTACCATCGCCTGTGAAGCATCTGACGACAACAAGATTCCAACCGCTAATGGTTCCTGCGGAGAATTGCCTGCATCATGCAGCATCGTAAGCATTTCTTGCGCTGCCATCTCCCCTGCATCTATGTTGTCAGTCATGTAGCAGACATCAAATTCTGTACTGTTAATCGAAGAATCAATTAAAACAACTGGAATCTTTTTCTTTCTAACTTTCTCACAGCTATCTACCAGTGAATTCGAATTTGCCGGGGCCAGCAGGATACCATCTGCACCTTCTTTCACAGCATCAATCTCTTTCGCCGCTCTCTCTATCCCCTCAATCACTGTTTTCCAGTAATCGCCGTGATAATTTTTCAAAATAACATAAATCTTCTTCTCACTTTTCGGCTTTGAAACACAGGTGTAATCTACTACCGCCGATTCTCCCGATGCTTTTTCTGATTTTGACTTTGCATATTTAGACACATTTGAACAGCCACTAAGCAGAAAAGAAATAATAAGAATGGTTATGAGCAGACTTGTTATAATCAACCTCTTTTTTGCCTTTTTCAATACCTTCGTTCTCCCTTCTCCCTTTTATTTACTCTTGGAAATTTTATAAAACACGCTCTAATCTCCAAAAATAAAAAAGCATTGTCATTGCAGACAATGCATCTTTAACGTGGCAACTGGCTACCATTTTACAGGCCCTATAGCTTTGCGTCGCAGCCTTTCAGCTGTTTTGCCCTATGTAGTTATATATGCCATTATACAACCCGCCAAACCCCCGTGTCAATGCAGTTTTGCCACTTTTTGTAAGCGGTTACAGCATTTTACAGCTCCCTCTGGGAGGGGGCCAGACATGCTCTACATCGCTTTTCTATCCAGCGCCCGATATTGCAGTGCTTCGGAAATATGCGCGGTGTCCACCTGCTCGCTGCCGTCCAGGTCGGCGATGGTGCGGGCCACCCGCAAAATGCGGTCGTAGGCGCGGGCGCTGTATCCCAGGCGCTCAAACGCCGCGCGCAAAATTTGCTGGGCCTTGGGGGTCATGCGGCAGTATTTTCGCAGTGCGGCCCCCGGCAGCTGGGCGTTGCACCGCACGCCGGGCAGGTCTGTGCAGCGCTCCTGCTGCACCTTGCGGGCGGCGGTAACGCGGGCGCGGATGGCGGCGCTGCTCTCTCCCCCGGCCTCGGCGGCCAGGGCCTCGTACTCCACAGGCATGGCTTCCACATGCAGGTCGATGCGGTCCAGCAGCGGGCCGGAGATGCGGCGGCGGTACTGCTCAATGGCGCTGGGCGTGCAGGTACACTCCCGCGTGGGGTGACCCAGGTAGCCGCACTTGCAGGGGTTCATGGCGGCAGCCAGCATGAACTGGCAGGGGTAGCGGGCGGTGCCGTGTACCCGGCTCACCGTGACGGCGCCGTCCTCCAAGGGCTGACGCAGCACTTCCAGGGTGTCGCGGGAAAATTCCGGCAGTTCGTCCAAAAACAGCACACCGTTGTGGGCCAGGCTCACCTCACCGGGGCGCGGGGTCGACCCGCCGCCCGCCATGGCGGCGGTGCTTACGCTGTGGTGCGGGCTACGGAAGGGCCGCTCTTTCAAAAGCCCGCTGCCCGCAGGCAGCAGCCCGGCCACCGAGTAGATGGCGCTGGTCTCCAGCGCTTCCTCATAGGTCAGCGGCGGCAGGATGCCCGGCAGGCGCTTGGCCAGCATGCTTTTGCCCGTGCCCGGCGGGCCGACCAGCAGTAAGTTGTGCCCGCCTGCGGCGGCGATCTCCAGCGCACGGCGGGCTTCGGCCTGACCGCGCACATCGGCCATATCAGGGCCAAGCCAGGTACCCGCTTCGTCAAAGCCGCCGGGGGTGGCCGGGGTGATGGCTTCTTCCCCGCAAAGATGGCGCACCACGTCGCTGGCCATGCGGGCCGGGTAGACGGTCAAGCCTGCGGCCTCGGCAGCTTCGGCGGCATTCTCTGCCGGAAGGAACAGTTCGGTCACGCCCAGGGTCACAGCCGCCAGCGCCATGGGCAGCACGCCGGTCACAGGGCGCAGCGTGCCATCCAGGCCCAGTTCCCCCAAAAAGGCCTGATGCGGCGCGGGCACAGGCAAAACGCCCTGGGCGGCCAGCAGGCCCACCAGTAAAGGCAGATCGTACACAGGGCCGGTCTTGCGCACATCCGCCGGAGCCAGGTTGATGGTGATGCGGCTGGACGGCCAGGGGTAGTGCAGGTTTTTGACGGCACTGCGCACCCGCTCGCTGCTTTCCTTCACGGCCGAGTCCGGCAGGCCCACCAGCGTGAACTGCGGCAGCCCGCTGGAGAGATCGGCCTCGACCTGCACCACATACCCCGCCAGCCCGCTCAGCCCCAGGCTCGTGACCTTTGCAAACATTTACACTTCCTCCTTCAAAATCCCCAACAGCTTCTCTGCACTCTTCTCCCAGCTGTACTTTTCCAGCAGCAGCTGCGGATCGGCTTGGGGTGGGGTGGTGTCGTCCACGTTGCCGGGGTTGGTATCCAAGTCAATATACCCCGCACAGTCGCCGTATACCTCCCGCATGCAGGGCGTGTCGCTGACCAGGATCTGCTTTGCCCCGCAGGCCACGGCCTCCAGCGGCGGGATGCCGAACCCCTCGTACAGGGTCGGGAACAAAAACGCCCGACAGTTGGCCATCAGGCTTTTGGCTTCGCCATCGCTGACATAGCCCAGGTAGACTACGTTGGGCAGGTCGGCCAGACCCAGGCGCCCGGCTTCCTCGGCCAGGCTGCCGCCGCCCGCGATAGCAAACATTGCATCGGGCTTGGCCTTGGCGGCCCGCAGCACCCAGGGGAAGTTCTTGTTTTTCAGCAGGTTCGCCATGCTGAAATAGTACCCGCCCTTTTGCAGCTGCGGGTGCCTGGCAAACACACCGTCATCGGGCGCGATGCGCTGCATCTGCTGCCAGGCGTTGTAGACAACATCCATCTTTTCCGGCGGCACACCGTAGTATTTGTGGATCTCCGCCTTGGAAAATTCCGATACCGTAATAATGCGCTCGGCCTTTTGGGCAATGCGGCGGTACTGCAGGCAGTGCCACGCGGCGCTCAGCCGGGCGCGGCGGGTGTCCCTATAAAAATCCCGCCGGGCGCGGTAGCAGACATCGTGCACCACCGCAATGCCGGTAAACCCGAACCACGGGATGACGTTGCAGGTAGCCAGCCCCTTGGCGCTGCGCCGTTTCAGGTAGCACGGGTAGTCCAGCTGCTGCCAGGCAAGGCCCTTGCGGGTGCCGAACGGAACAACTTTTATGTTGGTGTATGCGGGCGTTTTGACCCCCTGTGGCACAACGATCTCCACCAGCCCCGCCGGGACGATGGCGTCCAGCGCGGCCAAAAGCTCAATGGAGTAGCGCTGGATGCCCGAGATTCGCTGGGCAAAAAACGAGCCATCCATGGCCCAGACGGTTTGCTGCATAGCAGCCTCCCTTATGCGCAGAATTGCGCTTTCATACGTAAAATTTTGTTAACGCTCAGGTCCAGTCGGTCCTCGCTGAGGGTGCCATTCTGCACGGCCGCCAGCACAGCATCGTAGGCATCGGCCAGGCCGTCGGGCATCAGCAGCACGTCGCACCCGGCCTGCAAAGCCTGCACAGCGGCTTCGCCGGGGGTGTAGCTGTCGGTGATGGCCCCCATGGCCAGCGAGTCCGTAACGATAAGCGTGTTCTCCGCATCCGGCACCAGCGCAATGGCGTCGGCACAAAGCGTTGCGGGCAGGTCGCCGGTCAGCTCCGGCACCACGATGTGCCCCACCATCACGGCGCGTGGGCCAACCTCAGCGGCGGCCTCAAAAGGCAGCAGTTCGCAGGCAGCCAGTTCATCCACCGTGCGGTAGCTGTAGGCCAGGCCGGTGTGGCTGTCCTCGGCGGTATCGCCGTGGCCGGGGAAATGCTTGAAGGTGGGCAGGATTCCCTCGCCCGCCAGTCCCCTGGCCATGGCCGCCGCACAATCGGCGGCGTCGGCGGCGTCGGACGAAAACGCCCGCGTGCCGATGATGGGGTTATCCGGGTTGGTGTTCACGTCGGCGTCGGGGGCGAAATCCATATTGAAGCCGTAGGTACGCAGGTAGCCGCCAATGGTCTGCCCCATGGCACAGGCGGCGTCGGCCCCCTCGGCTCCCACGGCGGCGGCGCTCTCATACCGGGGCAGGTCAAAGGTATCTTTATTGGCCAGCCGCGCCACCGCGCCGCCCTCCTCGTCCACCGAGATAAACAGTGGGACGTCGGAGGCCTCCTGCAGGGCCGCGTTGAAGGCGGTGATCTGTTCCGGGTCCACGATGTTTTTGCCGAATTGGCACACGCCGCCCACGGGATACTTTTGCAGCGCGTCCCGCATGACGTCGGTCAGCTCGGTCACGCCGTCCGCCTTGGCGTCGTCGATTTGCTCCTGCGGCAGGGTCAGATCCAGGGAATCCGGCCGGATAATGAACAGCTGGCCGACTTTTTCTTCCAGCGTCAGGTCGGCGGCGGTCAAGGTCGTTTCCGCTGCGGGCGTCGGTTCGGGCGTTGGTCCTGCCTCGTCAGCAGGCAGGTCAGACACCACCGGGCGCTCGGTATTCATAGGCAGGGTCACAGCGCTCTGCCCCGTTGGCTGTGCCCCGCAGGCACACAGCACCCCCGCCAGCAAAACAGGCCAAACAAACCACTTTTTCATAGGCAGATACCCTTTCTGTCGCTTTTGTTCATTGTACCATATTCCCAGCAAGGGAGCAAGAGAGTTACATCCGGGTATAAGGGGGTAGGTGTGAAAAAGGCTCCCCGCAAGGGGAGCCTTTTCTCATAATTCAGTGTTCCGCCACCACATCATCGGCGGCCGCCGTTTCCTTTGTGGAGGTATCCAGCAAACTCTCCTTCGTCACAGCAAAGGCGTCCTTGTGGGCGGCCTTTACCTCGTAGACAATGCCGGGTGCCCCATCGCTGGCCAGATAGCACAAACTCGTGGTGGTCGTGCTGCCGGTATCCGTGTCGTCCGCGGCTTCGGGCACCAGATCACCAAACCGCACGGTCAGCTGCGTGCCGTCACTAAACGCCAGCACCGCCGTCACATCCGGCGCATCCAGCCCGTAGGCGCTGTCCGCTTCCGGCGTGGTGATGCTCCACTCGGTCTGCATCTCGCAAAGGGTGCTTACCATCCGCTTCACCGCGCTCTGGTCCAGCGCATAATCGGCATCATCGGCCAGCTGCCAGGTGCCATCGTTCAAAACGAACTGCAAGTCGCCCACCGTCAGGGCGGTCACATCGTCGCTGGTCTTGTCGGTCAAACTCTGTGCCGCGTACAGGCTGCGGGGGGCCTTGCATAGGTTGTTCAAATCGCTTTTGGCCACGGTGTACACGCCTCCCGCGTCATCGTAGACGTAGTACACGCCTGCCACATCGTTGAGCTGATCCACCGTCAGCGTGCGGGTCGTTTTTCCTGCCTTCAGGGTAAATACCATGGCCGGGGTGTCGCTCATCACGGGGATCTCGCCCAGCTCACTGTCCTGCAGTTGGCGGGCAGCGGTCAGGTCGGTGAACTTCTCCACCAAACTCTGCACGGCGCTCTGCTCCAGCGGCAGGGTCGGGTCGGAATCCAGCATCCAGTTGCCCTCGCTGCCCTTGAGCAGCGTCACATCCACATTGTTGCCGGAGTAGGCCAGCTCGTCCACATCCTCGGCGGCAAAGTCCACCAGCTGGATGCCGGTATCTTCCTCCGCCTCATTCTCGCAGGTCAGCACTGCCAGCAGCACGCCCAGCAGCACAGCCCCCGCCGCCAGCAGCACCAGCGGCAGCATTTTTTTACGGTTCATGGGGTCTCCTTATCTTCTGCGCCGGATCACGCAGATCACAAGCCCAGCCACCACACACACGATGGGCAGCACAATGGTAAACAGCAGCCCCAGCACGATGATCATGTTGTTGGGCACGGTCAGGCTGGCGGCGCTCAGGCTCTTGCCGCTGATGACCGCGGTGGTCTGCTCGCCGTCGAACCAGTTGACGATGCTGCCCAGCAACTGGGCATTGCCACCGGACACGCTCTGGTTGATGGTGCCCTGCAAAAAGTTGGGGCAGTTGATCCACACCACGCGGGTGCCGGTGGTGGTGTTCTCGGCAGCCAGGGCCACGTCAAAGCTGCCTTCGGGGTCGGTGTCGGCCTTCTGGGCGGTCTCGGCGGTGGCGTAGCCTTCCATCGAGTAAGCGGTCGAACTGGTGGACAGCAGGCTGGTAAAGGTGTAGTCACCATCCTCGTGCTTCACGATGCCCTGGGCGATGGGGGTGTACACCATCATGTTGCTACCCACACCGGCGGTGATCTCATTGCTCTGCACCGTCGGCAGCAGGTAGGTCTGGGGGTAGCCGTAGGGGTAATGGTTGGCGTCGTTTTCAATGAGCAAGCCCGCCTGCCGGGTCATGCCGCAGCTTTCCAAAATGGCATCCAGGCGCGGGGTGTCGGTGGTAAAGTCGGTCACGGCCAGCAGCTTGCCGCCGTTTGTTACGTAGTCGCTCAACAGGGCGGCTTCGGCCTCGGTCAGGTCGGCCAGGGGCGCGTTCAGCAGCAGGCTGTCGCCATCGGCGGGGATGCTGCCCGCCGTGGTCAGGTTCAGTTCCTCGGTGGTCACACCGGCGTTGGTCAGCGTGTCGGTAAAGTCGGTGTCCAGCGCCAGTTCGCCGTGGCCGGTCAGCTGGTAGAGCTTATAGGCCGTGGTGCGGCTGACCTGGGCCAGGGCGCTTGTCAGGGCGTTTTCGGCTTCAAAGGTGTACTGCTGGCTGCCGCTGGTGTAGTAGTTCTCAATGTCCAGCTGGTACATATCGTTGTAGCCCACCACACGGTAGTTATCGCCGCAGCTCAGAACGACCGAGCCGGTGGCCGCGCCGTCGTACTGCTGGGCAAAGGTCGGGTACAGCACCGGGTCGCGCTGCTGCCAGCCGAAGTGGCTGCTCTCGTCGGCATAGCGGTCCAGCAGGCGGGTGATGTTGGTATCATCCTGCCCGGACTCGACCAGGTAGTAGGCGGTGACATCGCTGTTCAGCTCGTGCAGAAGATTTTTCGATGTATCGCTTAACGTAAACAGGGACGAAGTGGAAATATCAAACTCGGTCCACTTGCTGGGCAATGCCTGCACCACCAGGTTGACCAGGATCACAAAGGCCAGCACCACCACGGCCAGCACGGTGGCGTAGCTGCCGCTGCGCAGGGTGCGCTTGCTGCCCTGCAGGTTTTTCAAATCAAACTTTTTCATGGTCAACGCCCCCTTAGTGCCAACGGCGGCGTTCCAGCGACTGCCCCGTCAAAAACAAAAACAGCGCGATCACCGAAAGATAGTACACGATGGCCGACATGCTGAACATGCCGCCCACCACGCCGTTGAACGGCTGGAACAGTGCCAGCGCCCCCAGCACCGCGTTAAAGGCCGAGAGCAGCCACGCCGGGCGCAGCTGGAACAGCACCACCAGCACCACAGCGCCCGCACCGAACACGCCCAGGCCAACCGGCAGGCTTTTGCAAAGCACACCCACCAGCACAGCCGCGATGAGCAGTACCACCAAAAACACGATGAGCGCCAGCAGGTTGCCGCTGGTGAACATGGTCTTGATGCCGTTCATCAGGTAGGCGATGAGCAGCGCGCCAAAGGTGGCCAGGTAGGCAATGATCTGGTTTTCGGTCAGCGCCGAGATCCAGGTCCCCACGGCCAGGCAGGCCGCGCCCAGCAGCAGATACGCAAACAGTGCGCTGAACGCCGACACCAGCGACACCGTGCCGAACGCCGTCAAGATCAGCGGCATAATAACGGCCACGGTCAGCGGCAGGGCAAACACCACGACCTCGGCCAGGAACTTGCCCAGCACGATGCCGGGGATGCTGACCGGGCTGGTCAGCAGCAATTGGTCGGTCTTGTTGCGGCGGTCCTCGGCAAAGCTGCGCATGCTGATGGCGGGCAGCAGGAACAGCATGATCAGCGTAGTTGTGTACAAAACGGACGCAAAGTCCGACGAAGCGTACATCAGGTTGCGGTTGGTAAAGTACAGCCCCAGGAAAAACAGGCTGACCGCCGCGGTGACGTAGCCCACCATGCCGGTGTAGTAGCTTTTGGTTTCCCATTTAAAGATGGCAGCCATTTATTCTGCCTCCTGTTCATTGGTTTCCGTTTCGGTCGTTTCGGTTTCTTCCGGTGCCTCGGTCAGCTGCAGGAACACATCCTCCAGGCTCATGCTCTCGGCTCTCAGATTCAGCACCGGGCAGCCTGCCTTGGCCAGTGCCAGAGACAGTGCACCGCGCAGGTCGGCGCCGCTCTCGCTTACGGCGGTAAAGCTGACCTCGCCGCCCTTTTCGGCGGTCACCCGCAGGTCGGTCAGGCCGGGCACGGTGGCGGCCGCAGCCAGCACGGCGTCCCGTTCGCCCTGGGCGGTGGCCGAGATGGTGCCCTTAGCGGCCAGCTTGCCGGCCAGTTCCTCGGGTGTGCCCTGGGCTACCAGTTTACCATGGGCAATGATGAGAACGCGGTCGCATACGGTCTGCACTTCGCTTAAAATATGACTGGATAAAATGACCGTGTGGGTCTTGCCCAGGTCATGGATCAGGCTGCGGATTTCGATCATCTGCGCAGGGTCCAGGCCGACGGTGGGCTCGTCCAGGATGATGACCTTGGGGGTGCCCAGCAGCGCCCCGGCAATACCCACGCGCTGGCGGTAGCCCTTGGACAGGTTGCGGATCAGCCGCCCTTCCATCTCCTGCAGGCCGGTGCGGGCGCAGGCGTTTTCTACAGCCGCGATGCGGTCGGCCTTTTTGCGGGTGCCCTTCAGCTCGGCCACAAACAGCAGATATTCCCGCACAGTCATATCCTGGTACAGCGGCGGCTGCTCCGGCAGATAGCCGATGCAGGCCTTGGCGGCGGCGGGTTCCTCGGCAATATCATGGCCGTTGATGGTCACGGTGCCGTCGGTGGCCGACAGGTAGCCGGTGATGATATTCATGGTCGTAGACTTGCCCGCGCCGTTCGGCCCCAGCAGGCCGTAGATGCAGCCGTCCTCAACGGTAAAGCTGATGTCATCCACAGCGGTATGGCCGCCGTAGCGTTTCGTCAGATGTTCGACTTGAATCAAAATGCTCTCCCCTTTTTCTATGCAGAGTCATGGACATGATAAAGTATAGCCGCCATTTGTGAAAATTGTGCGATAGCCTTATGAAAAAATGTGGGACAGTGCTGCCACCATCCCACAAAATTCAAACCAGTTCAACTCGATATTTCTTCATCCAATAATTTACCTGCAAAAACCAGGCGATCGTCTGCGGCGTGGTCATCAGCTGGCCGTACCAGGGCACGGGGTTGTCGGCCCCGCTGGCCAGCAGTGCTTCCAGTGCCTCCTTTTTGATAATGGCAAGCAGCGGCGCCGCCGGGTCAGAAATCACCCGCCGCAGCTCGCCACTGACTGCCGCTAAATACGCCGGGTTCCAGGTCTTGGGGTAGGGGCTTTTGCGCCGCCACAAAACCTCTTTGGGCAAAACGCCCTGCATGGCGTAGCGCAAAAGGCCCTTCTCCTGGCCCTGGTAATCCTTAAAATCCCACGGCACAGCGTAGAGATACTCTGCAATGCGATAATCGCAGAACGGCACGCGCACCTCCAGGCCCGAGTACATGCTCATCCGGTCCTTGCGGTCCAGCAGCGTCTGCATGAACCAGGCAAAGTTCAAATTGACCATCTGGCGCATCCGGGTCTCCACCGCATCCCGCCCCGGCAGCACCGAAGTCTCGGCCAGCGTTTGCTGATACCGCGCATCCACAAACGCTGCCGGGTCGATGTCCCCCAGCACGCCCTCCTTTATAAATGCCGCCCGGTAGGCCGTGGACTGCGCCCAGGGGAAGCCGTACTTTTCCCGCACGGCGGGGTCGCGGTACCATGGGTAACCGCCAAAAATTTCGTCGGCGCACTCGCCCGAAAGCGCCACCGTGGCATGGGGCTTGATCTGGCGGCAGAACAGTAGCAACGAGGAATCCACGTCCGCCATGCCGGGCAGGTCGCGGGCCTCCACCGCGGCGTAGAGCGCCAGCACCAGTTCGGGGGTGTCCAGCGTGACCCAGTGGTGCCGTGCGCCCAAAAAGTCGTTCATCTTGCGGATGTAGGGCGCGTCGGCCCCGGGCTGAAACTTGGTGGCGTGGAAATACCGCCGGTTGTCCTTGTACCCCACCGAGAACGTCTGCAATTGCCGGCCCCGCGCGGTAAAATAGGTGTCCGCCACCGCCGAGATCAGGCTGGAATCCAACCCGCCGGACAAAAACGTCGCCACCGGCACATCACTGACCAGCTGCCGCTGGATGGCATCCACGACCAAATCCCGCACGTTGCGGGCGGTGGTCTCGAAGTCGTCGGGGTGGTCGTGGTCGGTCAGCTGCCAGTAGCGGTTCAGGGTCAGGCGGCCGGTGTCAGCCTCATACACGGCGCACTGGCCGGGCAGCAGCTCTCGGATATTTTTAAACACCCCGCACCCCGGCGTGCGGCCGGGACCAAGCAGCAGCACTTCGGCCAGGCCGTTGGCGTCCACCCGGGGCGGCACAGCCGGGTGGGCCAGCAGGGTCTTGATCTCGCTGCCAAACAGCAGGCTGTCCCCTGTCTGCACGTAAAACAGCGGCTTGACCCCGCAGCGGTCCCGCGCCAAAAACAACCTGCCTGCCCGCTGCGCCCAGACGGCAAAGGCAAAAATGCCGTTGCAGCGTTCCAGGCAGCCCGCCCCCCACTGGGCGAAGGCGTGCAGCAGCACCTCGGTATCCGAATGGCCGGTAAAGCTGTGGCCCTTGTTTTGCAGCGCGGTGCGCAGTTCCGGCGTGTTGTACAGCTCGCCATTATACACGAGGGTGTAGCTTTCGCCCTGCCAATCCAGCTGCATAGGCTGCAGGCCGTTCTCAATATCCACCACCGCCAGCCGCGCATGGATGAACGCCGCCCGCCCGCTGATGAACATGCCCCGCTGGTCCGGCCCACGGCGGGATAAAGTTTGCTGCATCGCGCAATAGGCCGCATACTGCCCTTGGATCACCCGCGGGTCCCGCCCGATCTGCCCTGCGATCCCACACATAAAAAGTCCCCCTTTTCGCTGTGCTCATTCTCTTGCATGAGTATGCGGAAAGGGGGTGGTTTTAGTATTTTATTTATCTATTTCGTTCGCCGCCACCCTGCGGCGGCTCTCTCGTTTTAACAGCAATATGCCATTATAAAAGGCTCTGCCGCAAGGTAGGCAGAGCCGGTCTAGCACAATATCAAAAATCAGGCAAAATGATCCACAATCGCCATGGCTACATCATCTTTACTTTGCAGCGGCAACTGCTCTGCCCCCTCGTGGGTGATGATCGTTACCACGTTGGTATCCACACCAAACCCGGCGCCGGGGACTTTCAGGTTGTTGGCCACGATCATGTCCATGTTTTTCTTGTTCAGCTTGGCGGTGGAGTTCTCGACTAGATCCCGCGTCTCCATCGAGAAGCCGCAGACAAACAGCGTTTCCGGCTTGTGTGCGCCGACCCACGCCAAAATGTCATCGGTGCGTTCCAGCGCGATGTTCATCTCGCCATCGTGCTTTTTCACCTTGTCCGCTGCCACTTCCGCCGGGCGGTAGTGGTGAACGGCACCTTCTTCACAAAAGGCACGTCCGGCTGGGTGCAGCTCGTCGAGGACAGCAGCACGACCTCCGCGCCGCGCAGCATACAGGCACGGGCCACGGCGTAACCCATCTTGCCGGTGGAGTGGTTGGTCAGGTAACGCACGGGGTCCATCGGCTCCTGGGTGGCACCGGCCGAGACCACCACCTTTTTGCCCGTCAGGTCCTTCTCGCAGGTCAGCTCCCGCAGCACGTAATCCACCAGCACGCTCTCCTCGGGCAGACGGCCGGAGCCGACATCGCCGCAGGCCAGCAGGCCGGAGCCGGACGGGATGACCGTAAAGCCGTAATGCTCCAGCGTCCTGATGTTATCCTGGGTAATGGGGTTTTCCAGCATGTGGGTGTTCATGGCCGGGGCCACCAGCTTGGGGCAGTGGGCCGCCAGGGTCACGGTGGTCAGCATGTCGTCGGCCTGGCCGTGGGCCATTTTGGCAATCACATTGGCCGTGGCCGGGGCGATGAGCATCAGGTCGGCGGCGTTGGCAAGGCTGACATGTGCCACGTCGTACTGGAAGTTGCGGTCAAACGTATCCACGATGCAGCGGCGATTTGTCAGCGTTTCAAACACCAGCGGGGTGATGAACTCGGTGGCGTTCTGGGTCATCAGCACATGGACGTCGGCGCCCAGTTTGACCAGCGCGTGGGCCACATTGGGCATTTTATAAGCGGCAATGCCCCCGGTAATGCCGAGGACGATGGTTTTGCCTTTCAGGTTCATGGAGATCACATCCTTCATAATGTTAGTATACCCGTTTACAGCACTGCCGTCAATCTGCTATAATGATGCTACATTTTCAGGAAAAGAGACAAACACCATGGTTTTAGCAGTTGACATCGGCAACAGCAACATCTGCATCGGCGGGCTGGCGGGCGAAGCGCACCGCGACATCCTGTTCACCACCCGGATGGTCACCCGCCCCCGCTGCACAGCGGATGAATACGCCGCCGAGCTGCGATTTTTGCTGGGGCGCTTAAAGGTCGACCCCACCGCCTGCGAGGGCGTCATCGTGTGCAGCGTAGTACCGGGGTTAACGCCCGTACTGGCCCACGCCTGCAGGCGGCTGACCGGCAGAGACGCTTTAATTGTGAGCAACGCGCTGGACACCGGCCTGACCTTTGCCGTGGACGAGCCGGACCGCGTGGGCCGCGACCGTCTGGCTGATGCCGCAGCCGCCGCAGCGCATTATCCCCTGCCCTGCATGACGGTGGACATGGGCACGGCCACGACCTACAATGTGCTTTCGGCCGAGGGCTGCTTTTTAGGCGGGTTCATCGTGCCCGGCGTGCAGACCAGCCTGCGGGCCATCAGTGCAGGCACGGCCCAGCTGCCGCCCATCGCCCCGGAACCGCCGGAGCATCTGGTCGGCCGCAACACGGTCGAGGCGCTCAACAACGGCGCGATGTTTGGCACTGCCGCCATGCTGGACGGCCTGGCCGACCGTGTGGAAGCGGAACTGGGCCAACCGCTGACGGTAGTCGCCACCGGCGGCTTAGCACCTTACATCATGCCCTGCTGCAAACGGAAGATTTTGTATGATGGAGATCTGCTGTTTAAGGGCCTGGCTTTGATTTGGGAACGGAATTCTTGATTTTTATTTATGGCAACACCGCACAATTCCCGCCTAACGG
>OGEZ01001203.1_pt1 | contig 14152 bp, 6 predicted proteins | sample 1570831 | NCBI WGS metagenome assembly OGEZ01 (sample SAMEA2582059, study PRJEB24529) | metagenome | biome: Human gut stool | place: China | collected 2011
TATCGGCACTTAGAATTATGCGGTATTGCCCTTATATAATAGACAAAGGAGAACCCCATGGTACGCGAACTGATGAAAGATACGCTATTCCTGGCCCAAAAAGCCCAGCCCGCCACGGCTGATGACATCCCCACGGCGGACGACCTGCTGGACACCCTGCGTGCCCACGCCGATGGCTGCGTAGGCATGGCTGCCAACATGATCGGCGTCAACAAAGCTATCATCGTGTTTGATGACGAGGGCACCCTGCGGGAGATGTTCAACCCCGAGATCGTCTACCGCAAGGGCCTCTATCTTACCGAGGAAGGCTGTCTCTCCCTGCAGGGCCAGCGCAAGACCAAGCGCCACAAAACCATCAAGGTGCAGTGGCAGGACCGCGAAATGCACACTCACATCAAAAACTTCACCGGCTGGACCGCCCAGATCATCCAGCACGAAGTCGACCATTGTAACGGTATCATCATCTAAACTACACCTACCCAGAAAGCCGAGCGCCCCGCCGCGCCCGGCTTTTTGCATGCCGCGAATATCCTTTTCGACAAAAATTGATAATCCCCCGCCGCGTATATATGACAATCCCCTCCCGTTCGTACCTGCTCAAAAATATCATCGAGTCCGGCGTTGATATAGACAAATCCAGCTACGACGACCTCTGCCACTACATGCTGGACAGCGACGGCATCATCCAGGCCATTGAGCTGGCCCCGACGGTGTGGTCGAGCAGGTCTATCCGCTGGCTAACAACGAGCAGGCCGTCGGCCTCGACCTTATCCATGACGAGGAGCGCGGCAAAAACACCACCTTGGCCAAAGACAGCGGCCGGCAGGCCATCGACCTGTTTGAGCAATCCGCCCCCGGCGAGTACGATGCCATCCTGATGGACGTGATGATGCCCAACGTGGACGGCTTGACCACTGCTCGCATCATCCGTGCATTGGACCGCCCCGATGTCGAGACTGTGCCCATCCTGGCCCTGACGGCTAACGCCTTTGCCGAGGATGCCCGCAAATGCCTGGATGCGGACATGAACGCCCACCTGGCTAAGCCGCTGAATATGCCGCTGGTCAAGGCGACCATCGCCAAGTTTACCCAACATTAGACAACTGTATAAAGCCATGGAAAATTGAACCATGCCCCACAGCGCCCCTGCGGCCGGAACTTACCGGCTGCGGGGGCGTTTTGTTGTGCCCCAAAAATCCTGACAATTTCACAAAATCTGTTGTGCGAGAGAAAAATGCAAACATTTTCGTAAAAATTTTCTTTGCGAAACATGTCGAAAACGGTCGATGCAGCGCGACAAAAGTCGACACAAACCTTGAAAAAATCGCGACATGTTATTAAAATAAAATAGACCTCAATAAAAAATAGCAGCCCTGTAAAACCCCACAAACTGGTGGAAAAACAGGTGCCGCGTACCTATACATAGTGGCAAGAGGCAAACACCACCACATAGCAAAACCGATATAGGCATGATTCCAAAGCGGCGTCACCCCGCCTTGTTACCGGCGGGGTGACGCTGTTTTTGTGTCTGCATAAAATCCCCGCAGCCTGCCCACCCTTATAGTGATATTCTGTAAGGGGGGCAACCACATGCAAGAGATGTTTTGTTTCCAGTGCCAGCAGACGGCGCACAATACCGGGTGCGATGGTAAGGCCGGGGTGTGCGGCAAAAAGGCTGATACCGCCAACTATCAGGATGAAGTCATCGGCGCGCTGATCGGCCTTGCGCAGGCGGTGCAGGCAGGGACAGCCACCGACCGCACCGACGAGCTGATGCTGAAAGGGCTGTTTACCACCATCACCAACGTGAACTTCAATAACGAGACGATCCTGCAAATCAAAAACGACATAGAGAAAGAGAAAGCCGCCGTCAGCACCACCCACTTTGCGGATTATGATATGGCCGAGCTTTGGCGGGCAGGGGAGGACGTGCGGTCGCTGAAATCGCTGATCTTGTTCGGCCTCAAGGGCATGGCAGCCTATGCCTACCACGCCCGCGCCCTGGGCAAGACCGACCCCGCCGTGAACCGCTATTTCTACGAGGCACTGGCCGCCCTGGGCGAGGAAAAATCACCTGATGACCTGCTAAAACTGGTGCTGAAAACCGGCGAGGTCAACCTGGCCTGCATGGCCCTGTTGGACGCCGCCAACACCGAAGCCTACGGCGACCCGGTGCCCGTCACCGTGCCGCTGACGATTGAAAAAGGACCGTTCATCGTGGTAAGCGGCCACGACCTGCACGATTTAAAGCTGCTGCTGGAGCAGACCGAGGGCAAGGGCATCAACATCTACACCCACAGCGAGATGCTGCCTGCCCACGGTTACCCGGAGCTGAAAAAGTACCCCCACTTAAAGGGCAACTTTGGCACCGGATGGCAGAACCAGCAGACCGAGTTCCACAATATCCCGGCGCCCATTCTGTTTACCACCAACTGCCTGATGCCGGTGCGGCAAAGCTACTGCGACCGGGTGTTCACCACCTCGGTGGTCTCCTACCCGGAGATCCCCCACATCGGCGCGGACAAGGATTTTACGCCGGTCATTGAAAAGGCGCTGGAGTGCGGCGGCTACCCGGATGACCATCCCATGACCGGCATGAACGGCGGCCACACCGTCACCACCGGCTTTGCCCGCAACGCCGTGCTGGCCCATGCGGGGGAGATCGTGCAACTGGTGAAAAGCGGCAAAATTCGCCACATTTTCCTCATCGGCGGGTGCGACGGCGCGGCTCCCAGCCGCAGTTATTACACTGACTTTGCCCGCATGACCCCCGCAGATACGCTGATTTTGACCTTGGCCTGCGGTAAATACCGGCTGAACGATATGGACCTGGGCAGCATCGGGGGCATCCCGCGCATCTTGGATTGCGGCCAGTGCAACGATGCCTACAGCGCGATCCGCATTGCCATGGCCCTGGCCGAGGCCTTCGGCTGCGGGGTCAACGACCTGCCGCTGACGCTGGTGCTCTCCTGGTACGAGCAGAAAGCCGTCTGCATCCTGTTGACGCTGCTCTATCTGGGTCTGCAGCACATCTATTTAGGCCCCACCGTCCCGGCGTTTGTCTCACCAAATGTATTACAATTTCTGGTGGAAAACTACCATCTGACCCCAACCAGCGACCCCAAAACCGACCTGAAGGCCATTTTACACGAATAAAACCATCCAACGGCAGCACAATAAACAAACGTGCTGCCGTATTTTTGTAAATTTCTGCAAATATTTTTGCATTATTTACCTACTAACATATTGACATAGTAGGTAAATTGGTGTATGATACAGCCAATGAATCCGAACAGGAAGCACGAACAAAGACGAAAGGAGAAATGTGCCATGTATACCATCCATGCCATCGCCGCCGTCCGCATGAGTTGTCGAATGTTTTGCTCCCAGGCATATCCGTATGGCCGGGCACATTCGTCTTGCTTGTGCTTTGTCGATGTTTAAAGTGTAACTGTACAACATCGTTTGCTGTGTGCCTGGGAGCCTGTAAAAGCCCCCGGGCTTTTGATACAGCAGCTGCATAAATAAGGCAAAAGGTTCCCCTTGGGAAGGGGCTCCGCCGCAGGCGGTGGGGGAGAGAGCCTGGAATTTAGCAGCAGCTGATTTATTTCTCTCTCCCTCAGTCAGCTTCGCTGACAGCGCTCACTTTCTGGCACTTCGTGCCACCTCCCCCGTATCGGGGAAGTCTGTCTCACAGAGGGAGCCTTTTTTGTTGGCAACTACTTGTCAGGTTCCTTATATATACTTGATTACTTGAATACTGGTTTGTACTTTCTGCTTGGCGCAAAAAATAAAGTATATACGTAAATATACATTTAGTTATAAAACATAACAAAAGGTATATTAAGAAATATGGTATAATAAATAACGTATATATGTTGTTTGCTTTCTCCCGGCCAGGTGAAAACCACTATTCAAGTAGTCAAGTTATTATAATATAGGAAGCTTGACGACCACTTCCCTCATCCCCTATTTCTCCCCCAAAAGAGAAATAGACCGCCTTATTCTGCTAAAATCATCCTGTATTCCTTCCCCCGCGGCCGGTATAATAAAGCCATCATCAGCGAAGGAGGAATGTATCAATGATGATCGCTATTCTTATCGCCGCCATTGTGGTGGCACTGGTCGTGTTCTCGCTTCTCTGCTACAAAAAAGCCCCGCCTACCCAGGCTATCGTGGTAACGGGCTTTGGCCTGTCCCGCCCCAAGGTGGTGTGCGGCCGCGGCGTGTTTGTACTGCCCGTTGTACAGCGTGCCGACCGGCTGAACATGCGCCTGCTGAAAATTGACGTAAAAACGCCGGAAACTGGCGTAAAAACCAAAGAGGGCGTCTCCCTCTGGCTGGACAGCGTCGTCACCGTGCAGGTCTACAGCGAGAACTCCACCGTCTCGGACGAGGAAGTCCGTAACGCCGGGTATGATGACATCAAAAAGTACATCAACAGCCGCCAGCAGGCCGCCATCTCCAACTTTTTGGGCATGGACGAAGCCCACATCAACGAGAAGATCAACGATGTGCTGCAAGGCAACCTGCGTGAGATCGTCAGCGAGATGACGGTCGACCAGATTTTGACCAACCGCAAGCAGATGGCCGTCAGCGTGGTGGAAAATGCCCGCCCGGATCTGGCCAAGATGGGCCTGGAGGTTGTCACCTTCAACGTGCAGGATGTCAAGGACGCCATCGATGCCCAGGGCCACAACCACGGTGTCATCGAAGCCATCGGCGTGGAGCAGGAGGAGCTTGTGAAAAAGCGTGCCTCCATTGCCAAGGCCGAAGCCGAGCGCGATGTCTCCTGCGCGAAGGCTGCCGCCGCCATGGCCGCCAACGAGAAGGAGATCGAAGCCCAGACGGCCATCGCCCAGCGCAACAACGAGCTGGAACTGGCCAAGTCTAAGCTGAAAGCCGAGGCCGACAAGGCCGCCGCTGACGCCCAGGCCGCCGGTATGATCCAGACCAACCTGCGTGCCAAGGAGGTCAAGGAATCCGAAGCCGACGCCGAGATCGCCCGCCAGAAGAAGATGGTCGACCTGGCCGCCCAGGAAGCCGAAGTGCAGCAGCGCAAGCTGGATGCCGAGGTGCGCAAGCAGGCCGACGCTGAGCTGTACCGCCGCCAGAAAGAAGCCGAAGCCCAGAAGTACGAGGCCGAGCGCGCTGCCGAGGCCGCCAAGTTTGCCAAGCAGCAGGAGGCCGAAGGCATCGAACTGGTCGGTAAAGCCGAAGCCGAGGCCATCCGCCGGAAAGGCCTGGCCGAAGCCGAAGCGATGAAGCAGAAAGCCGAAGCCTACAAGCAGTACAACGATGCCGCCGTGGCCGAGATGATGATAAAGGTGCTGCCCGAAATCGCCAAGAGCGTGGCCCAGCCCCTTGCCAGCATCGACAAGGTGTCCATCATCGGCGGCGATGCCTCCGGTGTGTCGGGCGTGTCCGGCAACGTGCCCGTGCTGATGGCCCAGACCATGGAGGCCATGAAGGAAGCCACCGGCATTGACATGAAAGAGATCGTCCGCGCCAACAGCATCCAGGCCAAGACCGACCGCAACATCAACGTGACCGGGTTAGAAAATTTGCAAACCCCGCAGGCCTCTGCACCTACTGCAGAAACCACCGCGGACCATGCCACTGTAACCGAATAACAGCTGCATAAAACCAGCGCCCCTGTGCCGACCGTGCAGGGGAGCTGTGTGTTGCCGCACAACCGCATAGAAAAGCCCGACCACACTGTGGACGACAGCTACCGCAACGATGACGGCACCGGCAACCGCTATAAGAAAAAGTCCTTCAACTGGTACAAGCAGGTCATTGCCACCAACGGCGAGACCTTATAACCCAAAACGGCAAGGCCGCTCTCCCCACAAGCAGGGGAGGGCGGCCTTTTGCGGTTGATGGATATACTTAAATAACATTATCACAGATTGCAGCTTTGCTTTCCATGGATTTTTTCAAGAACAGCATGCAAAAATTCCGGCTCTTTGGGCGGGGAAAATCTGTCAAACACAACTTGAAAAAGTGCAGATTGTACAGGAAAAATGACATGGTCGGCGCGGCGGGGGTACGTTATTATTTAGGTAAACCACTGCAAATGTACCCATTACCCGCTGAAATCTAAAGAGAGGATGAAAAACCATGAGAAAAGCAAAACGCAAGGGTCAACGCGTTCTGGCGGCCGCCCTGTGTGTCGGCATGCTGGCAAGCATGGTCCCTGCCCAAGCGTTTGCCAACGATGAGCCGATAACGGCCATCGTCCAGCAGGAGGATACCCCTGCTGATGCAGACGCTCCGGCCGAGGACACGAACGCCGGGCAGACCCCTGCTCCCACGGAAGCCCCGGCCGCATCTGAAACCGAGACCCCGGCCGGGAAAACTCCCGATGAAGCGCCTGACGCGGAGGAAACCCCGACACCTACGGAAACGCCTGCTGAAACCGAGACTCCGGCCCCCACCGAGGCACCCGCTGCAGACGAGACTCCCGCACCGGCTACCACCATCCAGGAGAGTGGCGACGCCGATTCCACGGTGACCACTACCCATATCGCCACCAAGGTGGGCGAAGTGCCCGCCGTGCTGGCAGATGTGGACGGCGTTACCGCCGATACCTTCAAGACCGCCTTTGAGACCGTGAAGGTCCAAGCCTACGCCGCCGCCAAGGCTCTGCTGGGCGATCGGCTGCTGAATGGCAAGTCCGACCAGTTCTACCAGGGCGATGCGACCTGGGGCCTGGTGGATAACGACGCCCAGACCAAGGGCTATAACGGCATTACCAGCGACAAGACCTACACCGGCGTATACGGCCAAAAGAATGAAAAAGGCGAGACCATCTCCTACAAGTTCACCCTGCCTGCCGGTAAGTACAGCATTACCACCGCCCACCGCGAGTGGTGGAAAGGCCAGAACCGCGCCATGGACCTGAGCCTGACCACAAGCGACGGCGCGAGCGTCTATGCTTCTGTGCCCAAGCAGGACAATGGCAAGGTCACCACCAAGACCGGCGAGTTCACTATCACCACCGAACAGGTCGTGACCTGGACTGCCACCGCCACGGGTCAGCATGCCCCCGCTGTCAGCTGGCTGGCCGTGGAGCGCACCGGTGACGTGGAGACCCCGGACACCCCTGATGAGAACGAAAACTTCGGCAAAGCGCTGGAGGATGACGAACTTGTCACCGTCCGCAACGGCGCCTCCCTGACGGATTCCATCACCGGCGGCAAGCAGGTCAGTGTTACCTCAGGCTGGATCAACGGCGGCAACTCCGCCATGGACGGCGGCGCAGCCGTTAAGGAGGCCGACAGCTTCTTTAAGCGCAGCAGCTTCACCCTGTATGCAGACATCAAGTTCAACGATGCCCACGACAATACTTCGGCCATTCTGGTTGGCCCGGCAGCGGATGCCCATTTCCGCATCATCCCCCGCAAGACCGATGGCACCGCTGTGCTGAAAGTCAACAACAACCAAGAATACGAACTCTCCCAAAGCCTGGAAGCAGGGGAGTGGAACGCCCTCGCCCTTGTGTATAACGAGAACGACACCGAGGGCACCGTTGCCGTCTACCTGAACGGCGAGGAGGTCCTGCCCGCTACCGGCGTGGGCTTCAAGCTCAGCGAAAAGACCGGCATCATCGGTGCGTTTGGCGCTACCTTTGGCACCGGCTTTATGCGCACCGGCCTGTACGATAACATCGTCGTGACCGGCAAGGCTGACGCCGACGCAGCCAAGATCGAGACCGCCTCCCGCAAGGAGGCCTTTGACGGTATCGTTGATGTGGATGGTATCGTTACCCTAAACGGCTCTGAAGTCGAGGCTGCCGCCAAGAACGTCAACGGCTGGACCTACAAGGGCCTGGGTATGCTCAACGGCAACGCCACCAGCAACCTGCTGCTGGACTACAAAGCCGAAAACCCGCAGGCCTACTGGGCCATGATGCAGTATCTCTTTGGCAGCGCGGACGGTTACCCGCTGTTCTCCAACATCAAGATGGAGATGGGCAACGACGGCAACAACTCCACCGGCGCCGAGGCCTGCACCATGCGTTACGAGAACGAGGAAGCCGACGCTTCCCGTTCCCCCGGCTTCGTCATGGCGGCCGATGCCAAAAAGATCAACCCCAACGTCAAGGTCTCCATCCTGCGGTGGGAGTATCCCAACTGGGTCAAGGCCAAAGCCGACGGCGATGAAAAGTACGCCGCTATTTATAAGTGGTACAAAGAGACCATCTTTGATGCCTACGAAAAGTACGGCTATGTCATCGACTATATCGACCCCGATAAGAACGAGACCCAAAATCCCGATGGCGAGATCATCAAGTACTTTGCCAACGCGCTGAAGAACGAGGGCGATTTCCCCGTTTACTTCACTGAGGAAGCCATTGCCGCTTATCACAACATCAAGATCGTTGCCTCGGACGAGAACAAGACCTTGAACATTGTTCCCTTGATGCTTCGCGATTCTGCTGTGTATGATGCAGTGGATGCCATCGGCTTCCACTACCGCACCAACGCCACCGATGACTACATCAAGATGGCCGATGTGAACGACAAGGAAGTCTGGTACAGCGAGGGCTGCGCCACCTTCGGTTACTCCGAACTGCAGGAGAATAAGACCACCGAGTACGGCGCAAACACCATCGGTGGCTACCAGAGTCCCCTGGCCCTGCTGGACAGCATCCCCAACGCCTTTGTGGGTTCCCGCCGCACCATGTACATGTTCCAGCCTGCCATCGGTTCTTTCTACGAGGGCATCCAGTACGGCCACAAGGAACTGCTCTCTGCCCGCGACCCCTGGAGCGGCTACATCCACTATGACCCCGCCCTCTACATGCTGGCTCACATCACCCAGTTTGCCAAGACCGGCTGGGAGAACGATACCAACACCAACGGCATCTGGCGCGTGCTGCCCAATGCTACCTTTGCGTCCTTTGGCGCCAGCGATAACGAACACGCTACCGCCGGTATCGATGGCAGCGCCAGCTACATGACCCTGGCTGCCCCGGATAAAAAGGACTTCTCCACGGTGTTCATCAACAACACCCAGAACGAAAAGACCTTCGCTATTAAGGTCGCAGACGATATGGACATCTCCGTGATGGCCCTGCACGTCTGGACCACCGTGACCGACAGCTACCTGCAAAAAGGCGAGGATGCCGCCATCGAAAACGGCATCGCCACCATCACCGTGCCTGCCTACAGCGTTGTGACCGCTACCACGCTGGATACCACGCCCGCCCGCTTCCCCACCGAGAAGGATGACGGCGATTACATCCAGACCGGGACCCGCAGTGTGCTGGATACCGATTCCACCGGCAAAAACGCCGATACAACCGACGAGTACCTCTATGCCGATAACTTCGAGTATGTCGAGGAAGGCCAGGTGGCCGGATATAACGTTACCACTGGCGAGGAAACCCTGCAGGATTACATCGTTTCCCGCGGCAACGAGCCCCGCTACATGCTGGATACCCATGGCGCCTGGATCGTCGAGGGCGGCCGGCTCAAGCAGGAAAATGAGTCCGGCGTCAACCAGTGGAACAGCGGCGACCCTGCCACCATCGTGGGTGACTGGCGCTGGATGGATTACAGCGCTTCCATCGATGTCACCCTGCCCAACGCCGAGGCAGGCCGTTACGAACGCCTGACTATCCGTGCCCAGACCGGCATGAACTGGAACAACAGCGGCTACACGCTGGAGATCAACGGCGCCGGCAGCTGGAAGTTGTTCCGCATCGGCACCCAGGTGGCCAACGGCACTGTGGCTAAGAACGCCGAGGGCAAGTACAACCTGAAGCTGACTGGTCTGGGCAGCACCGTCTATGCTTACATCAATGATGTTCGTGTTGCCAAGTACAATGATGCCAACCCGATGCTCTCCGGCCGTGTCAAAATCAGCTCCAACTGGAAGCAGGTCTACGCCGACAACCTGGAAGTCAAGACCGTCAAGGGCGGCATCCCCTATGCCACCGCCATGATCGACGGCCAGGACGACGGTGTCAAGTACGAGGGCAACTGGACCATAAACAATCCCGGCGGCGGCAGTGCCGATAACTGGTACCGCACCATTTCTTCTTCCAGCACCGCCGATGCAAGCTTTACCTTTACCGCCAACGGCAATGGTTTTGCCATCATGGGCGGTAACGATGGCTCTGCTGTCATCGATGTCTACGTGGACGGCCAGCTGAAAGCTGAAAACGCAGCCACCAAGGCAGCCCCCACCCGCGGCGAAACCTACATCCTGTCTGACCTGGCGGCCGGGAACCACACCATCAAGGTCGTGCTCAAATCCGGCACCCTCAAGGTCGACGCACTGAACACCATCGGTGCCCGCCTGGAATCCGTCAGCGGTTCTGTGACCGAAGTGCTGACCGAACTGCCTACCATGGACTACTACGTGACCGGCAGCGGTGTGTCCGGCCTGCCTGATGAAGTCGAGGTCAAGCTGGCTGACGGTACCATCGATACCAGGGATGTCGAATGGAATGTGGACGAGGATGCCCTGGCAGCCAACGCCTACAGCTCCGGCTCCATCAACGGCAATGTAAAGGACGCTGTCAACTCTCTGGGGGAGCAGCTCACTGTCAGCGTCAACATCAACGAAGTCATCCCCGGCGATACTCTTTACTTCATTGATTCTGTTTCCGGCAAGATCACCGATGTGGCTGGCGGCACCACCGAGACCTACAACCTCTACAAAAAGGCACTGGGCGGCCTGCTGATGAACGATGCGTTCGACCAGTTTAAGACCGATGCCACTACCTGGGGCTTGGTGGATACCGATGCAGGTACCAAGGGCTACAGCAGCACTGCCGATAAGACCGCTACCGGCATCTACGGCCACGACAACAAGGCGGGCGAGACCCTGACCTATGCCCTGACCCTGCCCGCCGGTACCTACACCCTGACCAGTGCCCACCGTGAGTGGTGGAGTATGACCCGCCCGATGACCGCTGTTGTCACCGATACGGAGGGAACCGCCTTGAGCGATACCGCTGACTTGAACCTCTCCGGCAGCAGCGGCGATATCATCAATAAGGCAGACTTCACCCTGGATAAAGAGCAGGTCGTCTACTACACCGTTACCGCCACCGGCACCCAAGCCCCTGTTATCAGCTGGCTGGCTGTCAACGGCAAGACCGCGCAGAGCGGCTCCAAGTTCTTTGACCAGGTGCTGGAGGATAACGGCGGCCTGACCCTGGCGGCCAACGCCGCAACCCTGACCGATGAGACCTGGGGCACCATTCTGAAGGTATCCACCCAGTGGAACAATAAGAATGAATACCACGCCGCCATCACCGATGGTCAGAATCTGTTCGGCCGTACCCAGTTCACCCTGCTGGCCGATGTGATGATCGAAAAACCCGGCAGTGATGCGAGCAAGACCGCTATGCGCTCCGCTTTCACTATCAGCACCGGAAGCAACCGCCTGCACCTGCTGACCTATGACGGCAAGGTGGGCTACGGCGTTGATGGCTCTAACGCCGGCATCAGCAAGAACGAGATCAGCCTTGGCAATGTGGCCGTTGGTACGTGGAACTCTGTAGCCTTCGTCTACAATGAGCCCAACGGCGGCAATGGTTCGCTGACCGTTTACCTCAATGGTAAAAAGGCTGGCGAAATCGCCGACATCGGCTTCAAACTCAGCGAATCCAAAGACATTGCCGCTACAGTGGCCCGCAACGTCGGCACCAATTACCTGCTGACCGGCCAGTACGATAACATCGTGGTCAAGCGCAATGCCCTGAGCGAGAGCGCTGCCGTCAAGGAGACCGCTGCCCGCTATGATGCCAAGAACCCCTCCGATGCAGCCCGCGCAGCGCTGGCCGCCAAGATCGAGGAGATCCGCGCAGCCCTGGCAGCCGACGAGGCAAACGGCATCACCTACGCAACCGAAAAACTGGAAAACTGGCAGTACACCGGAAACAAGGCAGGCACGGCCGACACCTTGCCCGAAATGAACGAGGCCCTCACCAAAGCCGACACCCTGGCCGCTGATGAAACGGCGGCGACCGATGAACTGAACAGCTGCGTCAAGGCGCTGGATGCCCAGTACAAAGCCCTGCGCACCCTGCCAGAAACCTATACCGACATCCCCGGTACCGCTGCCACTGTCATCAAGGCCGACACAGGTCTGCCCATGCAGGCCCACGGCGGCTCTGCCATGACTCTGAAAGAGGGCACCGGCGACGGCTGCGTCAACTACGATCTGGATGGCGATGGCTCCATCACCGAGGGTAAGACCGTTTACCTCTGGTTCGGCGAGGATAAGACCAACAACACCCGCCCTGTGGACGGTGTGCGCTGCTACAGCTCCACCGACCTGTATAACTGGACCGACCACGGCACCATCCTCTACACCCAGAGCACCATCCTGCCCATTGAGGAAGGCACCGAAAAGGCCATCACCTCCAGCGTGGGTGCCAACGGGACCGGCACCACCCAGAAATACAACGTCATGCAGTGCAGCAAGACGAACCTGGAAACCTTGAAAGCCTGGGGTAAGCTGTCCACCGCACCCGAGGGTGTGACCGAGAGCGAGTTCCGCAACGTCAAGAACTTCCTGCGCGCCTACGTGACCGAGTACGAAAAGGCACCCACGGATCTGAACGACATCAGCTGGACCGCTAAGACCTACGGTGAGGAACCCATCACAGCCACCAGCCTGCTCTACCCGGACAGCACCGATGGATCCGTGCGTAACGTGACCACCACCCGACTGCAGCTGGCTTTCGAAACCCTGTACGGCAGTTACTGCATTACCGAGCGCCCCAAGATGATCTACAACGAGAGCACCAAACAGTTCGTGCTCTTATGGCACGCCGATGGCCCGCTGTACAACAGCAAAGACCTGAGCGGTTGGGTGGCCGGCGGCTGCGTTGGCAACTGCCCCGCCAGCCGCTACAGCCGCGCCATGGTCGGAATCGCCACCAGCGACAGCCCGTTCGGCCCCTTCACGGTGCAGAACGTCACCCGCATGAACTATGACGCCACGCTGAACGCCAACCGCCTGGGTGAAGCCCGCGACATGACTGTCTTTGTGGATACCGGCGTGGACAAGAACAACGATGGTGCCGATGACGCTTATGTTATCTACTCCAGTGAGATGAACGCCAAGCTCTATGTCTCGCTGCTGAACAAGGACTACACCGGCCTTGCTGCTGAGGCTGACCAGGCCGATGACACCCAGTTCGCCGCTCGCATTGTCACCGACAACAGCCGCGAAGCCCCGGCCATGTTCAAGTACGGTGGCTATTATTACCTGATCACCAGCGGTACCGATGGCTGGAACAGCACCGCCCACATCTATTATCGCAGTAAAAATGTGCTTTCCGGCTGGGAAAAGATCGGCAACCCCGCCAAGAACGATACCGGCAAGATGTTCAACACCCAGGTCACCTACGTGCTGCCTGTAGATGCCGAGAACGGCAAGTTCATCTACATGGCTGACCGCTGGAACGGCAGCAATCTGACCGACAGCCGCACCATCTGGCTGCCGATCCAGATGAACACCGACAGCACCCTCTCCGTCCTGGGCGAGAAGAACTGGACGCTGGACCGTCTGGATCAGCTGCTGCCTACCACTGTTAATACCGAACTGCCCAAGGTCGTCTGGTCCGACGGCAGCAACCTGCCCAAAACCGTCAATGTGACCACCCAGGGCAAGGACGTGACCAGCAAGGTCGAGTGGGATACCGATAGCCTGAAGAACTTTGGCACGGTTTCCATCACTGGTACGCTGACGGAGTGCAACAACATTTCCATCAGCACCACCGCTACCGTGGTTCCGAAGAACCTGCTCTACTTTGCCAACCCCACCAAGACCCCTGTCAGTAGCGACTATACTGCCATTGTAAACGCCAGCGCCGAAACCCTTAAGAATTCGGCTGTCAACGATGGCGCCTATAATGCCGAGAACGGCTTCGGCTACACCGGCACCGCCGGTACCCTGCGCAACACCAACGCCGACATTTACGAAAGCATGCGTTACGCTGCCAATAAGGACAGCATCACCTACCGCTTTGACAATCTGACCGGCAGCGGCTACACTGTCTACGTTGGCATGTTCAACCCCACCGGCTGGGTGGAAAACGGCAAAGTTCGCCTGGCCGACATCAAGATCAACGGTGAGACCGTGCAGACCGGCTACAACTACAACACCAGCTGCACCGGTA
>OGEZ01001204.1_pt1 | contig 14151 bp, 10 predicted proteins | sample 1570831 | NCBI WGS metagenome assembly OGEZ01 (sample SAMEA2582059, study PRJEB24529) | metagenome | biome: Human gut stool | place: China | collected 2011
GCCTAATTCCGTTTGCGGTTTTCTCCGAAAAAAAGCCCCTCGCTTTGAAAAAAAGCGGGGGTTTTTCTTATCCGGCGGACGCGGCGGCGTTATAGTTTTTGCGCCTCTCAACCCACAACCAAAAAAACGACTGCCATGATCGATAGACCGTTTGTATACCTGGCCCAGACCAATCCTGTTGCCTGCGATTTGGAGGGCAACGCCAAACAGATCCTTGACGCCGCTAAAAGGGCTCACGAACTCGGTGCCGGACAGAAAGGCGTAGAGATAGCTCCCATGTCGCTCACCGGATGGCCGCTTGAAGGGTGGCTCGAGCGCGAGGACTTCTGGATGACCCTTGAAGAGGCGATTGAAGGGCTCGCGCAAGCGCTCTACCGTCAGTCGCGGGACGGGAAAGTCGTGCTTGTCGGTGCGCCGAGTCGATCCGAAGGAAAAATCAATCGCTCGATCTACGTTTTGATAAGCGGCGAGGTTTTCAAACGTATCGATAAGCCGTTGCAGGGAGGCTGTGTTCTTGAGAACGCTCGCTCCATACTTAATCACTCCGGAGTGGAGGTGAATTACTGCTTTGCGGATGATCTGACGGATGAATCCTTCGTGCGTGCGCTTAAGGCCGACGGAGTTGGACTCGTCTGCGCGCTGGACTTCGGTCTGTTTGACTCGGGCGACTGCGCAAAGCGTCGGGAATCGATGATTGTCAACTGTGCTCGCGAGGGGATTGCGTTTGCCGTTGCCAATCAGGCTGGGGGCCAGGACGACGTCATTTACGAAGGTCGCAGTTTTGCCGTCAATTGCAAAGGTCGTGAGACGGTGCGCCTCAAGGCCTTCGAGGCTGATGAAGGGGCGGTAACAGTTTCTAATCTCTTTGAGGACAAGACGACGGCACTTGTTCGGGAGCCCGGTCGATACGAAACGCTTTTTGCCGCACTGGTTTGTGCCGTGCGCGACTACGCCCGAAAAAACGGTTTTTCCGATGCCTTATTGGGGCTTTCCGGGGGGGCCGACAGCGCCCTGGTGGCAGCCATTGCCGTCGAAGCGCTCGGCAAAGAACACGTTCACGCCGTGATGATGCCCACGCGCTACACCTCGGACTTGAGCTTGAAGTTGGCTAAGGATTGTGCGGAGAATCTGGGCATTGATTACCGTGTGCGCCCGATCGGTCCCATCTACGATGCAGCCAAGTCTGTTCTTGCGGATGACTTTGCGGGAACTGACGAAGGTCTTGCCGAAGAAAACCCGCAGGCCAGACGCCGAGGGCTTCTTCTGATGGCTCTTTCCAATAAGTTCGGGTGGCTGACGCTTGCCACCGGCAATAAGTCCGAAAGTGCTACTGGCTACTGTACGCTATACGGTGATACCGTCGGTGGCTACGCTCCCATCAAGGATGTGTTGAAGACGGACGTCTGGGAGATGCTGCGTACCTACAACGTTATGAAGGGCAGAGAAGTGATCCCCGAGGAAATTATCACGCGTCCACCTTCTGCGGAATTAAAGGAAGGACAGACGGACGAATCGGCACTGATGCCCTATGCCGAGCTTGACGCCATTTTGCGCGGGTTGCTCGAAGAGGGGAAAAGCGAGGCTGAACTGCAAGCCTTGGGCCACAACGCCGACAACGTGTATCGTGTGATTGAACTTTGGCTTCGCAGTGAGTACAAGCGGGCGCAGTGTCCGGTCGGCCCCAAAGTGAGCCGCGCGATGCTCGGACGAGACGTTCGCCTGCCGCTTACGAGCCGCCCGAGTTTCCGTAAAATTACGCATCGAAGCGCAAAAACGCTGGCATGAATGGATTTAGCCGCTCAAGAAGGATAGGAAGTCTCATGAAACTCGTTACCGCAATCGTCAAGCCCTTTAAATTGGATGAAGTTCGCGAAGCGTTGGCTGAACTCGGCGTCAATGGCCTTACCGTGACCGAAGTCAAGGGATTCGGCCGTCAGAAGGGGCACACGGAGCTCTATCGCGGTGCCGAATACGTGGTGGACTTTCTCCCCAAGGTCAAGATCGAAGCGGCTGTTCCCGACGATCTGCTTGAACAGTGCCTCGAAGCGATTCAAAAGAGTGCCCGCACCGGCAAGATCGGTGACGGCAAGATCTTCGTCTTTGATATCGAACAGGCCATCCGCATTCGCACAGGTGAAACGGGCGACGCAGCCGTGTAACGAGGTTGAGAAACGTCACAAGAAAAAGCCCCGTCGGAGAAATCCTTCGGGGCTTTTTTTCAACCTGACGCAGCGCGCTGCGCCAGGTTTCAGATCAAATGCCGATTACTGAACGGTACGGGTGCCGATCACTTCGATCACGGCGCGACGGTTCGGGGCGAGGCACTTGATGAGGTCCTGCATGTTGCGGATCTGGCTGCCGGCTGCGGGCTTCGGGCAGTTCACGACAGGATCAGCGGCACCGCGGCCTTCGGTCTGGATCAAACCGCCGTCAACACCCTTTTCACTCAAGTAGGTCTTCACCGCTTCGGCGCGACGTTCGGAGAGCTTCTGGTTGTAGGCATCCTTGCCGAGGCGGTCAGCGTAACCGGTCGTGAGGATCACTTCAACGTCCATACCGGCCATACGGCTCACGAGCTGATCGAGCATGTTACGGCCGTCTTCGGAGAGCTTGGCGCTGTCAAAGGCAAACAGCGTATCGGCAGCGAGCGTCACCTTGGCAACGCGCGGTTCTTCCACAGGAGCAGCTTTTGTGCAGGCGGCGGCAGACAGGATGTCCTTGTCGCAGGTGCAACCGAGGCCGTCCGGACCGCCCTGTTCAGCAAGAGCGGGCGTCCAGAAGCTGGTGCGCCAGCAAAGACCGGTAGAGTTCGTCACAACCTTGCTCTGGGAATCCAAAACATAGGGGACGACAGTATCGGAAGCCATTGCGCTACCGGCAGTGGCCATCAACACAGCAGCGGCGAGGCCGCAAAGCTTGATCGAAGTCTTCATATTTACGCTTCCTTTCTTTTTAGTATGCAAAGACGGGCACTGCACTGTTTCGTCGGTGTGTCCCGCGTCAGCCGGATTCATCTCCGGCGCGGTTGGGGTCAAAGGCCCTAAAACCTTCGTTCGCGTTTGCTCCAAAAAAGCATACGCAAACAACTTCCGTCTCAGAAAGACAGAACTTTGTCCGTATTGTGCCGCATCTTGAAGCAAAAGGAGAAGGGAGACGCAACAAAATGTGCGAAAACCCCGATTTTTGTCGCAAAAATCTTCTGATAGGCGGACAGTTATGCGTAGGTTGCTTCGTTTTTCGATGTCCGTGAAGCTCAAAATCGCACTATGCGTCGATTTGAGGCCTTGACGGATGTTTTCGGCAAAGTCCGCTTAAGACCGTCCGGACCGAAAAATACAATACACGCGTTTTAGAGCGTAAATCGCTAAAATGCCTGAGGTTCTGCCGCGGGGATCAAGGGGGTGTTTGCGCTTTACTTTTTTCCGCCGGCGAAAATCAATTTCAAGCGTTCAGTTAATTGACAGACTGACGCTTTGTCTATCGGGGTACCATGGATACGAACGACGATACCAAGCTCAATCAGGACAATGCCCAAGGCGAAGCCAACGGCATGCCGATTTCTTACTCTTTGGAAACGCTTCCGATTTCGCTTGAAACCGAAATGAAGCGCTCCTATCTTGATTACGCCATGAGCGTGATCGTGGGGCGTGCACTGCCTGACGTGCGCGACGGCTTTAAGCCCGTGCATCGCCGCGTGCTCTTTTCCATGCACGAACTCGGAAACGACTTCTCGCATGCCACGAAGAAGTGCGCTCGTATCGTGGGTGACGTCATCGGTAAATACCATCCGCACGGCGATCAGGCTGTCTACCAGACGCTGGTGCGTCTGGCGCAGGACTTTTCCATGCGCTATCCGCTTGTCTGGGGCCAGGGCAACTTCGGTTCGATCGACGGCGACGGCGCTGCCGCCATGCGTTACACCGAATGCCGTCTGGCTCGCATTGCTGATGCGATGCTCGACGACCTGGAAGAGGACACGGTTGACTTCGTTCCCAACTTCGACAACTCCGAAAAGGAACCCTCCGTACTGCACAAGCCCGACGCGACCATTGACGAACTCATTGCGCGGATGCCTGCGCCCGACTTCCCGACAGGCGCCATTATTTACGGTTTGAAGGGCGTGCACGAGGGCTACCGCACCGGACGCGGCCGAGTGATCATGCGCGCACATACGCACTTTGAAGAAACGAAGTCGGGGCGTCAGGTGCTCGTTGTTGACGATATTCCCTACCAGGTCAACAAGAAGGTGCTCGTCGAATCGATCGCTCGACTGATGCGCGACAAGAAGATTGAGGGCATCAGTGAACTGCGCGACGAGTCGAGCAAGACCGTGCGCATTGTTATGGAACTCAAAGCCGGTACATTCGGTGAAGTTGTCCGCAACAATCTCTTTAAGCTCACCCAGTTGCAGTGGTCGTTCGGCATTAATATGGTGGCGCTCGTCGACGGCCGCCCGCGTGTTCTGAATTTGCGCGAAATCATCGAGGCCTTCCTGCGTCATCGCCGCGAAGTCATCAACCGCCGCACGATCTTCCGACTGAACAAAAACCGTATGCGCGGACACATTCTCGAAGGTCAGGCGGTGGCACTTTCCAACCTAGATGAGTTCCTGCGCATCATCCGCAATGCTCCCAATCCGCCGATTGCCCGCGAGCAGCTCATGTCGCGCGGCTGGAAGTCGGATCTGGTATCGGGTCTTTTGAACGCTGCTTTCAATCCGCAGGACTATCGTCCGCAGGATATTGACGCCTGTTACGGCCTGCAGGCCGACGGTTTGTATCACCTCAGTCCCGTTCAGGCCGACAAGATTTTGCAGATGGCTCTGCAAAAGCTCACCGGTCTCGAACAGGACAAGATCAATGACGAATACCGTCAGGCCAACGCACAGATCACCGATTTGCTCGACATCCTCGCCCGTCCCGAGCGCGTCGTGAAAATCATGGACGACGAATTGGCTGAATTGAAGGACAAGTTCGGCGATGATCGCCGCTCGGAAATCGATCCGTCGGGTGACCCCAACTTCAATCCGCTTGATTTCGTGCCGGAAGAAACGATGGTTGTGACGCTTTCGCGCGAAGGCTACATCAAGCGTCAGTCGCTCACCGAGTACCGCAGCCAGCGCCGCGGCGGTCAGGGCAAGGCCGCTGCCAAACTCAAGGAAGGCGACGAGATCGACCGTATCATCACGGCAAGCAGTCACGATCAGGCCCTGTGCTTCAGCAATTTCGGACGTGTCTACGCTTTGCCGATCTACCAGATCCCGGAGGGCTCGCGCACGAGTAAGGGTAAGGCGATCGTCAATTTGCTTGACATCGCCGAAGGCGAATCGATCGTGACGATTCTGCCCGTGAGCCGCTTTGACGAATCGCACTACGTGTTCCTCGCAACAGTCAATGGTGTGATGAAAAAGACGTCGCTTAAGGAATTCGCCGTGATCCGAAGCGTGGGTAAGGCCGCCATTGCGCTTGACGATGGCGACAGCATCCTTACGGCTGTGATCACTGACGGCACGCAGGACATCATGGTCTTCGGCAGCAACGGCAAGGTGTTGCGCTTTGACGAAAACGAAGTGCGTCCGATGGGACGTGCCGCGCGCGGCGTGCTCACGATGAAGCTGCCCGAAGGACACAAGTGCATCAGCATGTTTGCCGTGCACGCCGATACGAACATGGAAGTGCTGACGGTTTGCGCTAACGGCTACGGCAAGCGCACGCCGCTGGCGGATCACCCCAAGCACGGCCGCCGCAGTCAGGGCCAGATTGCCATCATGACGAGCGAGCGCAACGGCGAGCTGGTTGCTGCAACGCTGGTGAATGTGGAAGACACCGTGCTCGTGCTCACCAACAACGGACGCATGATTCGCACGACCGTCGAGTCGATTCGACAGTCGGGCCGTGCCACTCAGGGCGTCAAGCTCATGGAAACGCTTGACGAAACGGTTGTGAGTGTGACGCGTGTGGCCAACGAAGACTCCGAAGACGTCTCGACGGATGCGGAATCACACGGTGCCTCGGCACTTGCCGCTGAAACGACCGCTGACTCAGGTGAATTCCCTGTACCGGCAAGCGATGAGAACGGCGAAAATAAGTAGCCGATGACAAAAAACGCCCTGTGCGGTTGTTGTTCCGTGCAGGGCGATTTTGCAAAGATCGACCAGAAGCGCTCCGGCAGAGCATCGTTTGAATCAATTAACTATCAGGAGAGCGACCTCGTGTTTTCCCTCGGAGTACGTAGGTCGCGTGAAAAAATGAATCGCGTATATAACTTTTCGGCAGGTCCAGGCGTGCTGCCGGTTCCTGTTCTCGAAGAAGTCGCCAAGGAGTTTCCCGATTATCACGGCTGCGGAATGAGTCTGGTGGAGATGAGTCACCGCGGTCCCGTGTTTTCGCAGATCATTCGCGAGACGCGCGATCTTTTGCGTGAGCTCTTGAGTGTGCCGGAAACGCACGACATTCTTTTTCTGCAGGGCGGCGGACACATGCAGTTTGCGATGGTGCCCCTGAATCTGCTCGGCGCTGCGGCGGAAGCGTCATATATTGTCAACGGCGTTTGGTCGAAGAAGGCGGCGGCCGAAGCAAGCAAGTTCTGTCGCGTGAGCGTGATCGGAACACCTTCACGCGCACAGGTGCCGCATCCTGACAGCATCAATGTGCCCAACGATGCTGCTTATCTTTATTACTGCATGAACGAGACTGTCAACGGCATGGAATTCAACTACATTCCGCAGTGTCCGGATTGTGTGCCGCTGGTCAGCGACGTGAGCAGCAACTTCCTATCACGCACGATTGATTTCCGGCGCCACGCTCTGGTTTTTGCAGGGGCGCAGAAAAACTTCGGACCGGCCGGTCTCACGGTTGTGATTGTGAGAAAAGACCTCCTGGGGCTGGCGGGCGAAACCTGTCCCACGATGCTCAATTACCAAGTGCACAGCGAGGCGGGCAGCATGTACAACACGCCGCCCACGTTTGCGATCTGGGTGGCCAATCTTGTCTGCAAGTGGCTTGTGAGCGAAGGCGGCGTGGAAGTGATGGATGAGCGCGCCCGACTGCGCTCCAAGCTGATTTACAACGCCATCGACAGCAGCGACGGCTTTTACACCAACACGATCACGCCCAGCACGCGTTCGCGCATGAATGTGGTCTTCAACCTGCGCGAAGAGGCACTCACCGAACTCTTTGTTAAGGAAGCCGCCGACGCGAAGCTAGTGAACCTTAAGGGCCATCGCTTAGTCGGAGGCTTGCGCGCGTCGCTCTACAACGCGTTGCCTGTGCGGGCCGCAGAGGTGCTGGCCGATTTCATGGCGGATTTTGCCAAGCGCCACGGCTAAAAACAAAAGGAAAACAGGGGGAACATGAAATGACGGATCTCTGCACGAGCGGCGGCAGCATCGAAGAGTTGCGCAAGGTGATTGATGCAACGGATACCGAGCTTTTCGGTCTTTTGGAAAAGCGCGCCAAGCTGGCGCGTTCGATTGGCAAACTCAAAGCGGCCGGAGCCGTCTATAAGCCCGAGCGCGAGCGAGAAATTTTCGAACGAACCGTGGCACGCGCTAAAGCTGAAGGGACGCTTTTGAGTGAAGAGGCGATTCGCAACATCGTACGCGAAATTGTGTCCGCGTGCCGTGCCGTCGAGGCTTTGCCTTGCGTGGCCTTTCTCGGGCCGAAGGGAACGTTCACCGAGGAAGCCGTGGTTCGGCAGTTCGGCTCGAGTTTCAAGGCGCTTGCCTGCGGAAGTCTTGACGAAGTGTTTCATGAGGCCGCCAGCGGCACCGCTGACTTTGCGGTTGTTCCGGTGGAAAACAGTACCGAGGGCATCGTGACGCGTACGGCCGATCTGTTGCTTACGACACCTCTTAAGGTGATCGGTGAAGTCAATGTGGCGGTGCATCACAATCTGATGAATCGCTCGGGCAAGCGCGAAGACATTGTTGAAGTGCACGCCCATCCGCAGGCTCTTGCCCAGTGTCGCATATGGTTGATGACGCATCTGCCGCAGGCCAAGCTCGTTCCCTCAAGCTCCAACGCGCAGGCGGCTAAAGAAGCTGCAGCTGATCCGAAGGTGGCAGCTCTGGCAGCCGAACGCGCTGCGGCGCTTTACGGATTGCATATCGCAGCACATGCTGTCGAAGACGATCCGCGCAATTGCACGCGTTTTCTGGTGCTCGGCAAGGAGGCGGGCCGCAAGGCGCAAAACGTGCTTCACAAAACGAGTCTCATTTTTTCGGTTCCCAACCGTGCCGGAGCGCTTTTGGATGCGCTCGCCCCCTTTGCCAAGTACAAGGTATCCATGGTGCGACTGGAAAGTCGTCCGGCACGCAACGGCGCTTGGGATTACAACTTTTATGTGGACGTTGACGGGCATATCGAGGACGAGCCCATTGCCAAGGCTATCGATGAACTCGGCCATATTGCTTTGTATCTGAAGCTTCTGGGCTCCTACACGGCAGCGTACTGAAAAAACAAGAAGGGAGAAAAAATGCAGGGATTTGTGGCGCGCAAAGCGCTTGAAGCGATCAGCCCCTATGTAGCGGGTAAACCAATCGAAGAGACCGCGCGGCAGTACGGACTGAATCCGACGTGTATCGTGAAGCTCGCGAGTAATGAAAATCCGCTCGGTATGTCGCCCAAGGCTCAACAAGCGGCGATGCAGGCGGTCACGAACGGCACACGCTATCCGGACGGAGCGGCGCAGGTTGTGCGTGAAGCGGCCGCAGCCTTTGCCGGTGTCTCCCCTGACGAAGTAATTGTTGGCAACGGCTCCGATGAAATTCTGGGTTTGATCGCACGAACGGTTTTGTCGCCCGGTGATCGGTGCGTTTACTCGCAGTATTCCTTCTCCGTGTATGAATTGAGTGCGCAGGAATGTGCTGCCGAGTGTGTCGAGGTGCCGACCAAGGACTTTCAGGTGGATTTGGAAGGGTTGCTTGCGGCAACCGACATCAACACACGCCTTATCTACATCACCAATCCGAACAACCCGACTGGGTTACCGCTCGATCCCGGCGCACTTTTGACGTTCCTCGAGCGGGTGCCCGAGAAGTGCGTCGTGGTTCTCGACGAGGCCTATACGGACTTTATGGACGAAAAGCTCAGAACGCCGAGTTTTGAGTGGGTCAAGCGCTTTCCCAACCTACTGGTGACCCGTACTTTTTCCAAGGCCTACGGTCTGGCAGGGTTGCGTGCGGGCTTCGGCGTGGCAAATAAAGAGCTCATCGAGATGATGAACCGAATCCGCCCGCCTTTTAACATGAACGCGGCCGCGCAGGCTGCCGCGGTAGCTGCGCTTGAAGATCAGGCGTTTTTGCGGAAGGTGGTGCAGACCAATGCCACAGAACGTGCGCGTCTGGCAGCTTTCTTTGAAGAGCTCAAACTCGTGCAACTGCCTTCGCAGGCCAACTTCATTATGGTGCACGTCGGCCCCAAGGCGGCGGAAATCAACGAAGCGATGCTACGCAAAGGCGTGATTCTTCGGCCGCTCAAGAGCTACGGGCTCCCTGAATACATGCGTATTTCGGTGGGTTCTCCCGAAGAAAACGATATTTTCATGAAAGCGTTTCGCGAGACGCTCTCGGCACTTTGAGTCTTCGCGAAGAAAGGAAATTGGACAATGCGTTTGGCCTTGATTGGCGTGGGTTTGATCGGTGCTTCGGCGGCATGGGCCATGAAGCGCGGCGGCGTGTTTGATACGGTGTCGGCATTTGACCTCTCGACGAAAAGCGTGCTCAAAGCGGTGGACATGGGTATTGCCGATGCGGCCAGCTCAACGTTGCAGGAATGTGTACAGGGAGCCGATGCCGTACTCGTGGCCGTACCGGTGCTGGCTATTGAAAAGGTCATGGCGCAGATTGAACCTTTCCTGGGAGACGACACGCTCATTACCGATGTGGGGTCCGTGCGCGGCGTTGTGATTGACGGGGCTCGTCGGGTGCTTAAGGAAAAATTTGTCAACTATGCGCCGGTGCACCCGATTGCAGGCGGTGAAATGCCGGGAGTCGACTACGCCGACGCCGATCTTTTTGTCGGAGCTAAGGCGATTTCCACGCCTGTCGACGGTATCGGAGAGCGAGCCGTACGGTTTTGGGAAGAGGCCTGGAAAACGGCCGGCAGTGATTTGTTGCGCATGACGCCCGAAGAGCATGACGCTGTTTTTGCTTCCGTTTCGCATTTGCCCCATTTGCTTTCCTACGCAATGGTCGATTCCATTCTCAATACCGGAAGTGCCGAACGCAAGTTGTCACTTGCCGGGGCTGGTTTCAGAGACTTCACGCGTATTGCGGCTTCCAGTCCTGAGATGTGGGTGGATATTTTCCGCGCGAACAAAAAGGCGGTGCTTGAAGCGCTTTCCTATTTTGAAAAAGATCTGGCATTGCTGCGCCGAGCCGTTGAAAACGACGAGGTCGAGGTGACGCGCAGTGTGTTTGCTCGCGCTGCCGACGCTCGCCGTCGCATTGCGCCGCATCTGCCCAAAAAACGTAGCTAAAGGGGTTCTATGATGCAATCAACTGTTGCCTCTTGTCCCCGTGAGAGCATCACGATCGCGCCGATCACGACCGCGGCAGGAATCGTACAGTTGCCAGGGAGCAAATCGATTTCCAATCGTGCTCTGTTTTTGGCGGCGATGGCCCAGGGCAAAACGACGCTCACCGGACTGCTTCGAGCAGACGACACCGAACGCATGCTTGATGCGCTTAAGACGCTCGGCATCCCGGTGAGTTTTGACAATGACACGCAGGTGACCGTCACGGGGTGCGGGGGAAGGATTCCCGTCAAAGAAGGGGAACTCTTTATCGGTAATGCCGGTACTGCCACCAGAACGCTGACGGCGCTTTTGGCTTTTGCGGGCGGAAACTACCGAATTGATGGCGTTGCGCGTATGCGCGAGCGTCCGATCGGCGATCTGTTGGAGGCTCTGCGAAGTCTCGGCGCCAAGATCACTTGCGAGATCAACGAAGGCTTTTTGCCGCTTACGTTTGAACCAGCTTTTTGTGTGGGATCCCGAGTAAGCGTGCGCGGCAATGTCTCGAGCCAGTATCTGACGGCCCTGTTGATGCTTGCGCCGACCATTGCTTCCGAAGAGGGGTTTTGGATTGACATCAAGGGCGAACTCATCAGCCGCCCCTATGTGGAAATGACCGTGCGCATGATGCGTGACTTTGGCATCGAAGCCCGAGAAACGGCGACGGGCTTTTGGGTGCCGCGCGGAACATACTGCGCTCGGGCGTCTTATCGTGTGGAAGCCGATGCTTCGGCTGCAAGCTACTTTTTGGCCCTGGGGGCGCTTACGGGGGGCCCTGTGACGGTCACGGGCGTCGGAAAAGATTCGATTCAAGGCGACGTGGCTTTTGCCGATGCACTCCTACAGATGGGGGCTACGGTCGAAAAAACAAACGATTCGATCACGGTTTCGCGACACGCCTCGCATCCGCTCAAGGGGCTTTCTCTGGACTGCACGGCCATACCAGATGCAGCCATGACCTTCGTGCCGATGGCATTGATGACCGAAGGTCCTGTGCATCTCACCGGTATCGGCAGTTGGCGCGTTAAGGAGACCGATCGATTGGCCGCCATGGCTTGCGAGATGCGCAAGTTCGGGGCCACGGTCGAAGAGGGGAGCGACTACATTGTTGTGGCCAGACCTGAAAACGGAAGGCTCACGGATGCCACGGTTGATACCTACGATGACCATCGCATGGCCATGAGTCTTGCGCTTGCTGCCTGCGCGGGCATCACGGTAACGGTCAACGATCCGCGCTGCACGGCCAAGACGTATCCGGACTATTTTGAGGTTTTCGGTCAGCTGGCGGCGAAGCGATAACTCTGAAGACAAACGCAGTGTCGGCTCGTAGAATAGCGACTTCAAAACCAAGCTCAAGGATGTGGAAAGTGACACAAGCGAATCCGATTCCCGTCATAGCCATCGATGGTCCGAGTTCCAGCGGCAAAGGAACGGTGGCCGCGGCTTTGGCCGAGAAACTGGGGTTTCATTATCTCGATAGCGGTGCTCTTTATCGACTCACGGCGCTGTCGGTTCTCAAGGCGGGCGTGAATCCCGACGAGGAGGCCGCGTGTGAGGCCGTTGCCCGTGCCATGAAGCCTGTTTTTAAAGAAGGAAAGATTTTCCTTGAAGGTGAAGACGTCACGCAGGCCATCCGAGCCGAAGAAGTGGGTTTGACCGCCAGCCGCGTGGCCGCCTTGCCCGCTGTGCGTCAGGCGCTCACTGATTTGCAGCGCGATGCGCGACAGGCTCCCGGCTTGGTGGCCGACGGTCGCGATATGGCCAGCGTTATCTTTCCGGATGCGGTTTTGAAAGTGTTTTTGACAGCTACGCCTGAAGCGCGTGCAAAAAGACGCTTTAATCAGTTGATTGTCAAGGGAATTTCTGCTAATCTGAGCGACCTTACTCGTGATCTGGCTGAACGCGATCGCCGCGACCGCGAGCGCAAGGCTGCGCCTTGTGTGCCGGCGCCGGACGCAAAAGTTCTCGACAATTCCGATTTGAACATCGAGCAGACGCTTGAAACGGTCTATCGGTGGTATCGGGAGCTGTGCGCCTGATTTCCGCGTTGCCAATAAAAAGTAAGACAGATTTTTTTACGGAATGCCGAGACGGGGCTCGGCATTCTTTAATTTTGCAAACACCACCGACTGACGGCTTAAAAACCGGTACCCCGGGTCGGTGAGATTTCAACGTTTTTTAATTTTCATGTCCAACACTACCAATACCGAATCTTTTGCCCAGCTTTTTGAGGAAAGCCTCGCTAAGCAGGAAATGCGTCAGGGTGAAGTTATCACCGCCGAAGTGCTGCGCGTCGAACACAACTTCGTGGTTGTGAACGCCGGCCTGAAGTCCGAAGCCTATGTGCCCATCGAAGAATTCAAGGATGACCGCGGTGAAGTGACCGTCCAGCCGGGCGACTTCGTTTCCGTCGCCATCGAATCCGTCGAAAACGGCTACGGCGACACCATCCTCAGCCGCGACAAGGCCAAGCGTCTCGCCGCCTGGATGAACCTCGAACAGGCTTTGGAATCTGGCGAACTCGTCACCGGTACCATCACCGGCAAGGTCAAGGGCGGCCTCACCGTCATGACCAACGGCATCCGTGCCTTCCTGCCGGGTTCTCTCGTCGACACCCGTCCTGTCAAGGACACCACCCCGTTCGAAGGCAAGACCCTCGAATTCAAGGTGATCAAGCTTGACCGCAAGCGCAACAACGTGGTGGTTTCCCGCCGCGCTGTCGTGGAAGCCAGCATGGGCGAAGAACGCGCCAAGCTGCTCGCTACGCTCAAGGAAGGTGCCATTGTCAAGGGTATCGTCAAGAACATCACCGATTACGGTGCGTTCGTTGACCTCGGCGGCATCGACGGCCTGCTGCACATTACCGACCTCGCCTGGCGCCGCGTGCGTCACCCGAGCGAAGTGGTGTCTGTCGGTCAGGAAATCGAAGCTAAGGTCCTCAAGTTCGACCAGGAAAAGAGCCGCGTTTCCCTCGGCCTCAAGCAGTTGGGCGAAGATCCGTGGATCGGCATTGCCCGCCGCTACCCGCAGAACACCCGTCTGTTCGGCAAGGTGACCAACATCACCGACTACGGTGCTTTTGTTGAAATCGAAACCGGCATCGAAGGTCTCGTGCACGTGTCCGAAATGGATTGGACCAACAAGAACGTTGATCCGAAGAAGATCGTTCAGCTCGGCGAAGAAGTCGAAGTCATGGTTCTTGACATCGACGAAGACCGTCGTCGCATCAGCCTCGGCATGAAGCAGTGCAAGGCGAACCCCTGGGAAGAATTCAACCAGAGCTTCAAGAAGGGCGACAAGGTCAAGGGCCAGGTTAAGTCGATCACCGACTTCGGCGTGTTCATCGGCCTGCCCGGCGGTATTGACGGTCTGGTTCACCTCTCTGACCTCTCCTGGAACGAACAGGGCGAAGACGCCGTGCGCAAGTACAAGAAGGGCGACGAACTCGAAGCTGTCGTTCTCGGCATCGACACCGAACGCGAACGCATCAGCCTGGGCATCAAGCAGCTCTCGGGCGACCCGTTCACCGACTTTGCCGGTTCTCATGAACGCAACACGATCGTCAAGGGCACCGTCAAGAGCGTCGACGCCAAGGGCGCCGTGATTGATCTTGGCAACGACACTGAAGGCTACCTT
>OGEZ01001206.1_pt1 | contig 14139 bp, 14 predicted proteins | sample 1570831 | NCBI WGS metagenome assembly OGEZ01 (sample SAMEA2582059, study PRJEB24529) | metagenome | biome: Human gut stool | place: China | collected 2011
ATAAGCTGCTTGTCACCGTAATAATCGTCCACCAGCGTGGCGTTGCCCTCCGGGGTAAGGGGCTGGCCCTCCGGCTCCATGCCCCCGGTGGCGGGTTCCTCGGTGGGTTCCGGCGTCGTCTCGGCGGACTCCCCGGTGTAGTAGTCGCCATCCCCACCACCCGCAAAGGCGGTGACGGAGAAGGCGGTCATGCACAGAACCACCACCGTCAGGGACGCCAAAAGGCGGAAAACTCTGTTACGCTTCATCTTCGCCGTCCTCCATTCCTTCCATATCCTCGTCGTCGGGGTCCGGCGCCGCCTCCGCCTCCATCATCCCGTCGGGCAGGGTGATAAGGCCGCTGGCGTAGGCCTTCAGGAAGGCGGTCAGCTCCTTGTTGTCCATGCGCACCGCCTTGACCATGCGGACGATCTCCAGGTTTTCTTCCTCGGTGAGCTGCGCCTCCAGTTCCCGAAGGCGCTTCTGCTGGGCGGAGATCTTCTCCTTCGTCTTTTCGATGTCTTTGCGAATCTTCTCAACCGTTGCCATGTGTGCAAAACTCCTTTCCAAATCGTTCTCTCCAGGAATAGTTCCGCCCCAGGCCCTTGACCGTTTTCAGGTTTTTCCGGGCGTTGTCCTCCAGCGCCAGGGCGCGGCGGAACAAATCGGGATGCTGCTCCCGCAGGGCGGTGATCTCGTCGGATTTCATGCTGGGGCAGAAAAAACAGGACGATTTTCCCGGCTGGGGCAGCCCTGCCGCCTCGATCTGCCGGATGCAATCGTCCCGCGTCCATCCCCATTCCATCAGGGGATACCACTTGCTGTATTTTCGATCGGCCAGATCTCCCAGCAGCACCTTGTCGCTGCGGTAGCCCTCGCCTGCGTCGTAGCCGATGAACTTGACCACCCGTTTGCCCGCCGCCCACACCTTCTGACACGGCGGATAATGGTTGCAGAACTTTTCCTGCGGCCCGATCTTGTGTTTCAGGGAACACCGTTTGAAGCCGTAGGCGATGGACGGTAGGCTGCAACTTTGCAGACATTCATCCTCCAGCATCAGCCGTTTCCCGTCACGGGTGGTCTTATACACTCTGGTAATGGGCGGCATTCCGTGCTCTTTTAGCCAGGAATCCATCACCTCCAGATAGGCGTAGGTGTGGGGATGCTCCGCCCCCGTATCCGCAAAGAGGATCAGGTCCACCGGGATACGGTGCTGGTGCAGCCCGATCAAAAGGGCGGTGCTGTTGGCGCCGCCCCCGTAAGAAACCATATTGATGCTTCATCACCTCCCATCAGTTGTACGGCGGCCTGCCGTATGCGTAGAAATGGGACTGCCAGTAACTTGTGTTCAGGTTGGAATACTGGATTGGGTCGCCACAATGCAGCATCATCCCGTCGCCCACATAGATACCCACATGGGACACGCCGCTGGTGTCGTAGGTGCCCACAAAGAACACCAGATCGCCAGGCTGGGGGTCGGATACCGGGGTGGAAATGTTGTAGAGCCCCTGGGCGCCCAGCCGCCCGGTATTGCACAGGCCGCTGTTGGTCAGCACATAACTGACGAAGCCGCTGCAATCAAAGGAAGTGCTGGGGCTGCTGCCGCCCCACACATAGGGATAACCCAAATACTTCTCCGCCTCGGTAATGAGGGTGTTGAACCGCTCGTCCGTCAGGTATTCAGCAGGAATCTCCCAGGCGGTGGGCGGGTTCTCGATGTACTTGTTCACATACCCGGAGGACGGGAACAGATCGGGGCGGTTGCCCAGGGTGGACATATAGGTGGCGTACAAGGAAAGCTGTTCCTCGCCCATCATGTAAACGGGGACATGGGACAGGTCGAAGTTTTCCAGCGTGACGGTGCAGATGGTCCAGGTATAGGGCACCCGAACCGTATAGGGGTTGCCCTCGCTGTCTGTCCTTGTTTCCGTCCGATACCGGGTCTCCGTGGTCACGGTTTCGGTGAGAATGTATTGCTTGTCAAAGAGGGTTTGAAGGTCGCCCTGTACCTGGTCAATGGTGAACACCCCTTCATGTAGTGCCGACAGAATGGAGATCAGCACATAGGGGTCATGCTCGATCTCGTCCAGGTCGAAGTGGTACTCGTCATAGTCGTGGGTGGCCTCGTAGGTGTCCAGGTACTCCCGCAATTCATCCTCTTTGGCGCAGTAGGTTTCTTCCGCCGCCAGCATATCGGCATCCTCGGAGAGATAGGAGGACGCCATGATGTTGGACACCCCGCCGCCGAACATGGAGGAACAGGATTGCAGGGAGCCCAGCAGCATCACCAGCAGAAGGCCGATGCCGCCCACGATCAGAGCGCCCTTCCAATGCCGTTTCAGGAAAAGGGCGGTGCGCTTGGACTCCTGGGCGGTTTTCTTGGCTGCCTTTGCCGTGGCCTCCGCTGTTTTCCCGGCCTGGGCGGTCTTGCCCGCCGCCCGGTATGCCGCCGCATATTGCTTTTGCAGCTTCCGTTTCTGCCACAGGCGGGAGATGGGATTGGATGCAAGCTGGGGGTTCTCCGCCACGGCTTTCCGATAGTAGAAATCCGCATTGGCCTTGACCGCCGCCTGCTCCGCCTTTGCCGCGTCCCGCCAGGGTTTCAGCTTGCGTTCCGCCCGCCAGTTCTGGACACGGCGGTTTCCGTAGCCCACAGCCTTCTCAAAGCTACGTTCCCCCAGGTGGCCCGACTGGACGCCGGAATTTTCCTGCTCCACCTCTCGGACCTTGCCGTGGATGGCTGCGCCTGCCTCCTGGATGGGGCGGGACAGCGGATTGGCATGTTGGGGGGATGGCAGTTTGGATGGAACAGCGGTCTTTGCCGCGTCCAGCCGGTCCGCCGCCTTGTCCGACTTGCGGATGGCCCCTTGCAGCTCCGGCTTGGCCTGGTCTGCCTCGGAAAACTGCAATCGGGAGGTTGGGCGGCCCGCTGCCGCCTCGCCCTCCCGATAGGTTCTGCGCTGTTTCCGGCGCTTCTTCTTGGCTGCTGCCTGTTCCCGGTGCAGTTCCACACGATCCACTACTTTCCCAGCGGCACCCGCCGTGTCGCCGGAGGCGGAATGGTCCTGCTCCGGCGTCCGGTCAGAGGGATAGGTAGTCTCGCCCGTGACCAGATTGACGGATACCGCCCCGTCACGGGTCATCTTCTGCGCCTCCTTTTCGGGGGCTTTCCATTCTTTCAAGGTGCGTCACCTCCTGTTCCATAGGGGCAGATGTTGACACAGGCCCCGGTTTCGATCATGGCGATGTACTGGAAAATGGGATAGGCCTGGGGCGGGCAGACCGCGTTCCCCAGGGTTTTCAGCCGCAGCGCCCGGTTGTCGGTGTCCTCGGTCATGCGGGGGACTCCTTCGGGCTCGGCACGCCATAGGATGCGTCCGTCCATTTCGGGGGGAATCCCATGAGCCATTCCACCCAGTCCGGGTTCAGCGCCGCTTTCTCGGAACGGGGCTGCTCCTGCCGGATCACCTGAGCCGACAGGTTGGAGGACGGGGATTTGTCCCGGAAGGCCGCCGGTTTCAGGGTGGAACGGTAGCCCTCCGATGCTGCCGGGGTCAGATAGAACACCGCCGCCGACAGGGACAGGCTCCAGATCGTCCCGTCCTTGTTCCGCTTGCGGAATATCCCATTGTCCGACAGGAACACATCCAGGTTGGCAGCGTCCCGCCCCGTGGATTTGTCGGAGGCAAGGGGTGTGGGAAACATCAGCCGCGACGATAAAAGTTCGCTGGCGCTCATGCCATGCGCCGACGCCGCAAGCCGGAAATACGAATGGGAGAACAGCGTATCCCGCTTTTGCCAGGTCAAAAATCGTTTTGTCGAGCCCCATATTGATGAAGCCAGCAACATTTTCCCCAAGCACCCAACGGGGCCGCAGTTCGGCAATAACGCGGCACATCTCCGGCCACAGGTAGCGTTCATCCGCAAAGCCCCGCCGCTTTCCTGCGGTGGAGAAGGGCTGGCACGGGAATCCGCCGGAGAGGATCGTGATGGTTTCAAGTCCTGTTTTTTCAAAAAACGCCTCCTTCGTGAATGTGGTGATGTCCCGGAACTTCGGCACATCCGGCCAATGTTTTTGCAGGATGGAATAGGGATAGTCCGCCCACTCGCATTGACAGACCGTTTCAAAGCCCGCCGCCTCCGCCGCAAGGTCCAGCCCGCCGATGCCGGAAAACAGGCTGACATGGGTGAGCTTATTCATGGCTGATCTGCTCCCCAGGGATCAGCTCCGCCCGGAACCGCTTGATGACCGCCGCCTCCAATTCATCCTGACAAAAGTTGCTGTCAGCGGAAAGACCCAGCTTGCGGCGCAGCCTGTTCAGCGTCTTTTCATAGTTCCCGTATTTCTTTTGCAGTCGGAGAAAATCTTTCTCGTTCTGTGCCTGCGACAGACACTTGGCGATGCTGTACCAGGTTACCAGGAACATGTGCAGTTCGCTCACCAGCAGCCGGAATCCGCTGCCGGGGATCAGATAGTGTTCCTCCTGGCGGCCGCCGCCCGGTTCGGGTTCGTCGTCCTCACACTCCACATAGAAGGCGTCCAGCTCGCACAGCTCCAGAGCCTTCAGCCGGGCAAGGTCGGCCTTGTCGCCGAACACCAGATAGCGGCCGGGGATGCTCCAGCGGTCAAACATCTGGTCGGCGATCTCGCCGTACCGCCGGGCGGTGTCAATCAGGTTCTCCATGTCCCGGCGGTCCTTGATTTTCCCGGCAAGGAAGGATAACTGGTGCAGCAGCCCATAGAGATGCACTTCCTCGTCGATGTGTGCCTCGTAGGTCTTTTCCTCGATGACATACAGCTTTTCCTGTTCCATATCCTTATCCCATCCTTTCCTTCCATTCCAGCCGCATTTGCCCATCATCCAGCAGCAGACGGATCACATTTTTGCCCTGGGGCGTAATCAAGGTCTGCTGTCCAAAATGCCCATATTTCCAGAAGTCCTTCACACGGAATAATCCGTTATTGGAGGGCTTGGCATAGGGCAGAAGGTATCCGGCCGGGCAGCGGTACAGAAATCCCGCGTCCATCAGGAAACGGCAAAACGCACGCTCCCCGATTTGCAGTTCTTTCGCCGTGGCTCGGATATTGGTGCAGTTTTCTTCATGGACAAAGGCGTCATAAAAATCTGCTTTCGGCCGCAGCCGTTCCACCTCGCCGGAGAGCTGCCGGTTTTTCTCATGCTCGGCAAGAAGCTGGTCGGCAAAAGCCAGCAATATTTCCGGTTTTTCCGCCGCCTGCTCCAGAAGGGAGGCAGTCATGTACCCGCCCGTCTTGCGGATCATGGGGAGAACTTCGTCAAACACCCATTTTTCAAAGCGTTCCGCACCAGGCAGCCGACTATGAACGATCAGGCGGTACACATCACCCTCCGGGATGAATGTCAATTCCTGTACGCCTCCTTCTGTAAGGGCGCCCCGTTTCAGGGCCCCCTTACAATGCGTATTGATGGCGTTCCTCGGTTTTGCATATCCCAGGGCTTTCGCAACATCAAATCCGCAAAACAGATAATTGCCGTTTTCTTCGATCACTCGGATGCTGCCAAATTCGCGGTTATTGAAAACCGCCATCTTGTTATCCATTCTGGTCCTCCTTTTCGTCGTCCACAGTTTCGTGTGCAACCTCGCTGGGCTTGGTGGTGAGCAATTTATAGAGCTCGGTGTCTTTCGGGAAGTCATCCGCAAAGGGCAGGATGACATTGTTGAAGAACAGCAGCCCGTGGCCCGGCTCGGAGTTGGTCACATAGGCAAGCTGCTCCGATGAAATGTTCAGCCGCTCCGCCAGTATCTTCCGGTCTCCCGCCGCCTGGTTGAGCATATAGATGAAGTCGCTGTTTTCCAGGATGTTTTCGATCTCCGGGGAGGAAAGCAGGTCTTTGGGGTTCTGGGTCGCCCCGGTGGGGATGCCGCCCCATTTGCGGAACCGCTTCCAAATCTCAGCGCTGTACGCTGCGGTCTGTTCCTCCTTCAGCAGAAGGTGGAACTCGTCCACGAAATACCAGGTAGACCGGCCGATAGCCCGGTTAATGGTAACGGTATTCCACACCGCATCCTGGACAATGAGCATACCGGGCTTTTTCAGGTTTTTGCCCAGGCCCTTGATGTCAAAGCAGACAAGGCGGTTGGAGATGTCCACGGTGGTACGGTGGTTGAAGAAGTTCAGCGAACCGTTCACATAGAGGTCCAGCGCCTGGGCCACTCGGTCGGCCTCCGGGATGTGCTGGGACAGAAGGGCGTTCATCAGGTCACCCAAAATAGGCATATTCTCCGGCCGTGGATCGGCAAAGTAGGGCTGATAGATCATCTGTACTGCCCGGTCGATAACGGTTTTCTCGATGGCCTCCAGCCCGGTCTTGCTGCCCATGATGAGCTCGCAGAAGGACAAGACGAAATCACTTTTCAGCGCCAGCGGGTTTTCTTCCTCGGAGTAGTTGAGGTTGATGTCCAGGGGGTTCACATAGTCGGTGCTGGACGGGGACAGCCGGATCACCTGGCCGCCCAGCCGTTTCACCAGGGGCGAATACTCGTCCTCCGGGTCGCAGATGATGACATTATCCTGGGTCATCAGCATGATAAAGGTGATTTCCCGCTTGCAGCTCATGGATTTGCCGCTGCCGGGCGTGCCGAATACAAGGCCGTTGGGACAGCGGGATTGCTTGCGGTCCAGCAGGATCATGTTGTTGGAGAGGGCGTTGAGCCCGTAGTACATGGCGTCGCCTCCCATGAATACCTCCTGGGTGACAAAGGGGACGAACACCGCCAGGGCCGAAGTGGTCAGGCTCCGTTCGATCTTGATGCGGTTGAGGCCCAGGGGCAAAGAGGACATCAGCCCATCTTCCTGCTGGAAGTCCAGCCGGGACAGAAGGCAGTTGTAGGTCTGGGCAACGCTGGCCGCCTGGGATACGGCAATCTCCAGCTTTTGCCGGGTCTCCGCCGTGTGCAGCACCAGGAAGGTCATGTTGAACATTCTCTCGTTGCGGGATTGCAGGTCGGTGAGCAGGTCCTTTGCCGCGCCGCCGTATGTAGAGAGGTCCGAAGGAAGGATGTCCATATCGTAGCCGCTGCGCACCGCCCGCTTCTGCTCCTGTATCTTCATGGCGTCCAGGTCGGTGATTTTCCGCTTGACCATTTTGATGGCCTCGTTCTGGTTGATGCCCCGGATGTGCATGGTCACCATGATATTCCCGTCCGCCTCCATGAAGTCGGTGAGGATGCGGTCGTGCATCTCCGGCGCCAGGATTTGCAGGAAGGACACCGCCCCGTACCGCCTGCCGATGCGGAAGGTGCGGGTCTCCCCGAAGTGGAAGGAGGACGGAGAAATGAAGTCCTTCACCGAAAGGCCGCTGGCCGGGAGCCAGTCCCATTCAAAGGCGAACTGCCCGCCCTCCGGGTGGAGGATGTTGTAAAGCAGCTCCAGCCGTTCCTTTCCGTCCAGCACATGAGCCGCTGCCCCCATGACCTTGAAGCGGTTCAGGGTGTCGGTCTCAATGCGGGCAAACCGCGCCCGCGCTGCCGGAAGGTTCTCCGCCTCGATGGTCAGGGTCACATACTTGGTTTTCACATAGCCGTTGTTGCCCCGCTTGTACTGCATCCGCAGGATGTCCACCGCCTCGTCCCGGATGGGGTCCAGGTCGTTGCCCTGCCTGCGGATGCCGAACATTTCATCGGCGGCGCTGCCTCCGCTGCGGCTGTCCAAAGAAACCTGCACGCCGATGGAGGGGTCGTAGCCGTTGTAGAAGTCGCAGAGGCTTTCAAAGATGCTCCGTTGATCCTCCGGCCCCGCCAGGCGGTAATTCACATCCTCAAAGGCAATGGTCTTGGAGAAGGTTCCGCCCTCCAGCCTGCACAGGCCATCCGGGAACATATTCTGAAACGGGATGCTGTCCTGCACCGTATGGGCTTTTCCGTCGCCCTTCGCCTGCCGGATCACCGCCTCGATCTGCTTGCGCTCGGCACGGGTGAGCTTACGCTTTGCCGGTTTTTCTGCCTTTTCTCGCAATCCGCTTCACCTCCTGTTCCAGTTGGGATTGCCGCACCAGGGCGGAATAGAGATTGTTTGTCTGGTAGATGCGTACCTTCGGCCGGATGAATTTGTTCTGGATCAGATGGCCCAGGAACACTTCCAGCGGCTGTCCGTTCTTCTCGTACATGGCGAACAGGAAAAAGGGCAGCATCACCAGGATCATGCACAGCGCCGCCGTGGTGGTCCCCAGGCTCGCCTTTGCCAAAAAGAAAAGCGGCACGCCTACCAGCGCCGCCGCTCCGAAACAGATCACTTGTCGTTTGGTCAGCCCGAACAGGACCTTGCTCTGTATCCGGCTCAGGTCCTTCGGGATCGTTACATAAGCCAATGTTTCACACCTCCTTCTTCATCGGCGCATAGTCCTTAAAATCTGATACGGAATGAAAAATCCGTTTATTATTTACCCATCTTTGCAGATGGCGGGTAATGCGTGGAGCCGTGGGACGCTCATAGATCATCACATAGGGATCATATCCCAATGCCCGCAAGGTGTTTACCCGGTACAAATCCTGTTCATGGGTGCTGCCGTAATTGGTCAGGACATAGACACGGCGGTTTCGGTCGCTCTTTATGGAAGTAAGTTCACGAAAGCGACGGAAATACTCCGTCAGGTCCTCGTCCGGTTATCCCATGCGAAATGCACCGCTTTTGTCCGCACTTTGTTCAGTAGAGATACATTATCACGGCTGATAAGGCGAATATCGAGCCCCTGGGTAAAGTCCACCAGCGCCCGGCTCTCAATTAGCTGTTCAATGAGCCTTTCATGGTCGGGACAGGCAAGCAGGTTCGGGTCCATCAGTTTGATTTCTTCCTCACCATTCCAAAACTCGGAAAGATCAGCCACCCGGACGCTCCTGCGCCCTTCTTTTTTGCTGACAATACAAAATCCGCAGTTCCTTGGACAGCCACGGCTTAAAAAGCCGTAGGCTGTACCTAAAAACCGCGGATATAGAAAATAGTCCGGCCGAATATGCTCGATCTCATGCGGGAGGTTTTCGCCGGGGCCGTAACCTGTACCGCCCTGGATGACCTTATCCGCATTGCTCACCTGTATGGTGTCTTTGGAATAGGTGTCTGTAAATACCCGGCTTTTATAAACAAGGTCATATTGCTTTGCAGGGTCCCACCATTCCACCCGATCCCCGTGTCTGGTGTGATACTCCGAGAGCTTCATCAGGCACAGGTTGGGAAAATTGTGCGAGTCCACATCAAAAAGATCCTCCGCTTTCGGCTCATTCACGTCTGGCTTTTTCTGAGTCAAAATAACAATCTGATCCCCTTCACCCATGGCTTGAATGGCCGCCAGACTCATTGCACGACCGGCATAAACCGGTTGGATGCATCCGGGGAAAATCACCATATCGCGCAGAGGAAGAACAGGCAAAACTGCTTGTTTCTTTTTAGATTTAGTTGTCATCGATTTCTATACCATAGAGACTATTACAGGGCGTATATGGGGACGAAAATCAAAATTTCAACCCCAGACGGCCCTGTAAAACATTATTTATAAAAGCGAGAGTAACAGTTTTAATTAGGTTCGTTTGAGCAATATTTTCAGATTAACGCATACGAAACCGTGATTTGACCTTTTTTCAACTTAATTTTCTTGATTTCAACTTGACCAATTTCGTTTAAAGTTTTGACATGGGTTCCACCACAGGGATAGGCAGGCAGATCGCCCCAAGTCACTGTGCGGATTCCGTTATTTTCGTTTAAAACTCTCACAAAGGCTTGAGTGATAATTTGATTAACCTGTGCCTGAAACTGAACACAATCAACCAATTCCACGGATGCCGGGACGTGCGGTTCGAATATCACCCGAGCTTCACCCGGGAAATGATTGCCGCGGGTTGCGTGCCAACCTAATTGATCGCCTACCAGGCCGATAATATGCCCTGCTGAATGCAATCTTGAATGCAAATGGCGTTTCTCTGAATTAACTTTGAGGACAACTTCTCCGGCAACTTCACGGTCAGTTATATGCAAAACAGCTTCAGGTGTGTGCACAACTTTAACAACTGAAACGTTATTAATTGTTCCGATATCGGAAGGCTGACCGCCACCTTGGGGGTGAAAAACTGTACGGTCAAGTGTCACAGCATACAGACCGTCATCGGTCGGCAGACAAGACAAAACACTTGCCGTACATTCAGTTGAATCGTCAAAAAGGTATAAAAGTTCTGTCATCAGCGGATATAAGTCGGTTTAGCAGATTCATTGATCACGCGCTCATCAACGACCACTTCTTTGACATCCCCTAAACTCGGGACTTCATACATCACATCCGTGAGGACGCCTTCGACAATGCTTCTTAAGCCGCGAGCGCCTGTTTTACGTTTGATTGCTTTCTTAGCAATGGCCACAAGAGCTTCTTCCGTTACAGTAAGCTTGACGCCTTCCATTGCAAATAACGCTTCAAATTGCTTGATCAGCGCATTCTTGGGTTTAACGAGAATGTTGATCAAAGCTTCTTCCGTGAGTTCCTCTAAAGAAGCAATCACTGGCAAACGGCCGACCAGTTCCGGAATCAGGCCGTACTTGACCAAGTCCGTCGGCTCGACTTGAGCAAAAAGCTCAGTGAGCGACTTTTCGTTCTTGCTCTTTAATTGAGCGGCAAAACCAATTCCGGCACGTTCACCTCGACGTTGAATAATCTTATCGAGTCCGTCAAAAGCACCACCGCAAATGAAAAGGATATTAGTCGTATCCACGGTCACCATGGCTTTGCCGGGGTTCTTTCTGCCACCTTGCTGAGGCAGATTGGCTTGAGTGCCTTCAATGAGTTTCAATAAAGCCTGCTGAACACCTTCACCTGAAACGTCTCTTGTAATAGAAACATTCTCTGATTTCTTTGTAATCTTATCGATTTCATCTATATAAATAATACCATGTTCTGCTCTCTCAATATCATAGTCTGCTGCCTGAATGAGGCGGAGCAGAATGTTTTCTACGTCCTCGCCGACATAACCTGCCTCGGTGAGCGCCGTTGCGTCTGCAATTGCAAACGGAACGTTGATCAGTTTGGCCAGTGTCTGTGCCAGATACGTTTTTCCGGAACCGGTCGGTCCGAGCATCAGAATGTTGCTCTTCTGCAGTTCGATGTCGGAGGATGCACCGGAAAGCACTCGTTTGTAATGGTTGTAAACAGCAACGGAGAGCACTTTTTTCGCCTCATCCTGTCCGATTACGTAGTCATCCAGAAATGCTTTGATTTCCTTTGGATAATCGGTTACAAATACAGGACGTTTGAATACTTCTTCTGTGAGGTAACGTTCATGTTCTGTCTGTAAATCTGTACCCCAGGATACCTTATATTCAAATTTATCGTTATGTTTTTCAAGGATTTCTACAGCTTCTGTATACGTTACATGACCAAATTCAGAATTCAACACATGATTCAGCCTGTCTTTTAATCCTTTATCTACAAACTGGTTTAAGAAATCCATTTCTTCCGGCGCATTCTCCATAACGTAGGAAATAACATATTTAAGCATTGCTTCTGCCACTTCCATGTCATCTTTTAAGTCTGCAAATGCCATCTCCGGCTCAATCATCCAGAATTCTGCCGCATGACGGGCAGTATTAGAATTCTCCGCGCGGAAAGTTGGTCCAAATGTGTAGGTATTGCGGAATGCCTGTGCAAATGTTTCTGCATTGAGCTGGCCACTTACTGTCAGATTCGTTGGTTTGTTAAAGAAGTCCTGTGCAAAATCAACATTTCCTTCTTTATCTTTTGGAATATTATTTAAATCAAGAGTTGTAACCTGGAACATTTCTCCCGCTCCTTCACAGTCACTTGCTGTAATGAGCGGTGTATGAACATAAACAAATCCCCTCTCCTGAAAAAACTGGTGAATCGCATACGCTGCCATAGAACGGATACGGAACACTGCCTGGAATGTATTTGTTCTCGGACGAAGATGGGAAATCGTGCGAAGATACTCAAAGGAGTGTCTCTTTTTCTGCAATGGATAATCCGGTGCAGACTCACCTTCTACAACAACCTCATCTGCCTGAATCTCAAATGGCTGTTTCGTTCCCGGTGTTGCTACCACTTTTCCCGTAACAATCACGGCTGCTCCTACATTCAATTTGGAAATTGCTGAAAAATTATCAAGTTTATCTGAATATACCACCTGAAGCGGCTCGAAAAATGTTCCATCATGAACCACTAAGAATCCAAATGTTTTGGAATCTCTGACGCTTCTTAACCATCCTCCGACCGTAACCGTCTGTTCTACATACTTTTCCTGGTTGCGATACAAATCGCGTATACTAATTAATTCCATATCTGCCTCATTTCTGCGTCTAAAACACAATAATATAGTTAGTTCTATTCTCAATTTTACAGTTTATCAAAATATGAAAAAAAATGCAAGGGCTACCGCTTGTGTTTGTGTTAAATAAACGGATGGCGGATTTTTTAGTTTCCGTAGTTCAGCAGAAAAGCTTTGCGTCTCGTGGGTGCTTTCGCTCATTGAGTACGTAGCGGTATGGGTCACAAAGCTTTTCTACGGAATTACTGGAATCCAAAACACTCCTATTACACAGCCAAGGAATGCCAAATCACTTGCCGTGAAAGCAGATAGATTAGCGGTTTCCATTTGTTGCTTTAATTCCGGCAGTCTGCCGCCAAACTTTACCGCTGCCCCTATCCCTGCTATCACGCAAAAAACCACAACACATATAAGCAGTTCACAGTATACTCTTTTCGGATTCATTTTTATTTCTCTTTCGTTTTTTCATTTTATCAATTTGCTCAACAAATAGCATCGTTTTAACTCACTCATATCTTCTGTTTCGATTTTATGAATCAAACACACAATACATTTTCGTGCATTATCAAAATTATGTCCGCGGAATTTTTCTGTTTTTAAACTTCCATGCAGATAGGTAAAAGGGTTATAGTCAGGCTCAACACTGCCTAATATCAATGCATGCTTTAAGCTCTTTTTTACCGGATAATTAAATTGTGCCATCAAATAATGGCTAAGTATCTTATGGTCTTTTGTCTTTATTCCGCATCCTTCTTTCTTTTTTCTTTAGTATAAAAAGAAGTGTTAAACGAGTACATTCAAATATCTAAACTTTTTTAAATTCGTAGATAGAATCTACTATCAACAACATAATCTAGCAATAAAGCATCTTGTTTTCCACGTTTATTCACGTTATTTAACCTTTATTCACGTTTTATGTTGACATTTGTTAACGATTGTACTAATATCTGAGTTACAATACAACAACCATTAAAGGAGGTAACCATTATGTTTATTGAAGAAAGACACAAAAAAATACTGGAAATGCTGCAAAAAAACAAAAGTATCACAAATCAGGAGATACAAGATATGTTTGGCATAAGTTATGATTCTGCCAAACGTGACCTGCGTCTGCTTGAAGAACAAGGTATGCTAAAAAGAACTCACGGCGGCGCCATTTTAAGAGAAACAATCGGGGCTCAATATAACATTGGTGATTTAACAGCTAAGGAGCGCATTGCCAAAGTTGACCCAAATTATCTTGCCATTGCAAAGAAAGCAGTCACCTGTATAAATGATAATGATGTAATATTTATCACTAGCGCAAGCATTGGGTATCTTATGACACAGAATCTGCCGCATGATTTGAATTGTACCATTGTAACAAATTCCATCTCTATCGCAGATAATCTGCGCCAATATCCAAACATCACCATCCTTCTTTTAGGAGGCCAATTACACAAAAACGGCTGCGTATATGATGGTTTCGCCATTGAGATGTTAAAACGGCTGCGCTTCGATAAAATTTTTATCACCTCAGCAAGAGTCAGTGCTGACTTCGGATTATCCATCCAGCGAACCAGAAATTTATGTCTGTATAACACTCTTCTTGCGTCTGCAAAAAAAGTTTATGGACTTTACCCTACCAGCAAAATTGGCACAGATTCTATTATAAGCATTTGTCCTATTAACGCTTTAGATGTTCTTATTACTGATGACGATGCATTAGAAGAAGACTTAAAAGCAATTGAAGAAAATGGTGTCGAAATACTTCTAACAGTATAGTCAACCGAGGCGGCAGCCGAGACCTCGAACTTCGAGCCCCGGCGGGGCTCGAAGAAAAAAAGAGCGATTCCTTTTGGAATCACTCTTTTTTATATTAGA